>Ga0209067_10000193_pt1 | contig 42501 bp, 32 predicted proteins | sample ColStrG_CSR_2013_FD_187199 | JGI IMG/M metagenome (GOLD analysis project Ga0209067, IMG submission 187199) | Freshwater sediment microbial communities in response to fracking from Pennsylvania, USA - Cold Stream Run_MetaG_CSR_2013 (SPAdes)... | ecosystem: Environmental > Aquatic > Freshwater >... | reverse complement strand
GGCGTAACCAAAATAGAAAACAAATTACATATTGGCTATTAGGAAAATGTTAACAGTGGCTACTGAATCGAACATTAAGATAGAAGCGACCAGCGCTTACGCAAACATAGCGCTGCTTAGTTAGCTGCTGCATCAGTCTAGCGTTGTGAATCGCATCGCCCCACCAAATTTTTTGGCAGGGGCAATGCAAAATCAAATAATTTTACATTGAATCCACTCATTCTCATCTAAACCATAAATAGCGCACATTCTATGGTAACCATCTGCAATAACTACCTTGCCGTGCGCTGGATCTCGAACCAATAGTATGGGAGATAGCGCGATACCGTTTTCAATTTTTTTCCGATCCTTTTCAACGCGCGCGTTACTAATACCTAACAAGGACAGCTGCGATGCACGAAAAATATCTTTCGATTTAAACTTTGTAATTTTCGCTTCCCGTAACCTCTGAACAAGATCGGCTACGCACTCTTCGTTAAATAATATTGTTAAATACGATTGAGCTGCTTCGTAGTTACTTTCTGAAACACTTTCTTGCCAGCTTATCTTCATTTTGTCCATACTCACTCCGCAATAAAAACTTTAAACCGATAAAGTACCGTATAAGGCAGGGCTGTAGCAAATAGCTACTTTATTTACTGCTCATTGGTGGCCACTCCTTGTGACTTTTTGTTCATTTACTTCCATCGGGGTTCGGTTCCAATAAGTTTGGGGCCCAAGCTCGTAAATAAGCTCCATCATAGTTACAGGCAGGGGGAAGGGCCGTGATTTACCTTTGATGATTTAAAAGTGGCTATGTGGTATGTGCATCTTGCGCCTGATCATATGGCTTCTGTTCCTGCACTATCACCGATGAATGACTTCGCTTTTAACTTGTAACCCTTTTGTAAGAGCTGAATGTTCGCGGTGTATTTTATTTGCGATTATTCTTCTACAGCCGACACTTACAAAAGGGTTCGTAGTAATTATGGATGTTTTATAGATGCCCATAAAAAAAGGTTTGCAAGCGCTAACCTGCAAACCCTTATTTTATATGGTAGCTAGAGGCGGGATTGAACCGCCGACCCCAGCATTATGAGTGCTGTGCTCTAACCAGCTGAGCTATCTAGCCATAGTCGAGGGCGCGTATTCTGGCTATTGCAGAGATTATTGTCAACCCTGAAAACCAGAGTTTTTCATGAACTTATTCCCGCTGACTCTCAAACGAGCAAAGACTTGATGTATAGTGCGCGTGTATTTTTACGAGCGCCCAAGGGCGCGATTATCTGAAAAGTTTAGCCAAAGGTTTACGATGGAATTTCTCGATTTAACTCCTGTCACCCACGCGCAAGGCTTGGTGCATTTACCCGGCTCTAAAAGTATCTCCAACCGTACCTTGCTGTTAGCGGCCTTGGCTTCTGGCACTACGGAAATTCGCGATTTACTCAAATCGGACGATACAGACCGTATGCTGGAAGCGCTAACTACCTTGGGCGTAAACGTGACGAAAACTGGCGAGAATAACTACACCATCGAGGGAACCAGGGGCAGTTTTCCCAACAAGGCAGGTGACCTGTTCCTCGGCAATGCAGGTACAGCCTTTCGCCCATTGACAGCAGCATTAGCGCTGAGCGGCGGCACTTACAAACTCCACGGCGTAGCGCGCATGCACGAGCGCCCTATTGGCGATTTGGTGGATGCACTACGTCAAATAGGTGCCGACATTACTTATCTTGGACAGGAGGGCTTTCCGCCTCTATTAATCAAACCGGGGAATATAGCCACGAAAGGTACTATTAAGATTCGCGGCGATGTCTCCAGTCAATTCCTGACTGCCCTGCTGATGGCTTTACCGATGACCGGCAAAGAAACCCAGATTCAAATGGCAAGTGAGCTTATCTCCAAGCCTTACATTGAGATTACGTTAAAACTGATGGCGCAATTTGGCGTTCAAGTGGCGCGCAACGGCTGGGAAACATTTACCGTTCCTGCCGCAGCGGGTTATCAAACCCCAGGCCGTGTTTTTGTAGAGGGTGATGCTTCCTCAGCGTCCTACTTCTTAGCGGCTGGCGCACTGGGTCGTGGTCCACTTCGCGTGCAGGGTGTAGGTGCCAGTAGTATTCAGGGCGATGTAGCCTTTGCGGAAGCGCTAAAAGCTATTGGCGTGACTATTATCAAGGGCGAAAATTGGATAGAAGCATCTGCACCCAATGGTCTGCCGCTTAAAGCCTTTGATCGCGACTTCAATCATATTCCTGACGCAGCAATGACACTTGCCGTAGTTGCGCTGTTTTGTGATGCTCCCTCTCGCCTTACCAATATTGCCAGCTGGCGTGTTAAAGAAACTGATCGCATCGCAGCCATGGCGACAGAGTTGCGAAAGCTGGGGGCTCTCATCGAAGAGGGCGATGATTGGATTCGTATCACTCCCCCCCAAACACTTACCCCCAATGCCGCAATTGACACTTACGATGACCATCGCATGGCCATGTGTTTTTCACTTGCGATATTTGGCGGTGTACCTGTGCGTATTAATGACCCTAAATGTACTGCAAAAACCTTTCCCACTTACTTTGATGTTTTTGCCTCAGTAGTGAGTTAAGCAGATTTCACATGCATCCATGAAAGCCGCCTATCGCGGCTTTTTTTGTCAGTTGTAATTCATCAACTGATACCTAATCTATTGATGAATTGATGTCAGGATTTCTATGTTTGTAGGCTTTGATTACGGCACCTCCAACTGTGCTATGGCGTATATGAATAGCGGCAAAGCGCAACTAATTCCGCTAGTGAATAACGATGCGTTTATGCCATCAACACTTTTTGCATTTGATCGCGCCTTTTTGACTGAAACCATTTGGCAGCAACTTCCCGATGGCGACGATAAATTACGTTTTGCACAGAGCCGCTCTGCATTATTAGCTCAATCGCGCGCAGGCAAAATAGAGCATGACCTCAAGCATGCACACGAAGGATTATTTTTTGGCGATGAGGCCATTGCACATTACATTGCAGCGCCCAGTGAAGGTTATTTCATTAAATCACCCAAATCGTTTCTAGGCGCAAGTGGATTGCGCCAGCAGTCCATCGATTTTTTTGAAGACATAGTCGCTGCAATGATGCTCACGATTAAAACCCGTGCAGAACAACAATTAAATGAATCTATTACTCAAGCAGCTATCGGTCGCCCAGTAAATTTCCAAGGCATTAATCTGCAAGAAAGCAACCGCCAAGCGCAGGCTATTTTAACTGCTGCTGCTAAACGCATTGGTTTGCGCGATGTAGAATTTTTGTATGAGCCACTTGCCGCCGGATTTGATTTTGAAACACGCCTCCACGAAAACAAGCGCGTACTCGTGGTGGATATTGGTGGCGGCACCAGTGATTGTTCGATGGTGTTGATGGGGCCATCACACATTACACAACCAGAGCGCACTCAGGATTTTTTAGGGCACACCGGTGAGCGAATTGGTGGCAACGATTTTGACATCCAACTCGCGCAAAAAATATTGATGCCTGAATTTGGCATGCTCTCGCCGCTAAAAACGGGGCTACCCATGCCTGTGATGCCCTTTGTAAATGCAATGACAATTAATGATATAGGCGCACAAACCGATTTTTACGACTCGACAACTGGTTTTCTTTTGGAAAAGTTACAGCGCGAAACCACCCAGCCAGAATTATTTCAACGCTTTGTAAAACTACGTGCAGAACGACATAACTTTGCCGTGGTGCGCGAGGCGGAACAGGCAAAAATTACGCTGTCGAAACACGATACTTGCAGCATCGACTTAAGTTTTATTGAGCAGAATTTGCTAGCCATATGCAGTGCCGAGCAATACAACGATGTTAGCGCACCGCTGTTACAGAAAATATCGGCATTGATTTTAGAAGCAACGCGTCAAGCAGGCTGCCAACCTGAAATAGTTTATCTTACCGGTGGCAGTGCTAAATCACCTTTGATACAGGCACTCATACGGCATTTGTTTGGCGAACAAATTCCATTGGTGGATGGCGATTACTTTGGCAGCGTAGCCGCAGGTCTAAGCGTATGGGCAGAGAGAATTTTTCGTTAATTTTTTGAATGTCTAATTGGCGTGCGGTTTATCCCATTGATAAAGTTCCGGAAATAATCGCAACCAAATAGCTACGATTATCAACGTACCTATACCACCCATTATCACAGCGGGAACTGCACCCAAAAACTCTGCCGTCAGTCCAGATTCAAATTCACCCAATTGGTTAGAGGCACCAATAAAAATAGAATTCACTGCTCCCACTCTTCCGCGCATTTCATTGGGCGTTTGCAACTGCACAAGTGTAGAGCGAATTACCACACTCACCATATCTGCCGCGCCCATAATAATCAGCGCAATAAACGACACCAAAAACCACTGCGACAATCCAAATACTAAAGTGGTCACACCAAAAATACTCACACAAATAAACATCATCCGACCCGCATTTTTACGCAGTGGTTTACGCGCTAAATAAATCGCCAACACCAATGCACCTATCGCCGGCCCTGCGCGCATTAAACCCAACCCCCACGTACCTACATGTAATATTTGTTCCGCATAAATGGGCAAAAGCGCGGTTGCACCACCCAGCAGCACAGAAAATAAATCTAACGAAATGGCACCCAGTATGACTTTGCGCTGCCAAATAAAGCGAATACCCGCAACTAAAAACGCCCAAGTCACAGGTGTGTTGGCTTGCGGTTGTTGTTGAAAACGAATGGCTATAATGTGTGAAAAAGCGAACAAAAATAATAATGAGCTCACACTGTATACAAAGGCAGTACCGCCTAAAAACAATAATCCCCCCAAGGCTGGCCCAGCAATGGTAGCGAACTGACGCGATCCAGATCCCAATGCAATTGCTTTGGGTAATAACTCCAAGCCAACCAGATTCGGTAAAAGCGCCTGCAATGCCGGCCCCTGAAAAGCGCGCACACTGCCTATGGCAAATGCCGCAATAAAAATCCAATGCGGTGACACTTGTTCAAACAAGACACTCAACGCCAATAAACAGGCAATCGCTGCTTCTAAAATTTGAGTAATTAAAATAATTTTACGACGGTTATATCTATCGGCAACCTGTCCGACCCACAGCACTAAAAAAACTTGCGGCAGAAACAACACCAAACCTAAGTAACCCAAACTGAGCGGACTATGCGTAAGTTGGTAAACATGCCAGCCCAATACCATCATAACAATTTGGTTGGCCATAAATGATAAAACCTGACTATACCAAAAACGCTTATAGTTAAGGTTTTGTGCTAAAGACGGATCGAGAAAATTCAAGACTTCAACCACAAAATAGAAAGATATATATGCAAAAAGCGAGTTGAAAACTCGCTTTTTGCTAACGGAAAATATTTATAAAACGAGCATAAACTAACTACCGCATTTTAATTTCTTTTTGCACAACTTTTATTTCGCGCGGCCAAGGTGATGCCGTTTTTTGCGAATCAGGCAGATCTTGGGCCGCCTGTCGGGCCTTAGCTGATGACGGATAATGCCCGCTTACAACCACAAACCAATCTTTACCCTGACGCACACCTCTGAACAACAGCAAATCTTTTTTGTTAGGTTGTGCAGCAATAAAATCATGCGCGGATTTTTCATTACTCAAACCCACAATCTGCAATGTGTACTCTGCGGAATCCCAGCCTAAAATAATTTTCTCTTGTTCAGTTAAGCCACTTAAACCTTTTGGGCTTTCTTCAATACTTTCATCATTTTTTGGTTTGGCCACAGCGACTTTAACGCTTGCGCTAGATGCCTCCACTCTTTTATTTTCTTTTACGATTGCCGCACTACTCGACTTAGCAACTTTTGGTGTATCGCTGTGAAGAGTATTCGTTTGCACTAAAGGCACCACACTCTCTTTCACAACAATTGCACGACTACTTTCCTGTTTGGCAAAGCTAGTTACAGAAGCCGCATTAAGGCTGGCAACACTACTTGCCGCATTAGCTGTATTCGAATTAGTTGTCACAGCTTGCACAGAACTAGCAGTAATAGTTTCTGAAGCGGCAGCAAAACTACTCATAGCAATTGTTTGCTCTGCGGGTAGCTTAGCAACAGGAATAGGTTCAACCAATTGTTTGTCGTTATTCTTTCCCGAATCACTCCCCATGTACAACCACCCAAGGAATAACGCGGTGATCAACCCGGATACTGCAATAATATGAGGGATAGGTAAGCCTCGCTTAGCAGACTTATAAGCCGCCCGAGGACTGGTTACCGACGCCAGCAATTTATCCTGTGCGTATTCATGGAGTGCCAATAACTGGCCTTGTGCTTGTCGCCACCACGCATCGACAACTGATTCTGTAAATATTTCTGGGCCTAAATAATCAGCCATCTCCATACGAAAATTTAAATAGTCCACAGCTTCATTCAGCGAAAACTTTTCTAAGGCCAATGCAGTAAACGCAAAGCCTGAACCATTTAATTGCCCTAGACGCGCCTGTAAATAGGGTTCTCCTAATAACACGAGGTGTAACCGCGATTCAGGAATAGTGTCTGTAAACTCTAGCAGATCGAGAATGACATCATCCGCAAGGTGATGCGCATTATCGACAATCAATACCAACAGACCATCCTGATCAGTTTTTTTCTGGCAAAAAATATTCAGCGATGATTGATTATCTAACTCCAGCTGCTCCAATATTTCTTTAAGCAACCCATCAAGGTCACTATTAATTTGGCCTTCAACAAAACAAATATCATCGCGATCATCAAGATTGTCGATAAGTGCCTGTGCCATACGCGTTTTACCGGTGCCGTAGTCACCAGCGACCAAGAGTACATTGTGACTAAATTGGCACAAGTGTAAAAGCTGATCGAGTACATGACGACGGTTGGCACCGGTATAAAAAGGAAAGTGCGGATCATCTGCAAAAGGATCCACTGACAAACCATAACGCTGCCGATAATCCGCTAGTAGTTGCGATTCCTCATCATAACCAGCTGCGGATGAATGCTTCGCAGTGTTCGTATCATCCAGCAAATCATCCTCAGGCTCCGCCGAAAACGATGGCTCAGTCCTCATAGAAAATCTCTCACAATTTAATTAACGGCATGCCGCAAATGTTTGCATTAAAAAATCAAGGTTAATATCGCTGGTGACTATGGCGCCACCTAAAGATTTCAGTAGCACCAAGCGCAGGCGACCATCCAACACTTTTTTATCTACACCCATTAATGCCACAAATTGCTCCGGTGTCATATTTTGCGGTGCACTGATGGGCAGCTTGGCTTTTTTAATCAAAGACACAATACGATTAAAATCAGCTTGCGAAATATCACCATTGCGCATGGATAAATCAGCAGCCATCACCATACCTGCTCCCACGGCTTCACCGTGCAACCAATTACCATATCCCTGAGCAGTTTCTATTGCGTGGCCAAACGTGTGACCAAAATTAAGAATGGCTCTTATACCGCCTTCCTGTTCATCTTGCGCAACAACATCAGCTTTATTTTGACACGAACGCAGAACCGCATAAGAAAGCGCTGCTTCATCACCCATCATCAGCAATTCAATATTGTGTTCCAACCACACAAAAAATTCGTAGTCTGATATCAAACCGTATTTGATAATTTCTGCAAGACCCGCTGATACTTCACGTGCAGGCAAAGATTTCAGTAACGAAATATCAGCGACAACCGCTTGCGGTTGGTAAAAAGCGCCAATCATATTTTTCCCCATGGGATGATTAACACCAGTTTTACCACCTACTGACGAATCCACCATTGATAAAAGTGTTGTAGGAATTTGAATAAAATTGACGCCGCGTTGATAACAGGCAGCCGCGAACCCCGTCATATCACCCACCACACCACCACCCAAGGCAATCAACGTGGTCGTACGATTATGCTTTGCACTTAATAAACCCGTAAAAATTTCATTCAACGTATGGAGATTTTTATGTGCCTCACCATCAGGCAATACCACAGAGGTAAATTTAAATGTAGATAAATTATTTTTTAATTGTTCAAGATACAGCGGCGCAATTGTCGCATTGGTGACAACACAAACTTGCTGACCATGAATATGAGGAATATAAAGATTGGCTTGAGACAACAAATCTGAGCCGATGAAAATAGGGTAAGAGCGATCACCAAGCTCGACAGTGAGCGTATGCATAACTATGACTCATCCGAAAAATACTTGGCGCTACTTTACCACAGTGCACCAAGGATTTTTGACGAAATTATGAGCTAAAAGTTATAAATCATTCAGCGGCATTAACCAACGCAGCAATTTCCTGAGCGACCAACTTGGGGGAACGGCGATCTGTATTAACAATAAAGTCTGCCGCTTCACGATAAAGCGGATCGCGCAATGCCACCAAATCAATTATTTTTTGACGCGGATTTTCCACCTGCAACAAGGGGCGTTTTTTGTCCCTTGCTGTGCGCTCCACCAGCTGCTCGATAGAGGCCGTGAGGTAACACACATACCCAGACTCAGTCATACGGGAGCGGTTTTGCGGACGTAAAATAATTCCTCCACCCGTTGCAATCACTACATTCGATTCTTTCGCAAGTTCATCAAGCACTGCAGATTCCCTATCGCGAAAACCCTCTTCGCCCTCCATATCAAAAATCCAAGGAATATCTGCACCCGTGCGCTCTTCAATCACTTTATCGCTATCGCGAAAGCCCAAATGAAGTTCGGCCGCGAGAACGCGGCCTATAGTCGATTTGCCGGCCCCCATGGGGCCGACAAGATAAATATTACGTCTTTGCATTAATTAGTCATTTTATCCGCAATAATTTTGGGAGTGATAAAGATCAACAACTCGGTTTTGTTTTCACTTTTAACAGTATGCTTGAATAAACGGCCAAGGTAAGGAATGTCGCCCAACACCGGCACTTTTACATCCGATTTGTTGGAGTCTATACCGAACACACCGCCAAGTACTACCGTCTCACCATTAGGAACCAGAACTTTTGTAGAGATATGATTCACATCAATTGTCAAATCACCTGTTTGGGTCACATCACCGATGGAGTCTTTGCTGATATCCAAATCCATAATGACATGATTGTCTGGCGTGATTTGTGGGGTGACATCAAGTTTCAAAACAACGTCCTTTAAGGAGGTCGCTGTTGCGCCGCTTGCACTTGCCTCAATGAATGGCACTTGCTTACCTGATTTAATGCTGGCCTGATGTTTATCACTAGTAACAACTTTAGGCTGAGCGACAATCTCAGCATAACCTGCGTTTTCTAGTGCTGACAATTCCATATCTAAAAAGGCGTTATCGGTCAAAATACCCGCCGCAATACTTCCAGCTGGACTAGCAACACCCAAATTAACAATATGATCCTGAGTCATATCTGTTGTCGCACCGGATTTACCCGTCAACACATCATAAGGCGTTCCTGGTGTGTTACTAATACCGGCCAAAGAGCCCGATACTTGAGTCAACGAACCTTTAGTCGCGCCATATGTGATGCCACCCCAACGCACACCAATCTCATTACGGAAGTTGGTATTAGCAATCACGATACGTGCTTCGATCATTACTTGTCGAATAGGAATATCAATTTGATCCACTAGCTTTTTAAAGCGCTCTATGCGATCAGCGGTATCTGTTACGATAATAGAGTTAGTGCGCTCATCAACAATCGCCTGTCCGCGCTCCGATAAAACGCTACCTGTCGCACGACTACCGCCAGTACCACCTGAACCGCCACCACCACTTTTACCACGGAAAAGCTCAAACATATCTTTGGCATTGGCATAACGCACACGTAAATATTCTGTTCTTAACGGCGCTAACTCTTCAAGTTGCTTTTTGGTCGACAACTCTTGGCGCTCACGCTCTGCAATTTCAGCTGCAGGCGCAATCATTAATACATTACCTTCTTGACGTTTATCCAAGCCTTTAGTTTTTAGTACCAGCGCCAATGCCTGATCCCAAGGCACATTTTCCAATCGCAAAGTAATGCGACCTTGTACAGTATCGCTAGCGACCAAATTCAATTCCGTAAAGTCGGCAATAATTTGCAAGACCGCACGCACTTCAATATCTTGGAAATTAAACGACAATTTATCGCCAGTGAATTGGAAATCTTTTTTCTTCTCTTGTTTTTCCTGTTCAGTTAGAGGTTTGATACTCAAAACATATTCGTTATCGGTTTGATAGGCCATGTAATCAAACTCGCCGCTAGCGGCAATATTTAATGTAGCATTGGCGCCTTCCTGAGTAGCATTGACAATAGAAACAGGAGTAGCAAAATCGACAACATCCAAACGGTGACGCAACTCTGCAGGTATGCTGACATTTGTGAATGACAACTTAACACCCGCACCAGTGCCTACTAAATCAGCACTCACATGTGGATCAGACAAAGTAACCACGACACGACCTTCACCGGTCTGTCCACGACGAAAATCAATATTAGAAATACTCGCTTGACCTGCCACTGACTTGGCAATCGCCTTTTTACTAGAAGGTACTTCAATGGATTTTGCAACCACACTTTTACCAGCTGCTCGTACACCTTGACTTGCCCCAACTTCAACTACAAAAGTATTACCTTCTTTTCTAGTGGTATAAGAAGACAGCTCGTTCAAGTTAATAATTAAACGTGTGCGCCCCTCTGAGGTGAGTAGCATGGCACTTTGTGCATTATCAAATGCCAAAGGAAAACGACGGTCTTTTAAACCGCTTTCAGAATCAGGAAAATCCAACACAATACGCGCTGGCTTCTCAATGGTATAACCCTTTGGATCAGGCGGAGTATCCGCAAATGAAACCCGCACCTCAAAACGCTCACCGGGCAGCTCTGATGTATTAAACGCGCTTATGGTGTTAGCCCAAGTGATTGGGGATAACAAACAAAGCATTAGTAAAATTATATTGCGCATATTTAACCCCAATAAGAACAGAATACGCATGACAGATTATTCCTTTGATTCCAGCTTAATAACTCTGGGACGTTCAACCCAGCCATTTGAGCCATCTGCAACAATTTCCATAATTTCTATTTGCGTTTTGTCAGCCGAAATAATTTTTCCGAAATTTTTACCCATGTAGTTACCTAAGGTAACCGGAGTAACTTTTCCTTGACCATCATCAATCAATGCCCAGAGGTGCCCACCTTTACTGAAAGTTCCAACCATTCTTAAGCTGGCCACATTAAAACCTTCCAGGTATTCTCTTTCACGACTGAAGTCAGGCTCTACCGTACGCCCGCCTTTGGTTTCTTTTTCCACCGGAGCTGGGCGATCAAATGGACTCCGCAAGGTCATAGCACTATAAGCAAAAGGCTGATAAGGCTTAAAAGCCGGAAGTGGATCTATTTGACCCTGAGGTCTACGCTTGGCTTCCGCCATAAAATCGCGCAAATCTTTTTGGTCTGAATCAGAACTACAAGCCGTTAAAAATGCGGTTAATGTAATAATTTCTAATCCCAACAGGAGTGTTTTCATCACTATTGCTCCTGCGTTTTATATCGGTAGGTTTTCGCGAAAATTTGCATATTCAGCACACCAGTATCTTTTTTCTTGGTGATGGTGTAGTCATGCAAGGTGACAATACGTGGCATTGATGCAACACCACTTACAAACCCGCCCATATCGTGATAGCCACCATCAACGATAATTTTTAACGGCACCTCAACATAATATTCTGCTGTTTTTTCATTTTCGATATTGGTAGATACGATACTCAAACCACTTTCAGTAGCCCTAGCACCTATATCCTCCAACAGACCTGGCACTTCAGTTTTTGAAGGCAAGCGATTCAATAACGATTTAAACGTGCGATCCATCTCTTCCATCTGCGCGCGATATGCATCCAAATTCGCCGCTTCAAAACTTCTACTTTCGTAGGTTTTGCGCAAGGTTAATTCTTTCGCTTTTGCTTGCTCAAGCTGATCATTTAATTCACTGATTTCAAGATAATATGTCAGTGAAAAAATCACGACTAAAATTATTGCAACCACAACAGCTTTTGCCGCAACTGGCCAAACGCCAATTTTATCAAAATCGATGTTGTTAACATCAAAGCCTTTAAGCTGCTCTAAGGTATCATTTAGCGCCATGATTATTTGCTCCCCGCTTTTTTATCTTTTGCAGGCTTCGCATTTTTAGTATTAGCTTTTTTAGGATCATCAACCACTGTTGTATCTTCAGGTGCAGAAGCACTCACTGTTATTTTAAAAGACTGTGCCTGCTCACCTTCGGCAGGAACCGCGACAACCGAAGATAATTTGGAGTCTGCAAACCAATCTGAAGCATCAAGGTTACGCATGAATGTTGCAACACGATTAATTGATTCCGCAATACCCTCAATATTGAATGTATTGCCGGTACGCGCCACCATTGTTACAAAAACACCATCGGGAACAGCGCGTGCAAAATCATCAAAATATCTCACAATCAGCGGACGCGTACCCTGTAAATCCTGAATAATTTTGATGCGTGCGAGTAGGTCATCGCGTACTTTTTTCAGGTCAGCAATTTCTTTTACTTGTTTATCAAGCGTTGCAATTTCCGTGTCCAGTAAATGGTTGCGCGCATTTTGATTATCGATTGAGGACTCGACACTTGCCACCCACAAATAGGCGATCAATGCTGACAACGCCACAACGCCACCAATGATCATTAAAAACTGTTCTTTTTTCTCTTTGCGATAGGCCTCACGCCACGGCAATAAGTTAATCTTTGCCATTAGTCGAAACTCCTCATCGCCAAGCCAGTCACAATCATCAGTGAAGGCGCATCATTAGCCAGAGATACCGCGTTCACGCGCGATGACACAGACATTCGCGCAAACGGATTAGCTACAACAGTTTGGGTACCCAGTTTTTCTTCAATCAAATTCACCAAGCCTTCCAGCGAGGCAACACCACCTGCAAGAATGATGTAATCCACATCGTTGTATTGACTCGCAGAAAAAAAGAATTGCAGTGAGCGAGTCACCTGCTGAACCACCGCTTCTTTGAAGGGCGCTAAAACTTCAGATTCATAATCATCCGGCAACCCACCTTGCTTTTTAGCAAGGCCTGCTTCCTCGCGAGACAAACCATAACGGCGCTGAATTTCTTCGGTTAATTGCTTGCCGCCAAACAACTGCTCACGCGTGTAAACCGTTTTGCCATCCACCAACACACTCAATGTTGTCATGGTGGCACCAATATCGATAATGGCCACTACTTGGCCTTCCTGATCTTCCAGCTGCTCAGAAACCAGCTCAAAAGCACGCTCCATGCTGTAGGCTTCGATATCTACTTTTTCGGGAATCAATTCAGAGAGCTGCAAAACATTCGCACGCATCTCTACGTTTTCACGGCGACAGGCCGCCAGCAACACTTCTACCTGTTCTGGGTTGCGCGGCGATATCCCCTGAACCTCAAAGTCGATGGCAACCTCCTCCAAGGGGAAGGGAATGTACTGATCGGCCTCTAGGGAAATTTGGGTTTCCATGGCGTCATCGCTCAAGCCCGCGGGGAGGTCGATCATTTTAGTGATCACCGCCGAACCGGCCACAGCGACAGCGGCATGCTTAAGCTTGGTTTTTGACTGTTTGACCATAGCCTTAATGACTTCCGCCACAGCCTCTTGGTCATTGATATTCTTCTCAACCACCGCATTTGGCGGGAGGGGCTTAACCGAATAGGTTTCTACACGGTAGCGATCACCGTGACGACTAAGCTCTAATAGTTTTACCGAGGTTGAACTGATGTCCAACCCGATAACCGGTCTCGCTTTTTTTTCGAGGAAGCTTAAAATGCCCATTTTTCTATCTATATCCGTAACTTAGACGTTGTTTATGTTATAGCACTTTAACTTAAGCCTGCAACAAACCGATGAATATGTAAACAGGCAAAAAGCTCGTATAATGCCGGCCAATCGCCACAAATTCGCTAACCCATTAATTCCCTTAGAAAAAATGCTACGTAAAAAATCCATCTTTCTTGTTGTTTTTTGGTTGTTACTTGCAGGCGCAAGCGTTACCGCCGTTACATTTGCTGGGCTTTATCTGTATTTGAGCCCTAAATTGCCTCCGGTTGATAGCCTGCGCCAAGTAAAATTGCAGACCCCGCTGAGAGTTTATTCAAGCGACGGGAAATTGATTGGAGAGTTTGGTGAGCAGCGTCGCAGCCCATTGAAATACAACCAAATTCCTCCGCTTTACCTCAAAGCGCTACTCGCCGCAGAAGACGCTGAATTCTTTGAACATCATGGCGTATCTCTGCGTGGCCTGTTGCGTGCAGGTTCACAAATCTTGCATTCCGGCGAAATCCAGTCGGGCGGCAGCACATTAACTATGCAATTAGCACGCGACTTCTTTCTGACACGCAAGCAAGTTTTTTCGCGAAAATTCAACGAAATCCTACTTTCTTTGCAAATTGAGAATGAATTCACAAAAGAGGAAATCCTCGAACTCTTTAACAATAAGATGTTTTTCGGCAATCGCGCTTATGGTTTGCAAGCTGCCGCACAAATCTACTTTGGAAAAGACGTACAAGATTTAACCATAGCACAAGATGCCATGATCGTCGGGGTACTTAAGGCACCCTCTGCCTATAACCCTATCGCCAACCCCAAGCGCGCCATGATTCGTCGCAACTGGATTATTGGGCGCATGTATGAGCTCAAATTTATTGATAAAGCAGCCCACGACCTAGCCATCGCTGAACCAAACACGGCCAGTAACCATGGCAGCACCCTAGATGTACAAGCGCCCTATATCGCTGAAATTGCGCGAAAAGAGGCTGTGGATCGCTTTGGGGAAAGCGCCTATACCGATGGCTACAAGGTTTACACCACTGTCGATAGCGCTATGCAAGCCACCGCCCAAGCAGCGATTGTGAAAGGATTAATCAGCTACGATGAACGCCACGGCTATCGCGGCCCCGAACATCGTTTGGCACAATCCACCAGCCCTGAATTTGATGACTGGCAAGATCAACTGCAGGCAATGCCGGCACTCGGCGGATTAGAAGCTGCGGCAGTACTTTCTGCTGACGACAAAACCGTCACGTTATTGCGCTCCAACGGCGAAAAAATTGACTTGGGCTGGAATCAGGGACTATCCGATAAGCGCCCCTATTTGACCGAAGACGCTCGCGGTGCAGCCCCCAAAGCAGCAAAAGACTTTTTACATTACGGTGATGTTGTACGCATCACCAAAGATAAAGATCGCCAATGGCGATTATCGCAAGTACCTGAGGTGCAAGGCACATTGGTTGCGCTCGACCCCAACGATGGCGCCATTCGCTCACTGGTAGGCGGTTTTGACTTCAACCAAAGCCACTTCAACCGTGCCACACAGGGTGCGCGCCAACCTGGCTCCAGCTTCAAACCATTGCTTTACACGTGCGCTATTGAGCACGGATTTACGCCAGCAACCATGATTAACGATGCGCCTATCGTGATTAAAAATGAATCTACCGGTGTCATCTGGCGCCCAGAGAACGATGAGGGGGAATTCGACGGCCCTATCAGTATGCGCAAGGCGCTCTATCGCTCCAAGAACCTCGTCTCCATCCGCATATTGCGCAGCTTGGGTGTGCCAACCTTTGTGGACAGTTTGGAACGCTTTGGCTTCAATAAATCCGAATTCCCCCGCGAACTCTCCTTGGCGCTAGGTGCTCACGGCGTAGCGCCTATTCAAATGGCGACCGCCTACACGGCGTTTGCCAATGGCGGTTTTAAGGTAGAGCCATACTTAGTCAGCCGCATCGAAAATGGCAAAGGCGAAGATGTTTTCCATGCAACACCCAAACGCGTGTGTAAAACCTGTGTAGATAAACCCGCTGCCGAAGGCGAAACACCGGATCCAGCAGCCGAGCAACACGCACCACGCATTATTGATGCTCGTGTAGCCTACATCATGGATTCTATGCTGAAAGACGTGATTGTGAAGGGAACCGGCCATGAGGCAGCGAAGCTTGGTCGTCAAGATTTAGCCGGTAAAACAGGCACCACCAACGGTCCACGCGATACTTGGTTCTCCGGCTACAACCCTAGTATCGAAGCAACTGTATGGGTAGGTTTTGACAAGAACACCCTCTTGGGTCGCGTTGAGTTTGGCGCCACAGCAGCACTGCCCATCTGGATGGACTTTATGCGTACAGCCCTAGAAGGCGTTCCCGATCAAATCCAGCGTCAACCTGATGGCATAGTAACTGTACGCATCAACCCAGAAACCGGCAAACCCGCGCAACCGGGCGATGCTAATGCCGTATTCGAGATATTTCCCACAGAGCTCTCCGCATCTGGCAATGGCCCAGCAGGCATAACTGATGAATCCCCAGCCGATGAAAGTTTGCCGGAAGGTGTGCAGTAACTAAGTACACTATGCCCGCTCCTCACTCACCACCGCGAGGGCTACAAACCCCTCGCTATTTTTTATCAATAGCCCAAAAGCAAAACGCCGAGGGCTTGCGCGCTCGGCGTTTTCAGATTTCGACCTAGATAAGTTACTAGGCAAACAACCCTATGCTTATTTCTTAGCACCAATACGTGAACCGAAACGCTTGGTGAATTTGTCGATACGACCACCAGTGTCAACGATTTTTTGCTTGCCGGTGTAGAATGGGTGGCAATTACCACATACGTCTACGTGAAGATCTTTGCCCAAAGTTGACGCAGTAGCAAAGGTGTTTCCACAGCTGCAGCTCACGTTGATAGGCGTGTATTTTGGATGAATTTCTGGTTTCATGATAGTTACCTGACTATGCTGTGCCGCCACCCGGACCCTTGCCGAGCACCGCACATAGTTAAAGAAAGTGGCTCTTTTAAAGAGGCGGCGATGCTACCAGAAACTGCACGCAAAGCAAACGAAAAAGCACCGGCAGAGTTATTTTTAACCAAAAAGATTAAAAATACGCAAAGAGAGGAGAATTCAAGTCATTAAAAAGGGAAGCCGAAGGCCTCCCTTTTTCCAAGCCTGAAACACTCAATACAAGCGCACTAGACTATGGACGTTTGGTCCACACTTTACACCAACCCGTTGCTTTGACTTGCTTACCGGGGAACAGGTTGCAAGCCAGCGTCTTGTCGCCGGCAGCGCCTTTAGATTGAGCGCAGTTAGAGCAACTACTGCCTGCCGTAGCGGACACTTCGACATAACCTAAAGCTTTTGCCTGTGGGTCTTCGGCTGACAAGGGCACATCCGCCGCCTCGGCAATATTGTAGACAGGGATAAGCGCCAGACCAGCGGCAGCGCCCGACAATTTCATGAAGTTTCTACGGTTCATAGGCAGTTCCTCTCGGGTTATTTTAAACAAGCCTTAATTGACTTGAGGGCTAGATTCTCATCCATCCGCCAAAGCTTGCCATTGCAATGGCCATAATTGACACAGGTTTGCTGGCAACCGCGACAAGGCAATGACTGAACTACTTCTGGGGTTGGTGCAACTGATGGCGTAGCCATAATGAGTCTCCATAACATTGTTAACTCATTAGTACGTAGGGAATTTGATTTAAGACCAACATCTCACAGATTTTTATGTCCAGCGCCACATTCACACCAAAATTAAAAACCCCATTCACTCTAGCAGCAGATAAGCTATCCTGCTCAGCTATTTTATTTTCTTAACGCGCCAGTTATGCATACACCGCTTTTTCTTGAGCTTGCCCTCCCAACGCCGCTGCGCCGTCGCTTTGATTATTTGGCTCCTGCGGAGATGAGCCGCGAGCAGACACAACAACTGCAAGCAGGCTGCTTGGTGCGCGTGCCCTTTGGCCATCAAGAGCTTACCGGCGTACTCATTACCGTAAAAACCAGCACCGACCAGGACCCAGCCAAACTGCGCCCTGCACTGGCCGTCATCAACCCAGAACCTGCCTTAGATGAAAGCCTACTGCAACTGATTCTGTGGGCAGCCGACTACTACCAATGTCCCGAAGGCGAAGCGCTCAGCACTGCCCTGCCCGTGTTATTGCGCCAAGGCGAAGCCGCCCAAGAGCGCCGCGAACACTGCTGGCAACTAACCACCGAGGGCAAAGGCCTACCTGCAGGTGCCTTGAAGCGCGCCCCCAAACAAGCGGTTTTATTGGAGGCGCTGCAAACTCACCGCAAGCTCAGCCGCAGCGATATTGCCGCTTTAGAGATACCCGCCAACATCATCAAAACCTTGCTGGATAAGGGGTTGATCGAAAAGACACTGGCAGACGACAGCGCACCCGCTGCACCCGCAAGCCTCTATCGCCAACGGCCACTGACCTTGAGCGATGAGCAACAAACCGCCTTCGATGCCATCCGTTTTGGCGAGTTTCAAGTCAGCTTGTTGGATGGCGCCACCGGCAGCGGCAAAACCGAAATCTACCTGCAAGCCATCGCCAAGGTGCTAGAACAAGGCCAACAAGCCTTGGTGTTGGTGCCAGAGATTGGCCTTACACCTCAAACCATCGCCCGCTTTCAACAGCGTTTTGCGGTGGACGTTGCCGCCTTGCACTCCGGCTTGAACGACCGCGAACGGCTAGACGCATGGCTACAAGCCCGTTCCGGGAAGGCGCGGATTTTGATTGGTACCCGCTCCGCCATTTTCACGCCCATGCCCAAGCTCGGCATTATTATTATCGACGAGGAGCACGATGGCTCCTTCAAACAACAAGACGGCTTTCGCTATTCCGCGCGGGATTTAGCCGTGGTGCGCGCCAATCGCCTGCAAATCCCTTTGGTACTTGGCTCAGCCACCGCATCGCTCGAAACCCTCAACAACGCACAACAGGGGCGCTACCAGCATTTGCGCTTGCACAGCCGTGCGGGCAATGCCAAACCGCCAGACATTCAACTGCTGGATATCCGCGGTGCGCAACTTGAAGACGGCTTTGCGCTGGAAACCAAAACCGCCATTGGCAATGAAATCGCTGCGGGCAACCAAGTGCTGGTATTCCTCAACCGCCGTGGCTACGCTCCCACCCTTGAATGCCACGACTGCGGCTGGCTGGCCAACTGCCCCCACTGCGATCTGCGCATGACGGTACACCAAACCCCGCGCCACTTGCACTGCCACCACTGCAGCCACCAGCGCCCCGTACCGCGCCAATGCCCCAGCTGCAAAAGCAGCCGCCTGCAACCGCTGGGGCAAGGCACAGAGCGCAGCGAAATCGCCCTGCGCGACTGGTTCCCCGCCACGCCCATTATCCGCGTAGACCGCGACTCCACGCGCAACAAAAACGCGATGGACAAAATCCTCAACGAAGTACATCAGGGCGAGCCTTGCATCCTCATCGGCACCCAAATGCTCGCCAAAGGCCATCACTTTGCCGATGTGACTTTGGTGGTGATTATCGATGCCGACGCCGGATTATTCAGCACCGATTTTCGCGGCGCGGAACGCATGGGGCAGCTCTTGCTGCAAGTGGCTGGCCGTGCTGGCCGAGCGGAAAAAGCAGGCCGCGTGATATTGCAAAGCCACCACACCGATCACCCGCTGGTGCAAACACTTTTTTTCAACGGCTACCAAGCCTTTGCGGATTTAATTTTAACCGAGCGCCACATCACCCAACTACCGCCCTACCGCTACCTCGCGCTCCTGCGCGCGGAAAGCAAACGCCCAGAAATCGCGCTGGAGTTTTTAAAACTCGCGCGCAGCGAAGCCCAAGCACTCTTTCCCGCCAGCCCGCATTTGAATTATCTAGGCCCACTACCGGCCATGATAGAAAAACGCGGCGACCGCTTCCGTTTTCAATTGCAATTTAACAGCGCACAACGCAAACCGCTGCAACAGTTGTTAACACAATTGGTGGAAAAACTAGAGGCGAGCGCGCTGAGTAAACGGGTGCGATGGGCGGTGGATGTGGATCCGTCGGAGATGGGGTAACGCTGATCCACGATGTGTAGCACGAACAATAAGCAAACGGCTCAGCATTTCATCGCTGCACGAGGTTACGCCAATCACTGACTCAGGCTACACTCACCCGCAGATACATCCGCACAATCAACGCACGTTAGTTAACCCGCAAGAAGGAGCAGGAGTATGAAAATTGGTATTTTAGGTTCTGGCGATGTTGCACAAGCATTAGCGAAAGGCTTTTTAGCCAATAGCCATCAAGTTGCCTTTGGTAGCCGCGATGCGACTAAATTGGCTGAGTTTGTAGCGGCCCATCCGGGCAGCCAAGTCACCAGCGTTGCCGATGCCGCCGCTTTTGGCGAACTGCTGGTGGTGGCGGTAAAGGGCACGGTAGCTGAGTCAGTTTTAGCCGCGGCGGGTGAACACTTAGCAGGGAAAGTGGTAATTGATGCGAACAACCCCATTGCAGAGGCACCACCCGTCAACGGCGTACTGCAATTTTTTACCGGCCCCAACGATTCCCTCGGCGAGCGTTTGCAAGCCAGATTCCCGCAGGCGCGCATTGTGAAAGCGTTTAACAGTGTGGGCAGCAACTTTATGGTAAACCCAGTGTTTGCGGGCGGTACACCCACCATGTTTATTGCCGGCAACGATACCACTGCAAAAGCGACTGTGGCGGCCATAGTTAAGGCGTTTGGTTGGGAGGTAGCAGATATGGGCGCGATTGAATCGGCCCGTGCGCTAGAGCCGCTCTGCCAGCTATGGTGCTTACCCGGATTTCTCCACAACCAGTGGTCGCACGCCTTTAAATTGCTCCAAAAATAGTGAACCCAATGAATAATCTGTCCGTAAAAGGACGATAGCCCCATGGAACAAGGCTTAAGGTGAGGAATCCAAGCCTCACTTTAGGCGTTGTATTCGTAGCCCGTAGGTTGGGCAGCAATGCCCAACACCACATTATCAACACACACCAATGTTGGGCATGATTACCCAACCTACGCAACCCAAAAATATCCCATAACATTATGTTGGAAAAAATAAAACTCATCACCAACCACCATTTACACGGAACCACCATGCACCAACCCATCACTCAAACCAACTTAAAAGCGTTTCAGCCGCCCCCGAGTTTTGCTTTAAAACTCACACGATGGCTTAAAAGGTTTGTCATTGCAGCGGTAGGTATTTATGTGCTCCTAGTAGCGGGAGTTTGGAGCCAACAAGAAAAATTGCTGTTTCACCCAGAGCCTTTAGCGGCTAATACCACGTTTGATCTTGCCTATACCTCTGACGTATTTATTGATGTGCACAACGCAAAATTACACGCGCTTTATTTGCACCAACCCGCCGATAAAAGTAAAGGCATAGTGCTGTTTTTACATGGCAATGCAGGCAATTTAGAGACTTGGTTTACCCATGCGGATTTCTGGTTGAGCACGGGCTACGATGTATTAATGCCGGATTATCGCGGCTTTGGTAAAAGCACCGGGCATATCGACAGCGAAGCGCAACTCAATGACGATGTGTTACGAGCATGGCAATTCGTGGCAGGCAATTATCCCAACAAAAAACACGTGTTTTACGGGCGCTCCCTCGGCACAGGTTTAGCAGCCAAGCTCGCCACTGAGATTCAGCCAGATTTGCTGGTACTGGTATCACCCTACTCCAGCATGATCGCTATGGCGCATCGTTACTACCCTTGGGTGCCCAGTGCGTTGCTGCGTTACCCACTGGAAACGGACAAACTCTTGCCCGGTATTAATGCTCCAATCTTGTTAATACATGGCACGCAAGACCGCACCATCCCTATCGACGAAAGCGAACAGCTGCTTAAGTTAAACCCTAGAGCCAAGTTGGTGGTCATTCCCGGCGCAGGTCATAGCGATATCCACGATTTCCCGCTTTACACCAACACGCTAAAGCAAGCCCTCGAAGCGCTCTAAATGTAAGTCAACACAGTGACAAGCCCCACCAGAAATAGAATATAAACAGGGACTTAGTGACTCCCCTGCCTATTACCATTACAATCGCGCAGGATTTTTACCTTGCCGCTGTTGGCACACCGGCCTTTCACCGCGAATACACAACCATGAGCAAAGATTTCGCCAAACGCAACACAGCCCCTAATCGTCGCGCCTCTGCCCCCAAAGGCAAAGCAGCGCCAGCGTGGTTATGGTTTGTATTGGGGGCAATTTGCGGAGCCTTTGCTATGGCCCTGGTGTTTACCAAATGGTACAAGCCAGATGTAAAACCGGAAGCCGCTGACGCGGAAAAACCTACCACCCCCACCGAAAGTAAAACCCCCAAACCGCGTTTTGATTTCTACAAGCTGCTGCAAGAAAGTGAAGTGATTGTTCCCGCCACTGAAACCGCCACAGATGCCGATAAATCCCAAGAGCGCATCCCTAGTGATATTGAATACATTTTGCAGGTGGGCTCCTTCCCCAATATGGCCGAAGCCGACAAATTGCGTGCACAACTGATTTTGCTCAATATGGATGCGCGCATCGAATCTGTAGAAATTCACAAAGGTCTAATTTGGCACCGCGTTGTAGTCGGTCCCTTCGATTCCCAAGAAAAACTCGCCAACGCCCGTGCGACATTGGTCGCCAACCAGTACACCGCGTTAGTGTTAAAACGTGCAAAAGGCAGCAAGAAGTAATTTTGTACTTGCGTTTACCTGCTTTCTGCATTTTTTACGCTTGAAAAATTTGCTGTCGCCCCAACTTTCTGGCCTTCATGTCATCCCCAATGTAAGGATTTTTTTGTGACTACTATTCTTTCCGTTCGCCGCGATGGCCAAGTGGTTATTGGCGGTGACGGCCAAGTTTCCCTTGGCAATACCGTGATGAAAGGCAATGCGCGCAAAGTGCGCCGCCTTTACAAAAACCAGGTACTGGCCGGATTTGCGGGTGGCACTGCCGATGCCTTCACGCTCTTTGAGCGCTTTGAAGCCAAACTTGAAGCACACAACGGCCAGCTCACACGCGCTGCCGTTGAACTCGCCAAAGACTGGCGCACCGACCGCAGCCTGCGCCGCTTAGAAGCATTGCTCGCCGTCGCGGATAAGGACGCGTCACTGATTATCACAGGCAATGGCGATGTAATTCAGCCCGAAGACGATTTGATCGCCATAGGCTCCGGTGGTAACTACGCCCAAGCTGCGGCGCGCGCGCTGCTGGAAAATACCGTGTTAGATGCGCGCACTATTGTCGAAAAAGGGCTGAAAATTGCGGGCGATATTTGTGTGTTCACCAATCACCATCACACCATTGAAGTATTGGATTATTAAACATTAATGTCCGCATAGGTTGCGTGTGTTTGTATGAAAATCATCGCCATTCTCAATACTGATTCAGTTATGAAGAAACGCTTCATAACGCTGCGATTTAACTTTTATATCTAAGAGCTTTTTATGTCCTCCATGACTCCGCGCGAAATCGTGCATGAATTAGATAAACACATTGTTGGTCAACAAAATGCAAAACGCGCCGTAGCCATTGCACTGCGCAACCGTTGGCGCCGCATGCAAGTAACGGCGGATATGCGCAATGAAATTACGCCGAAAAATATTTTAATGATTGGCCCAACCGGTGTAGGCAAAACTGAAATTGCGCGCCGCTTGGCCAAACTCGCCAATGCCCCTTTCATCAAAGTAGAAGCCACTAAATTTACGGAAGTCGGTTATGTGGGTCGCGATGTGGAGTCCATTATTCGCGACTTGGTTGATGTCGCAATTAAATTGCGCCGCGAACAAGCGATGAAAACCGTTCAGCACCGAGCAGCAGAAGCAGCGGAAGACCGTATTTTGGATGTATTTTTACCGCCCGCTCGCGATTTATCCAGCGAAGAAACTAAACACGAATCCAATACACGCCAAATTTTTCGCAAAAAATTACGCGAGGGCGAACTCGACGAAAAAGAAATTGAAATTGAGGTGGCCGCTGCATCCGTCGGTGTAGAAATTATGGCGCCACCGGGCATGGAAGATATGACCAATCAATTGCAAAATATGTTTTCCAATCTTGGTCGCGACAAAACCAAAAAAGCTAAAATGAAAGTGAAGAAAGCTTTCAAGCAGCTGCAAGATGAAGAAGCCGCCAAGCTGGTAAGCGAAGAAGATATTAAAACCCAGGCTGTTGCAGCCGTTGAGCAAAATGGCATAGTCTTTATCGACGAAATTGACAAGGTGGCGCGCCGCGGCAATGTGAGCGGTGCAGATGTTTCGCGCGAAGGTGTGCAACGCGATTTGCTGCCCTTGATTGAAGGCTGCACCGTCTCCACCAAACACGGCATGATTAAAACGGATCACATTCTGTTTATCACATCCGGCGCATTTCATTTAAGTAAGCCCTCAGATTTAATTCCCGAGCTACAAGGCCGCCTGCCAATTCGAGTAGAGTTAAATGCACTTACACCCGATGATTTTGAACGCATTCTTACCGAACCGACTGCATCACTTACCGAACAGCAAGTTGCGCTACTCAATACGGAAGGCGTGGATATTAACTTCACCACCGATGGCATTCGCCGTATTGCTGAGACCGCGTATGAAGTGAATGAGCGCACCGAAAATATTGGCGCACGCCGTTTACATACGGTTCTTGAGCGTTTACTGGAAGATATTTCTTTTGATGCAGGCGACAACAACAAACACGTAGAAATTAATGCTGCCTATGTAGATGAGCATTTGGGTGAACTGGCGAAAAATGAAGATTTGAGCCGCTATATTCTGTAATTATTTTTTCAATTCACTGTGTTGGGTATTGTTGCTCAACCTATGGAAGCAGCGATGCAAATAGCACCCACTAAAATTAAATTGCACCAACAATCCCAGCAATTGGAGTTGCATTTTGGTTCTGAGCAATTTTTGTTGAGCGCAGAATTTTTGCGCGTTCACTCGCCCAGCGCCGAAGTTATGGGTCATGGTCCCAACCAAGCCGTGTTACAGTTTGGCAAAAAAGAGGTGTGCATTAGTCGGATTGAGCGGGCAGGAAATTACGCGATCAAATTATTTTTTGATGATGGCCACGACTCTGGCATATACACGTGGACTTACTTGCATGAGCTGGGAACTACACACGAAAAGCTTTGGCAGGACTATCTTGATGCACTGCGTCACGCGGGAAAAACTCGCGAGAAAGATACCAGTATTGTGAAGTTTGTTTAAGGTTGGCATAGTGAAAAGCCGCCTTCAATGATACGGAATCAGAAGGCGCGCTCATCTCACGTTCTCGGGCCTTACATCAAGCGCCGCTTGGAAGTAACAGCAATAAAGCAACACCTACCGCAATACGATACACTGCAAACCACGTAAACTTGTGGGTTTGAATATACTTCAGCAACCATTTCACAGCGATAAACGCAGTAATGGTAGATACCGCAAAACCGAGCCCCACATCCAACCAGTTTTCTTGTACACCGACTTCCGCATGTTTAATCGCACTCCATAATTCTTTCGCGCTGGCCGCATACATAGTGGGAATGCCAATTAAAAAAGCGAACTCTGTTGCCGCGGCACGATTACTCGTACCCGTTAACATGGCAGCAAAAATGGTGGCGCCAGAACGTGAAGTACCGGGGAAAATACCTGCCACAATTTGTGCAACACCCACAATAATCGCCACCGGCCAGGTAATGAAAGAACTATCAGGTTTTTTAGCGGCAAACCATTCCGCTACAATGATCCAAATACCGCCAATAATTAAAGCCCATGCAATAGGTGTAATGTCTTTGGGCAACTTAAAACCAAGCTTGGTCACGACCAAACCCAACGCGGCCGTAATTAAAAAGGCGCTCATTAATTTGAGTGCGTAATCTTTGTTTTCAGGCTGATGAATATTCACTGCCAATTGCCACAAACGCTGCCAGTAAATAACGGTGACGGCTAAAATAGCGCCAGCTTGTATGACCACATTGAATACGTCCGAACGTGTACCCAAGCCCAACTTTTCGGCAATTAATAAATGCCCTGTACTAGAAACAGGTAGAAACTCCGTAATACCTTCAATAATACCGAGCAAAATGACTTGTAAAAAATTATCCATAGCAATTCCATAAAACGATAGAGTAAGGTGCGCGCCATACTAGCTTTAACGCCGAGGAAGGGCAATTATCCGCGATTAGCATTACATTTTTTCAACATTTGTAGTGTTGCTTTGGAAGCGAATGGGTTTAGTATGGGTCTTATACAACAACCCACGTTTAAAATTATTATGAGAGCATGATTATGCGTCATTTGTTTACCCACTCTTTCTCACAACGAATGTTTGCTTTGGTATTCGCAGCGTTGATAATGCTGAGTGGTTGCGCATCCACCAACCGAATTACACAAGACTACAGAACCGGAACGGATTTTCACCGCTACAAAACCTTCAGCTGGCACAATTACTCATCCGATATTAGTAGCGCCGATCAGATAACGGTGCAGCGCGCTATTGAACAAACTCTGACACAGCAGGGGTTGCGCAAAGTAAATGCGAATGCTGATTTACTGTTAGATCTGAATATTATCAAGCGCCGCAATTCCGGCGCATCGACTCATGTCGGGGTTTCGATAGGATTACCTTTAGGCAATCATGGCGCCATAGGCTTAGGAACAAATCAATTACTAAACAATGACAATCAAATGGCAGGTCTTATTATTTTGGATATTACCGTCATAGAAACCAACCAAGTGATTTGGCGTGGCTCCGCAGAAGATGTACCTATGAATTACTTCTTTGTGCGCAATCAGGCACAGCTCAACGGCATTTTGCGCGATATGGTGAGCCAGTTTCCCCCTACCAAATAGGCTCAGCTTATAGCCACAAAAAAGGCCTTTATGCTATGCAAAAGGCCTTCTTTTGAAATGACATTTTCGCTACACACTTACTGACGGCGAATTTGATTAACAATAGACGTGGTAGAACAATTTTCAAAAAAGCGCAACACCTTAACTTGGCCACCATTGGCTTTCACTATGTTGCCACCAACAATTTCATCTACCTTGTAATCACCACCTTTCACCAGAACATCTGGCTTAATACGCCGCAATAGACGCTCAGGAGTATCATCAGAAAAACTGATGACCCAATCAACAGATTCCAAACCGGCCAAGACGGCCATTCGCCTATCAACGGGGTTTATGGGACGACTTTGACCTTTTAAACGGCGAACAGATGCATCGTTATTTAAGGCCACAATCAAGCGGTCACCCTGCTTGCGCGCCTCATCCAAATAACCCACATGGCCAGCATGAATGATGTCGAAACAACCGTTAGTAAATACAATACGCTCACCATTCGCACGCGCATCCTCAATCGCATGCAACAACTGCTCTTCAGTAACAACACCGCGCTCAGCCCCGTGCTCACTGTGAATAGCGCGACGCAATTCAGGAGCACTGACCGTTGCGGCACCCAATTTGCCAACCACAATGCCTGCCGCCAAATTAGCCAGGGCCATAGCATCAGGTAATGAATGACCTGCGGCAAGTACAGCAGCAAGCACTGCGATAACCGTATCGCCCGCACCGGTTACGTCATACACTTCGCGCGCGCGCGCTGGCAAATGAATCGCTGGCTGGTGTGGGCGAATTAAGGTCATCCCCATTTCACCGCGTGTAACTAGCAATGCATCGATACCCAGACTAGCAATCAACTGTAATCCTTTACTAACCACCTCATGCTCACTAGCGCAATGCCCCACAACAGTTTCAAATTCAGTAATGTTGGGCGTTAACAAGCTAGCGCCTTGATAGCGGCTAAAATCACCACCTTTAGGGTCAACCAAAACAGGAATTCCCGTCGCACGAGCGCGCTTAATCAATGACTGACAATCCTGCAATGAACCTTTGGCATAATCCGACAACACCAAAATATCTGCATGTGGCAAAACTGGGTTAATTTTACTATCAAATAAATGGCTATCCTCTTGACCAAAAACCTCTTCAAAATCCATGCGCAAGAGCTGTTGATGGCGGCTCATAACGCGCAGTTTGGTAATGGTTGGCTTGGTCTGGGATATTTGAAAATCAGAGAAAATGCCGGCAGCATCCAAACAGTTTTTCAGCATTTTAGCGGCTGGGTCATCACCCACCACACCAATGAGCGACACTCGCCCACCCAATGCAGCAATATTAAGTGCAACGTTCCCGGCACCACCGGGTCGCTCCTCTTCTTGTGATACGTTGACAATAGGAACTGGAGCCTCAGGGGAAACTCTGTGGCTGGCGCCATGCCAATAACGGTCTAGCATGACATCGCCAACGATGAGCACATGAGACAAATCAAACTGCGGCATGGTTAAACGCATAACATGGATATCCTAATGATCTACACCATTTGCGGGAGCCATATCATCATGAAACTGCGCTGCATGCAACTTCGCATAAGCGCCATTTCTTTCTAAGAGCTCCCAATGACTGCCCTGTTCAATAATTTTGCCCGCTTCCATCACTAAAATGCGATCTGCATGTTCAATCGTTGAGAGGCGGTGCGCAATTACGAACGTAGTGCGTCCTTTCATCACTTGATCCATAGCAGCTTGAATAAAACGCTCTGATTCGTTATCCAATGCGGACGTGGCCTCATCCAAAATCAGGATAGGGGCATCTTTTAAAATCGCACGAGCTATAGCTAAGCGCTGGCGCTGGCCGCCAGACAAGCGCGTACCGCCTTCACCAATCTGCGTGTCAAAACCCTGCGGCAACTGCTCAATAAATTCTGTGGCATAGGCTAAATTGGCCGCTCGTTTAATGTCTTCTGCGGTCACCCGAGAACGACGACCGTAGGCAATATTATCCGCCACAGTTCCTTCAAAAAGCGTGACTTGCTGGTTAACAAACGCAATTTGTTCGCGCAGGTTGACAAGTTTATAGTCATTCAGAGAAATATTATCGATTAACACCTTACCTTGTGTTGGACTGTAGAAACGTGGCAGTAAATTCACCAAGGTAGATTTACCACTACCGGAACGCCCCACCAGAGCAATCACTTCACCAGGCTTCACCTTTAGGCTCACCTGTTCCAAGGCAGACTCGTTATGATTAGAATAATTGAAGCTGACATTATCCAGCTCCACCGCACCTTTGGCGCGGACAATTTCGACTTGTCCCTTATCCTGCTCTGCCGGCTCGTCCAACAATTGAAAGATACTTTCCGCCGCCGCAACACCTTTCAGCATAAGCGGTGAAACCTCACCCAATTTGCGAATAGGATTGAGGATAGCGCCTACAGCGGTAATATAAGCCACAAAGGTTCCGGGGTTTTTAAGATCAACATAAGTAAGGGCTGCATAAATTAATAGCGCCATAGCAAGGCCGACTAACACTTGAATCAAAGGGGTGCTCGCTGCCGAAGTCATTGCAATTTTCATGTTCTGTAGATAGTTTTTGTAGCTGGCTTGTTCCATGCGCGCTTTTTCGTAAGCTTCCCCGCCAAAGGTGCGCATGACTCGCACACCATTAATCATCTCACTGGTGACCTGCGCAATATCCCCCACTGACACTTGCACATTATTCGTCAACCGACGCATACGCTTTGCAGCATAAGACACCACCAAGGCAATAAAAGGTGTGACCATGATAAACGCCAGTGTTAATTTCCAATTTAACGCGAATAGAGTGTAAGCAAGTGAAATAACCGTAGCACCCTGCTGCAAAAACGTACGTAGAGCATCCGTCACAGCACCTGTTACACCGTTAATATTGTAGGTAATAACCGAAATCAAATGATTAGAATTGCGTGCATCAAAAATAGCTTGCGGCAAGGTGGTAATGTGATCAAACGTATCTTTACGCAATTGATGTACAACACCCCAAGAGACTTTGGCGATAAAATAAGTCCCTACAAAAGCACCTAGACTACGAAATAAGGTAAAAACAATTACATCTAAGGGAATAGTAATGCGCGCATCAGAATCACTGGGCGTGACATTATTAATTAAGTCTTTTAGCAAATTAACAAATTGCGCAGTGTAATAGGCAGAAAAAGCGTACCCAATCACACTCAAAATAAAAAACACTGCGTAAGGCTTCACATACACCAGAAGACGCCAATAAATTTGCAAATCCGTCGCTGATGAATCCGTCTTTTTTGTGCGTTTTGCCATGTAAAGTCTCAAAAACCTACGCAGGTTTTGGTTAAAAATTAGTGAGTCGGACGACGATTAAGATTCCACAATTCGGCGTATTTATTGAAAGTCGATTGCGCTAATAAAAGCGCTAATAAGAAACCTTGTTTGCCATCTAAAAAACCAGCGCGCAAAAGATACATGCGCACAAAACAACCCAACGCATGAAGACTGGCACTGGTGAGCGAGGTTGGTTTACCCGCTTGGGCGCGCTGCAAGGCCCATTCTTCGGCATAGTGCGCGGCTTTTTGTTGCTGATGACGAATGGAGTCATACACATAGTGCAGCAAATAACCGGATAATTTTTTTTCGGGCAGTTTGTTATTGTTTACTAAGCGCTCATGTACGCGGGTAGCATCGAAAACGGCTTGATTGCGCGGATACAAACGCGGCACCCAGTCAGGGTGCATTCCCGAATGTTTAATAAAACGCCCAAAACACCAGCATAAACGGTTCACAAACCAAATTGCAGGTACCTGTTGCACAGCATCGAGAATACTTTTCTTCAGCTCGGGGGTGACGCGCTCATCAGCATCAATCATAAAAATCCAATCGCTGGTCGCTAGCTGCGCAGCGCGCTCGCGCTGTATGCCAAAGCCTTGCCAGTCGGTATTGGTGTAAACCTTGGCAGAAAAATTTTCGGCTATTCTACAGGTCGAATCAGTACTGCCTGAATCTAACACAATAATTTCATCAACCCAGCCTAATGACTCAAGGCATTCCGGTAGTTTTTTTGCCTCATTTTTTACAATCAAAACAGCCGCAATACTGGGCATTATTGGTTAACCTCGTTTGGGTAAAAAAGCGAATCATCTACCCCGTAAAACACCAAGTCTGTAATTATTTGTGAATTCAATTATTAACATTATTTATCTTAATTAAGATTGAGACGCCTCATTAGCCGTGCGCACTTGTCCCCATAAAATAATCATCATGAATACATATACCATTACACCACTAGAATGGCTAAAAAAACTTTGCGTCCAACCGCAGACAAACGTTGCCAGTACCAAATTTACACCTGCCAATGCTGCGGCTTGCGCGGCCACTGAACTTAAACTCAATCGCGCATAAAAAATGTACGCCGGGATGAAATAAATCACCAACAATCCGAATGCACCAATAACACCACGCTTCACTAAAGCGTCCAAAAAATCATTGTGCATGTGGTTAAAAGTTTGCAATACCTCGGGTGTATCAGGTGTGACTTGCACATAAGCCTGCAAACTGCCCCAGCCAAAAATAGGCTGCAAGCGAAACATGTCAAAACTGGTTTGCCACAATACAAAACGCGCGCCCAACGATGTCTGACTATTAAGTGTTGCTTGATATTGCTGAATATCTACCAATGCATCATGAATGCGCGCTTGCAATAATCCCGGCTGCGGAAATTGATAGAACACCAACAAGCCCAACACAATCGTCACCGCATAACGCAAGGCTTTTTTACGATCGCGATACAATCCCGAATAAAAATACAACAGCGCCAGCACACACAAGAGCGCCAACCACCCCCCGCGAGCACCCGACAACAAAGACGCAAAAATCGCACTAGCAATTGCCAGCATAAACACATTCAACATCAGATTCGAATGATGTTTAGCCCAAGATAATCCGGCAAACAACATTACCGCGAAGAGAATTGCAATATCGCCAAATTGAATGGCATTATTATGCCCCGCCGCGCGCAATTCGCCGTGAATAAAAAAATCACTAATAGCAACAACACCTGCGCCCAGCGCACCCACAACAAGTCCCAGCCAAAAATACACAGGCGCAATACGAATGCGTAACAGCAACAACAGCACCGGAATAGCGAATACAAAGCGTGAAAAATTATCGTAATCACGCGAACTCATGTGATGGATCAAATTTGTCGCAATACCGACGAGAGCATAAGTCAACAAAGCACTGAGTAAGCATTTATCCTGCACATTCAATGATGGATAAGGGCGAATAAATAAATACACCAGTGCAACCAGCAGTAAGAAAACCGGGCCAATGGTATAACCGCTGGGTAACACTAGCGATAAAGCACCGCATAGAAATACAAAAATGGAAATCATCAATACAGGAAGAGATGCAACCGAAAACAGCTTGCCATTCATACACACATTTCCAACAGATATTGCCGCAATTTGCCTGCAAAAACCCTATGATCAATCTAGCGAGCAGGAAACCGTATGCGCGCAACCGACAGACAATTTTTATAATAAAACTCACCAAAAAACAAAGGAGCCGAAGCTCCTGTTTTGTAATGGATTACTTGGCGACTGGAGCGAGCCAATTGGTGTGGCTAGCCAACTCACCGCGCACGGCTTTGAAATACAAATCCTGCAACGTGGTAGTAATGGGGCCGCGATGCCCTGCGCCAATTTGGCGGCCATCGAGTTCGCGAATCGGTAATACTTCTGCCGCCGTGCCGGTAAAGAAAGCTTCGTCAGCAACGTAAACTTCATCGCGTGTTAAGCGTTTTTCTTTGATGGTGTAACCGCAATCAGCCGCCAATTGGAAAATAGTATTGCGGGTTATACCGTCCAAGCAGGAGGTCAATTCCGGTGTGTAGATAACGCCATCGCGTACCAAGAAGAAATTCTCGCCGCTACCTTCTGCCACATAACCCTCGGCATCCAACAATAAGGCTTCTTCGCAGCCGCAATCCAAGGCTTCTTGCAACGCTAACAAGGAGTTGATGTAGTGGCCGTTAGCTTTGGCTTTACACATAGAGATGTTTACGTGGTGACGGGTGTAGCTGGAAGTGCGCACTTTGATACCGCGGTCACGGGCTTCGGGGGACATGTACGAAGGCCAATTCCACGCCGCCACCATCACATGGGCTTTCAAATTATCAGCGCGCAAGCCCATGCCTTCAGAGCCGTAAAAGGCCATAGGGCGCAGGTAGGCTTCTGTCAGGCCGTTTTCGCGAACCACTTGTTTTTGCGCCTCATTCACCACATCTTTGGTGAAGGGCAGCTTCATACGCATAATGTGCGCAGAGCGAAACAGGCGGTCGGTATGTTCTTGCAAGCGGAAAATACTGGTGCCCATGCTCTCACTGTTGTAAGCACGCACACCTTCAAACACGCCCATACCATAGTGCAAGGTGTGGGTTAATACGTGAACCTTGGCATCGCGCCACGGAATTAATTCGCCATCTAACCAAATTACGCCATCACGATCGGCAAAAGACATAGCCAACTCCTAAATCAAAACTGTTGTCGATAATGCTGCCGCGCCTAGCGCCACAGCTCGAAATATTGTGCTGCCCCCTCAAACAACAAGGGTTATGCGGCAGGATGCCCCTGGTCGCAGTCGATTAGCCGGTGCCAAATGCGGCTTACCTGCTCGCGCTCGCTCACGAAGTGATTATCGCCAGCTAAAACCGCTTCTTGCTGTTGCAGTGCAAGACGGTGCCCGGTGGATCGGTAGGCTTTGTAAGCGGCGATCAATTGGGCGACGGAATCGGCATCGAGTAGACCAGCCTCTTCCAAAGATCCAAGTATGCGAATGTTATCCGTGTATTGGATGATCTTGGGCGCTTGATGTGCCCAAGCCAAAGCCGCGTATTGAACCATAAATTCAATATCCACGATACCACCGGCATCCTGTTTCAAATTAAATAAATGGGTATTCTCGCGGCGCGCTTTGGCCTCACTCCCCAACTGTTCGCGCATTTTGTGGCGCATGTCGCCAACGTCTTTACGCAGTTTTTGCAAATCGCGCACCTGCTGCAATACGCACTGGCGAACCTGCCCAAATTTATGCGCTAATTCTTCGGCACCCGCCACCACGCGAGCGCGCACCAAAGCTTGGTGCTCCCACGTCCAGGCTTCTTGTAACTGGTAACGCTCAAAGGCTGCCAGCGACGAGACCAACATCCCAGAGTTACCCGAAGGCCGCAGCCGCATATCCACTTCGTAGAGTTTGCCGGAAAGCGTTTGAGTGTTGATGACATGGATAATCCGCTGACCTAAGCGGGTATAAAAAGTTAGGTTGTCGATACTGCCTTTGCCCTCTTCCGCCAAACGCCCCTCAGTCAGCAAACTGCTATCGGTATTGTGGATAAACACCAAATCCAAATCCGAGCCGTGTCCCAGCTCAATACCGCCCAATTTACCGTAACCCACAATCACAAAGTCAGGCGCCAGATCGACCGTACCATCATGGCATATTGGGCGTCCATGGCGCTCCACCATGTACTCCCAGGCCAACTGCAGCACATGCTCCAAGACAACTTCGGCGATAAATGTTAGATAATCACTCACTTTCATCAACGGCAGAGTGCCAGTCACCTCACTTGCTGCCACGCGCAGGCCATGCGCTAAGCGGAAGTAACGCAGTGCCTCCATATGGCCTTCCAAATCATCCCACGTTAACCGCAACACGTCGCGGCGCAACTGGTCGCGCAGATTGGTTTTGATTTGCTGGTGATCGTCATTGGCGGAAAAATACAGGCTTTCTGGTGTGAGCAGCTCATCGAGCAGGGCCGGATACTTCGCCAACTGCTCGGCAATCATGGGGCTGGCAGCGCAAAGCTTGATTAGCTGGTGCATGGCCGTGGGGTTTTCAGTGAGCAGAACCACGTAGGCGCTACGGCGGGCGATAGATTCCACCAACGGCATAATCCGCTTAAAGGTTTCCGCGCAAGAGATAGGCAATTCCCCCATAGCCGCATGCTCGCTCAGTAGCAGCAGCAGCCGCGGAATAAACGCATCCACGCGTCCACGACTGCTAGCCTGCATAGTAATCAGCGCGCGGCTTTCACGCAGTTGCTGCAGCAACTTGAGCAATTCAGCAGGGTTTTCAATAGGCTGATCAGCAAACAGCTGCTGAACTTCTTCTGGGTTAGGCACTTGCGCTTGCACACTGGCATTCCACAGTTCATGCCACAGTTGTAATGCCGTGGTATTAACCACTTCTTTATTTTCGGGCTCAGCAATTACCGCGCTAAATTCACCGTTAACACGCTGGCGATAGGCATCCAGCTGGACAAAAAATGCATCCCAGCTGCCATATCCCATCGCCCACGCCAACCGCAGCTGACCCAACTCGTCTGTCGGCAGCGCTTGAGTTTGGCGGTCTTGGTAGCCCTGAATCGCGTGCTCGGTATTGCGCAGGAAAATATACGCGTCTAACAGCGCGGCGCCAGCACCTTGCGGCAAATAGCCCTCTTGTTCCAACAGCGGCAGCAATTTGATGACTTGGCGCTGGCGCAAACGCTGATCGCGCCCGCCGCGAATCAGTTGAAACACCTGCACCACAAACTCCACTTCGCGGATGCCCCCCGAACCCAACTTTACATCTAAGCTCATACCTTTGCGCTGCACTTGGCGAGCGATAAGCCCCTTCATTTCGCGCAGGGACTCAATGGCACTGAAGTCGATGTATTGGCGATAGGTAAACGGCTGCAACAACTTGCGCAAATACACCCGTACCTGTTCAGCGTAGTGTGCATCACCCGATTCGCCATAGGCAAAGGCGACACGGCGCGCTTTAATCATGGCGTAGCGCTCCCAATCGCGCCCTTGGGTTTGGTAATAATCCTCCATACCGGCAAAATTCAGCGCTAAAGGTCCACTTTCACCGTGCGGACGCAAGCGCATATCCACGCGGAACACAAAGCCGTCGGCCGTAATACTATTCAAACTTTTAATCAGTTTTTGGCCGAGCTTAACGAAAAATTCCTGATTGCTGATTACACGAGAACTGTGGCTGGTGGAGCCAGATTCAGGATAGGTAAAAATCAGGTCAATATCCGACGAGACATTAAGTTCGCCCGCGCCCAATTTGCCCATACCCAACACCATAAACGGTTGCACCTTACCCGATTCACTGCCGATAGGAGCACCGTAGGTTTTTTCTAATTCGCGGTAGTGATAACTGGCAGTAAGTTGAATGGTCGCATCGGCAAAGCGCGACAGTTCGCCGGTGATATCCGGCATGCTGGCGCAGCGGTTGAGATCGCGCCAGATGATGCGAATCATCGCGAGCTGGCGCTGTTGGCGCAGGGTTTTATCCAACTCCGCCTCATTGGGAGCTGCTTTGAGACGATCGGCAAAAACCTGTAAATCGGCATCCATTAAAGGGCGAAATAAAATGCCCGTATAGATTAACTCGTACAGATATTCGGGGTGTACCGCACAGGTTTTGGCGATATAGTCGCTGGCGGTTAAGGCTCGCGTGAGTTGCAGACTAAAATGCTCGGCAGCAATCCACGGCTGAATAAGCTCAACCAGCGGCGGCAGGTTTTTTTCGGCCCATTGGGTATCAAGTGCATCCCACGCCTGTAGTAACGAGGCATGAAGGGGAAAGGGAACTGACTCTTTATTAATCATTAGGGTATCTCACAGCGAATATGACGATCCATGGGGCAATATTAGCGTAGAAATAGTTGTTGGCGATGCATGTATAGTCGTCATCCGCGCGCAGCGGTGATGACGAGTGCATGAATGAAGAAGGTAGAACTCCATCGGGAATGAAATCGAACAGTTGCCGACTATGCCCTTTTAAAGACAACTCAACATTTAAAGACGACTCTATTTTTAAAGATAACTGAACTTTCTCAACTTAACAGACAGCTCACTGTTACAGGCGTTGTTCTTTTAAAAATAACAGCGCCTGTTGAAATAGTCCTTCTAAATATTGGATTAATACCCACCATTAACGCACAAAGACCGCTGTGGTAAACGCTGGCACCACAAAGCGATTAGCTTCTGCACGACTGGTTTTTACCACGGTATCAACGCCCTTAGCTTGCACTGGATGCAAACTAAATTGTTTAGCATTGGCATAAACGAAAGCTTGTGCTGTTGCACCATTATTAAAAATGACTAGCATTTGTTTCATCATTGGATCAAGCGAATGCGCTACATCTGTGTTATCAATTTTCATCACAATTAAACCCGCCTGATGTTTGGCACCCGCGTTGGGAAAGCTCACACGCTTAATAATTTCATCTGCCGTGCGTAACCGTAACAGCGGCGAGCTGCTGCGAATTTTAATGAATTCCATAAAAGTTTTATTCGCAAAATCAATTTGCGCGGGAGTCACATGATCGCGTCCGGCGGATTGTTGCAGCACATCGCTAATGATAGGCCAATTATGTTTATCTTTATCCGCAGGCGGTAAGCCCACATTGTAATTATTTTGTTGCAGCGAAAAATCCACCGCATTAAACCAATCGCCATAATCAAAACTATCGCGCAAAAACGATTTAGAGCGCAACATTTCGCAGCCCATGTGTAAAAAAGGCACGCCTTGCGCAAGCAATGGATAGGAGAGCGACAAAATTTGCATACGCACACGTTCATCGCTCGTAGCCGTATAGGCAATACGGTATTGGTTATTGTCCCACAGGGTTTGATTGTCGTGTTTGGATACGTAATTAATAGTATCCGCAGGATCTCGCGCGTAAGCGGTCGGTTGGCCGTTGTAATCAATATCTTTGCCCGTCACTTGTTGGCCCGCAGTATTTTCTAACGGGAAATTAACAAGATTACCCGCCAAACCTACTTGCACTTGATCAATACTGTTTAAATATTTTGCGCGATTATGATCAGCCGGTTGCTGTTCGTTGGGCGCCACAAATAAACCATTGCCAATACCTTGGTTGGTGCGCAATGCATTTCCACTATCCATCGCGGAGCCGCCGCGCACCGCATCGCGCAGGCGATCACTGTAGGTACCTATTTCAGTCCCACTCAACTCTGTTTGAGTGGCTTGTACAAAACGCTTGTTATTCGCCACTTCACCAAAATTCCAACCCTCGCCATAAAAATACGTGTCTGGGTCAACGCGGCGTACCGCTTCACGCGCGCTGAGCATAACGGCCTTGGGTTGATGCCCCATTAAATCAAAACGAAAACCATTGATGCGATAATCGCGCGCCCAAACGATCAGCGAATCCGTCATTAATTTTGCCATCATCGCATGCTCTGTTGCCGTGTTTTCACAGCAAGTGGATTGTTCAATGGCACCCGTAATAGGGTCGAGACGGTGATAATAATTGGGCACAATTTTATCCAATACTGAATGCTCGTTTAATCCCGCCGCATACGTGTGGTTGTACACCACATCCATAATAATTTTAAAACCCATATTGTGTAAGCGCGCCACCATTGCGCGAAACTCCACTATGCGCGCACTCCCTTCAGGATTAACAGCATAAGAGGATTGTGGCACCGTATAGTGGAAAGGGTCATAGCCCCAGTTGTAATTATCTTTAGCGCGCAAAGATTCAATGACCGCTTGCGCATCGCCAGTACGCGGATTGAGTTGCGCCAAATAATCGCGCAGGGTTTGTTTGGGATTCGCAAGATGTTCACAGGCAGGATTGCGCGCATCCAGCGCGCAGACTTTTTCCAGCGCGTCATCTATATCAACAGTTTGTTCCGCATTGGGATTAACAGTACTGAAATCAAACGTGGGCATTAAATGTATGGAGTTCAAACCTGCGTTACGCAATTCGCGCAAATGCTTTATACCTTGGCTTTCTTGCTCCAAAAATGCCGCGTATTTGCCACGCGCCAGTGGATTTTTCAGGCTGCGATCACTCGCGCTAAAATCGCGAATATGCACTTCGTACAAAATATTATCTTCTGGCGCCTCAACTCTGGGGCTCGCTTGCGCCAACCAACCAGCAGGTTGGGTTTGTGCATCATTTAAATTAACCACTTGCGAATACAAACCATCTGCAGAAAGACTGTGAGAATAAGGATCACTCACCACCAGCGTTTCCATTTTTTGTGTCGCAGGATGGTAAACCTGAAGTTCAAATTGATAATACGCGTAAGCCACATCTGTCTTAGCGTGCGCAACCCAAGACCCCGTAGCGCGATCCTCTTGCATGATTAATCGCGCAGGCACGAGCGGTTTTTTATTAGCATCAAACAACAGTACGCTGACGTGCTTTGCTGTCGGCGCCCAAAGTTTAAATTGCACGTCGCTTGAATTAAGACGTGCACCATAATCGGTAACCTCATCCGCATCTTGCACGCCTGATGTGTAAAGCTGATCAATAACACTTGCCGTTTGTACCGCTGACGTTGCCAATAAATGTCCGTGCTGATCAAACTGTTGCACACTCAAACCGCCCTTGAGTAAATTTTTTACCACTGACGGCGCTACATCTACGCGCGCCGCAGAAAAGTTTTTTAAATGCGGAAATTGTGCAGCTACAAACTCGGGTAGGGATATGGGTTCTAGGCTGAGTGCTTTTGTGTATTGCTGATTAGCTGCAGGCTGCAGCATCAGACGTACTGTTCCCGCCTGTGGACTAAACAGAATAATGTCGCTAGTAACCCAATGCGCAGCTGCGTTATTAATGATGCCCATTTGTGAACCTGACATGCTGGTGTCCACAGCCTTTTCCCCAGTTTCTCGGCTTACGGCAGCATCGCCATAAACCCACACTGAAAAGCTCAACAAAATAAGGCCGCACCCGATTATTGTTTTCATAGGATAACCCCTGACTGATTTTAATCAGTCACATACTAACAGTCGTTAGCCGGCTCCATGGGTAGGGATATACCTGAATACGATTGCAGGAATAGGCTCAGCCGAGCCACCTCAAAACAGCGCTGCGTCGGCAAACGACACAATTATCAGGAATAACCCACATAATTTTTTCTTATAAGTCATACGTAATTAGAACTATTTTGGAATTTATAGCTGATTTTACTTTGTACAAAGTGTTGTTTCCCCCAAATGAAACTATGCTTCTCTACATGTAAACGCCTACCAATATCAATTAGTTGATAAAAATCAATTAGTTAGAAAAATCATATTTTCCACAGGTTAAGAAACGTTAATCGCACCCTTGACATTTAGGTAGTGACTTGTGCATATTAAACTATTAATATGATTTATATATTAATTAACATAAAAACAGCAACGTTAGGCAAGAGGAATGAGAGAATGAAATACAAGATCCCAGCAACACAAATCTCCAAGGCGAGCTTGCTCTTCGCATTGGGCATGATCAGCAGTATTGGCGTACAAGCAGCAGAGACTGCGGCCGCCCCTGATGCTGCCGAAGAAATCGTCGTCACCGGTATGCGTGCCGCACTCGATAAAGCTCTGGACGTAAAAGAGTCTAATGACCACGTTATGGAAGCCCTGTCGATGGACGACATCAACGGCACACCAGCGGTAACTATTGCTGAAGCCTTGATTCGCCTACCCGGCGTTAATGGTTCACGCGACCGCGGGAACGAAAGCCAAGCAGCAATCCGTGGCCTTGGCCCACGCATGGTATTCGGTACAGTTGATGGCCGTGAAGTGGCCAGCCCCGAACCAGGTCGCTCTATTCGTTACGAACAATATCCGTCTGAATTGATCACCGGTGCTGAAGTGTACAAAACACAATCAGCTGACCTAATTGAAGGCGGTATTGCAGGCTCAATTAACCTCAAAACCGTTTCACCATTGTCATACCACGGCCCCGAAGCCACTATTCGCGCCGGTTTAGAACAAAATACCAGCGGTAAAGACATACCTGAATATAATCCTTTGGGTAATCGTGCCAGCGCCACAGTTGTAGAGAAGTTTTTGGATGACACTTTAGGTTTCTCCTTGGGTGTATCTGAACAAAGACAAAAAAATGGTTACGCTTCGCTTCAAGGTTGGGGCTTTAGCGATCCAACCATCATGAACTTGGATGGCAAAGGCTCAATGGGCAACACCCCTTGGGGCATAGCCGAAGAAGTTAAAAAATTAGATACCAAACGCGATGGCGTGCTGTCTTCAGTTGAGTGGAAGCCCACTGATGTACTCGATATTAAATATGACATGCTTTATACCAAGGTCGATTTTGCCGAACAGCAAAATCAAACATGGGCTCAGAACATTGGCCTCAATCCAGGCCCGTGGTCAGGCTGGGGTATAGAAGACACCAATAAAGACGGTATTCCTAATACTCCGCTCAGCAATGTAACCTTAGTGGGTAATCACGCTGTAGCGGCAACGCTCAATGGTTGGGAAGGCCAAATTCGTCACGTTATTGCGGGATACTCTCAAGTTAATACTGGCTTAAGCCAAGGCTTAAACTTTAGCTATACCGGTATCGACACATGGAAAATTGATGCAGATATTGCGTCATCTACCGCACACCGCAGAAATTACTGGGATGCCATTTATTTAGATCAGTATGCACCAACATGGTCATACGATATGCAGGGTCGCCCTTCAATCACTGCACCTGCAGATTCGCCCTTACAGCATCCAGAAAAAGCCTCTTACAACTGGATTAATAACGCCAACGAAGGCTCATCACTTGATGACAAGTTGACCAGCGGCCAACTTGACTTTAAACATGACTTGGATGCGGGCGACTTGAAAAGTGTAAGTTTCGGTGCGCGCTCAGCTAATCGTGAAAAAGAAGTCATCTGGACGACGTTCACCATGAACAGAACTGATGCCACTGACAATTCCACCAATGTTTACTTCCCGAACGGCTTCCTCACGTCTTACAAAATGAGCGCGTTCAATGCTATTCCCATTTTGAATGCGCCGTCCTATGAAAGACTTGCAAATTTAATTTATGGTGGCGTCCACAAAGAATTAGCGACAGTCGACTCAAGCCGTTACTGGAAAGTGGATGAGCACGACAATGCGGCTTATGTGAAGTTAGATTTTGCAGGTCAATTAGGCGGTTTGGATTACAACGCCAACGTTGGCGTGCGTGAAGTTGATATTAAAACCAAAAGCTATGCGCTTGACGGTGAACACATTGATAACGACTACAAGCAAGCATTGCCAAGTGCAGGTTTGAACCTAAGCTTGGACGATACCAAGAAAGTACGCTTCGGTCTTTCACGCGCTATTTCTCGTCCGCCATTGGATGAGCTCCGCGCAGGCCAATACATCAGCATTATCGGTACAGGTAATGGCGGCAGCGCGGGCAACCCCTTGCTGAAACCATTTACGTCCGATCAAGCAGATGTATCTTACGAGTGGTATTTCGCGAAAGAATCTTTAGCCGCAGCTAGCTTGTACTACAAGAAAATTGATAACTATGTCGGTTACTCAACCGTTGGCGTTACCACCAGCCAACAAGGTACCTTCAATATTTACGGTCCAGTCAATGGCAAGGGTGGCAATGTAGAGGGTGCGGAATTTACTTTCCAAATGCCATTTAATTTCTTACCTGTTGAAGGCTTTGGTGTTTACTCCAACTATGCTTATGCAAGATCAGACATTCACGAATTTGCACCTGTTGGTAACCCGCTACCTATGGGCGGCTTAGCGCGTGATACAGCCACGTTGGATTTGTGGTATAGCAAAAACGGTTTGGATGCACGTCTAGGCTGGAAATACCACTCTGCCTACACCAGCTCATTCGAATGGGATGCATCAAAACTGTCTACGCTTCAAGCTGAGCTCAGCTTGGGCTTCAGCCTTGCCTATGACATTAATGATCACTGGAATGTACGCTTCCAAGCCTACAACCTGACCAACGAGCCGGCTAAGTTCTATCAAAACAATCAGCCTGAAAACCTGTATCGTTATGACGATTATGGTCGTGCGTACTTGCTGGACTTCACCTACAAATTGTAATTAAAAATCGCAGCAATATTAACAACCTTTCCTTTTTTGGCGGCTACCCTGTGTAGCCGCTTTTTTATCGATG
>Ga0209067_10000192_pt1 | contig 42557 bp, 32 predicted proteins | sample ColStrG_CSR_2013_FD_187199 | JGI IMG/M metagenome (GOLD analysis project Ga0209067, IMG submission 187199) | Freshwater sediment microbial communities in response to fracking from Pennsylvania, USA - Cold Stream Run_MetaG_CSR_2013 (SPAdes)... | ecosystem: Environmental > Aquatic > Freshwater >... | reverse complement strand
GATATCATCATGCAGCGAGTCTTCGATTTCACATGCATCTTGCGCCGACACTGGGCACAACACCATCGCGAGGGCGTGATCTCCACCTATCTGGCGCGCCCGGTGAAGCACCTCAAACCCAGCCTGTCGGATATTGTTCGGCGATGCGGTGCAAGAGACGGCGAACAGCTGATAGCCGATCACGGCAACCACATCCAGGCTGAACAGGTCGCAGTTCTCGCCAGTCCGCGAAAGATGCACGTTGTGATAAACACGGGCACCCCGTTCGTATCGTACTTCTTCCAGTGCGGCCTGTAATTCCGCGTAAGCCTTTAGCTCCAGAAACTGGTGTTTGACGAATTGGCAGAGCCCGGTCAAAGGCGCATCCGGGAACTTCGCGATGTTCAGAGTGTAAGACTGGCCACGCTCCTCCCATCCGGCAGGTGCTTTGAAGTGATCTTTGATCTTGTCTGTCAACTCCGACCACGATTCTCCGATATTGGCTTTGTCCGGATTGAACCACTTCAGGGTTGGCGGTCTTTTCAATTTCGTCGAGATCTGCGGGTAAACACGATATTCTCTCGAACCCTTCGCTCCCCAGGCATGCTTCCAGCCGGCGAACCAACGGTTGTAGTCGTCGTCAGTGTCTTCGTTATACCTGCCCTTCTCCGTCGCGGCCTGCACTTGCCGCCGCCCTCCCGCGTACCACTGATACTGCCGATACCACTCGTACATGTCCCGTCCCAGCTTTAATAGCTCCGGAGAGGGCTCAGTGGGTCTGACTTCTGCTCCCCCCATGTCCTTTCCGGCCTTGAACTCAGTCGTGAAGCCGTGCAGTTGAGCGAGTTGCTCAATGCCCCAAGCGTACTCATTCCTCTCATCCGTGACCGCAACCTTGGGCAAGAGCCGGTGCTGCCGCGGATCGAGGTAATAGGCCTCCGAAGCCCAACGCTCCGCCTTCACTGCTTCGTAGGCGTGTACCGCCATCGCTTTGGTGCCTCCGGTGTACGCCAGGCACACTTTCGTCAGGGCCGGGTTCTTTCTCCTCAGGTCCGCCAGTTTCTCATTCACTTTGGACAGAATCTTGTCGGGCGAATATGGGTCTTCGAGCGGCACCCGGTCGTCCGCGAAGGTGAACCCGAGTTCCTTTTCCATTCTTTCCTTGATCCGCTCGCACTCCCTTTCGGGTTCGATGTCCGTGCTGGCCCCGGTCTGCTTCGAGTGGATGAACGTAAAGCCGGGCCACGCACCGTCCTCTTCGTGGTACTTCTTCGCCAACCGGCACGCGGCGACCACAACCGGCAGTTCGTTAGTTCCGACGGTCAGCAGAACTTGAGTCTTTGGAGTTTCCGTTTGAGGTTCCATTTCAATCGAAGCCATTCTCCCACCTTGATAACGACGAGTCATCCGAAATCCACAATTCCGCAGACACCCACGCCGGACTCATGTAATGAAAACAGAGGATGTTACGCAGTGAAAAAGTTTTTTCTTAGCCTGTCGTTTTCCCACTCCCGCCGCGTTCTCCTGATAACGCTCCTTCCTGGAGCCTGTGATACCGTGAGGATCGAGAGAGTGAAACTTAAAGCACATCGCGCTCGGCAATCCCACCCCACCCCCACCCAATGGCGCACTTTCCTGGAAAACCGCGTCGAAACCTCAGAACGCGATCGTCTCCGCCTCCATCTGGAGACTTGCGATTCCTGCCTCGCCCTCGTCGCCAGTCTTCCGCCGCCACCCTACCGCTGTCTCGGACGCCCCCTCGACGCTTCCCTCTGCCAGTTCCCCACCGAGGCCGCCCGGACCGAGGCGGCCGTGCATTCCTTTTGCGCTGAAAACGCTCCACACGGGCCCGTCTGGCTCACCGCCCCAGCCGAAGGCGAAGCCGCCCTCACCGTCCTCGTGGCGCTTCTCGGATCCCAGTGGCGCGCTGACGGAGTCTCCGTCGAGGTTGCCGGCCTCTGCCACAACGGCGTGCTCCCCAGTCGGCCTGCAGCTCGCATCGCCGTCTGGCTCGACGCGCCCGCCCGCCTACCCGCCACGTGGCTTACGCCTTACCCGCCACAGTGGACCATCTTCGCCGGACGCCATGCACCCCCGAGTCACGCCGCGGTCTTTGCGCTGCCATCCAAGACCAGCGTCAGCCTACAACGCCAGAACCTACGCGCCTCGCTCGCCGACCCCGGCGCACCCGCGCATCCCATCCTCCTGCTGAACGCTCTCGGCCTCGACGCCCCCGCCGATTTGCTCCCCGATCCCGCTCCTCCCGAAGTCGCCGAAGTCGAAACCCCGTTCGGCGATCCGCTCGGCTTGTGGTGTTCTACCGAAGGCCAGTGGCTCGCCCGCGACGAACTGTGCGCCCTGTGGCTCGTGGCCCCTGCCGCCGTCTCTGCTTCCCTTGACCGTGTGTTGACCCGGCTCCGGGACGCCGAAGTCTCCCCGATCTTCCTGGACGCCTTCCACCAGCGCCGCAACGAGCTTATCCCTAGACCTTCCAGCCCGATCGACCAAGAAGGCTCTTGACAATCGAGGGAGAGATGTGAAACGTTAGAAGTACGGGCAGATGTTAGTCCCGGTGGGCTGTGGGGTTCAAACCCTGCTCGCCCCGCTCTCCATCAAGACCGTGTAGGAGGGGCCAATGTTGCCCTCTTCCGGTTCTCCCAACCAGAACGAACAGTTTATTACTGCCCTTGTGGAGGCTCGCAGGCTCATAGTCAGCATCCTGATCCGCCTCGGCGCAGGGCAAGACGCAGAGGACATCTACCAGCAGGTGTTCGAAACCATTCAGTCCAACCCAGCCAGATACCAACGTAACCGCCACACCAGCGAATGGACCGGCTACTTCGTCAACGCCGCGCGGAACCGTTTTCGCGACCACATCCGGAACAACCGCCGCCTAATTAGCGGAGACTCCGGACCCGGCCAATCCATATTCGACACCCTGCCCGCGCGCGAGTCAAGGCCGTCATACACCAACGCAGCCGACCTCAACACTGAAGCGCTCCGCTGCTACGCGGAGCTCTGCGCCGGCCCTGGCGGCCGCCTCGCCGAATTCGTATGGGAGGAACTCGCGCCCCGCTACGATTGCACCACCGCCTTCGAACGCCTCGATTTCCTGACCGCGTTCGTCGAGCTCAAAATGAAACGGCGCTTCCCCGCCCAGCGCAAGCAGATCGCCCTCGAGGTCCCCTACCACCTCCTGCGCCAAAACGGCTCGCTCAAAAGACACCTGCGCGAAGACCTGCGCCCCCGCTGGATCGCCCGGCACAGACAAGGAGGCAATCCCAACAAAGACTGAACGGGAGTATCACTCCCGCTCCCTCGGTAGGCTTGCATTCATCTGCTGGGGGAGCCTAACCTACGACATGTTCGTAAGTGCGGTCGCCCTGGTTCGATTCTCTAAGAAAGCGACTTTTCCGGCCAGCCATGGACACGCCATGCAGGCCGAGTTTCTTCGCCGCCTCCACTTACTGGATCCGAACGCGTCCGCGTGGCTTCATGGTGGCGAGGACGGCCGCGTCCGCCCGTACACCATCTCGACACTCCGGCTCGGCGACGGTCCGCCGGACGGTCCGGCGACGGTCGAGGCTGGCGATGTTGGCTGGTTTCGCATCACCGCTTATCAAGAGGCGGCCGCGCAGCTCGTCCTGGAGCTTACCGAGCATTGCCGTGACTGGGTGATCTACGGCCGCGGCTACCATCTCGAGATGCGGGTGGAGCGGTGGGCACTCTCTCCCGGCGCGCACCCATGGGCCGGCACCGCGACGCTCGACGACCTGACGATGGCGGCTGGCGCTTCGGCCCTGGCCCCACCCATCCAACTTGAATTTGCCGGACCGACTCTGTTTCAAGTGGACGAAGGCGTCCCGGGCGCGTGGAACGGCTTTCTGCCTGTCCCTCTGCCGCACCTGGTTTTTGGCAGTTTGCGAGACCGGTTGGCGGCGTGGCGCCCCGACCTCGGGCCCGTTCCCGGTCGTGCTGTACTGGAGACACTCCTCCGGCTGGGCCGTTATCGCCTCGCCACCCAAATCGTGCAACTCCCTAGCGGGCCTTCGGTTGCGTTCGACGGCGTTTGCGAGTATCACGTCGTCCCTGGAACCGGCGCGGAACTCAATCTGTGGCTGCACATGTTCTCCGTCTGCGCTCTGTACACCGGGGTGGGAAGCCGGACTGCCGCCGGCCTCGGCATGGTTCGCCGCGTTGCCGTCGAACTTTTTTCTTGACTCTCTTTGCCGGTTGGCTGTACCCTCTTCTTGACCCTAGTCCTTGGGTCGCGGCTGTACCAACTTTCGCAAAAGAGATGCAAGTGAGGTCAAAATTGAGTAACTTACCCTTCCAGTCTGCTTTCACCCTTCCCCTTGGAGATCGCGCGTACTTAGAGCTGCTGATCGTAAGCCTAAGAAGACAAACCCAGAAAACCATCCCGCCCGAACTGTGCGAAGACGTGCTTTCTATCCTCTACATCAAGATCTTGAAGTCGCCAAAACGATGGCTCACGCTGCCTCCCGCCGAAGTTGCCTTCTACGCGATCCGCGCGGCCGACAACATTGTGCGGGACATCCACCGCGCTCGACGGCGCGAAGCCGGGATATTGCAGGAATACCGATACTGCCTACACCTGGCCAATCCGCCCGCCCGCCGCGGTGCCATCCCCATCACGGAATCCGACGTCTCCCGCTTCACGGCCGGCGCCGCGGCCATCCTATTCGCGGGTCCGGGCCGGCGCCTCGGCGCCGTCCTGGTTCGTGCCGCCCGCGCCTTCGGCTTCCACACCAGGCTGGACCAGCTTGATTTCTCCATCGCCTACCTCAACGGCCCCATGCCCACCCGCTTCGGAATCTCGCGTCCTAAGATTACCCGCTGGATCACCGCCCACTCCGAGCTCCCCAAACCCAAGGTCTACTACGAAGCCCGACGTCTATCCGAGAGGCTGAAACCCGTCCGCGACTCCTGGAGGGCTCGACTACGTCGCACCCGCTGACCCATGGTTGTGGGGACGGGGTAACTCCCGAGCGGCGCGAAAATTGCCCGCGCCGCTCAGGCCGCCTGTGGGCTATACTTGTAATGCCCCGAGTCGAAGGGGATTGAAACACAAACATGCTGCTCTTGTGCTTAAGTTGGTATGATTTTTTTTGGCGTAAGCCATTGCTGTTCAAATAGTTGGCACGAACTGTCAGGAACGCCGAAGAACCGTGGAGGTTACGGGAGCACCCGTAATCGAATGAGCCACTGGGAGTTACACGTTTCGGACGAGCCCGAAACTGGCCTCGCGCCGATTCAAAATAGGCTCCACAGATGAGGTTACGGAAAACCGCCAGGCAACTCCTTCAAATCGCCGGAGTTGCGCGGGCCGCTATTGAAGTCGGGTAAGGCGGGTCACCGCATGGAAACACCCCCGTCAGGGTGTCAAGACTCGTTCCTATATTGAAGTCGGGTAAGGCGGGTCACCGCATGGAAACGGTAATCAGAAATACAATCGGCAACTTATAGAGCATTGAAGTCGGGTAAGGCGGGTCACCGCATGGAAACTATTAGTCCTATAGAGACAGATCGTTCTGATTTCAATTGAAGTCGGGTAAGGCGGGTCACCGCATGGAAACTTGCGTGTTGATTTGAGTTGGGGGCGCAGCAAACATCAATTGAAGTCGGGTAAGGCGGGTCACCGCATGGAAACTTTTGGGTGATTTTGCTTGCCAGAGCAATAATCCATTGAAGTCGGTAAGGCGGGTCACCGCATGGAAACTTTTCATTTTAGTCCTCCTATTGTTTGTGTATTTTTATTGATTGAAGTCGGGTAAGGCGGGTCACCGCATGGAAACACTGAAGGGGGCCCCTAGGGAGAAGTCCGAGCGGTGAATTGAAGTCGGGTAAGGCGGGTCACCGCATGGAAACAACGTCCAGGCAGTGCCATCAACAGTTCCGGCTGTGTACATTGAAGTCGGGTAAGGCGGGTCACCGCATGGAAACTTTTGCTCCGCTTTTAAGCCGAGCTGAATACTGCTTTATTGAAGTCGGGTAAGGCGGGTCACCGCATGGAAACTTACGCGAAAAATCACCTTGGCAAAATGGCGCCGTATTGAAGTCGGGTAAGGCGGGTCACCGCATGGAAACCCCAGAAAATCATAGGCAGCGGTCAAGTAATCCAAAGATTGAAGTCGGGTAAGGCGGGTCACCGCATGGAAACAGTGAATCCTTGGTTTCGGGTTTCTTCGCTTTTGTCCGATTGAAGTCGGGTAAGGCGGGTCACCGCATGGAAACCAAACGATTGCCGACCCAGCGGTAAAACTGGGTGTAGATTGAAGTCGGGTAAGGCGGGTCACCGCATGGAAACGCTTGTCATGAAGATGATTGCCTGGGAGAAGTCCAATTGAAGTCGGGTAAGGCGGGGCACCGCATGGAAACGAAAATAGCTGTAAACCAGACCTGGCCTTCCCTGCGCAATTGAAGTCGGGTAAGGCGGGTCACCGCATGGAAACTGAAATTTGCCCGTCAGTAGAACCTTGTGCTACACCGATTGAAGTCGGGTAAGGCGGGTCACCGCATGGAAACAGTCCGAATCAGGTTCTCGGACGGTCCTCTCTTTTCTATTGAAGTCGGGTAAGGCGGGTCACCGCATGGAAACGCCGGGCACGACGGACTCGCATAGGCACTTTCGTTAATTGAAGTCGGGTAAGGCGGGTCACCGCATGGAAACTTACGGTTTGTTGTTTCCCAGCTGAGCTGGAGAATAAAATTGAAGTCGGGTAAGGCGGGTCACCGCATGGAAACGTCGAGGTCGGCAAGGTTCAAGGTTTTCGCCATTGAAGTCGGGTAAGGCGGGTCACCCGCATGGAAACTGTGAGTTTTTTCTTTCCGCCGAGGGCTCGCAGCATTGAAGTCGGGTAAGGCGGGTCACCGCATGGAAACGTCAGATTGCGCTTGCGCCGTTCCTCTTCGACTTTATTGAAGTCGGGTAAGGCGGGTCACCGCATGGAAACTAAGTCTGATTCATCGGAAAAATTGCCGGCTGAGTCATTGAAGTCGGGTAAGGCGGGTCACCGCATGGAAACGGGAAGTTTTGACTCATCTGGGTCCGGAAATAAGTCATTGAAGTCGGGTAAGGCGGGTCACCGCATGGAAACTGCACCGTCAGTACCAGGTAGATCACGGCCATTAATTGAAGTCGGGTAAGGCGGGTCACCGCATGGAAACTATGTCAGTGGCGCCGCTATTTCCATTGACCAGCAATTGAAGTCGGGTAAGGCGGGTCACCGCATGGAAACTAGCAACACCTCCCCGTACCGATCTTCGCGTCGGGCTTTTATTGAAGTCGGGTAAGGCGGGTCACCGCATGGAAACAAGTCTTCAGGGAGCGGTTGTGCGAAAGGATGAAATTGAAGTTGGGTAAGGCGGGTCACCGCATGGAAACCTGTTTTCCGTCTATTGATGATACATATTCCCTACATTGAAGTCGGGTAAGGCGGGTCACCGCATGGAAACGCCGCTTTTTACTACGGTTGTGAGTGTGTCGCGGCCATTGAAGTCGGGTAAGGCGGGTCACCGCATGGAAACTTTTGCTATGCCGAGCAGACCAATCTACTTGGCAGGTTGATTGAAGTCGAGTAAGGCGGGCCACCGCATCGAAACCACTAGACTTCCCGTCGGCTGGACGAACGCCCCAGCCGATTGAGGTCGAGTAAGGTGGGTCACCGCATGGTCAGGTTGCAGTTCCGTTCGAATCGAATGAACACCGCAGCTGGGCAACGCGGGTCACGGAAAGTAAACATCCGCTTAGCGAGGAGCTTGGTCTGGGTTCCCTCTGTCATTAGCCAGTAAGGCCTACCTGCGTACGAAACTGGCGCCGCTGCCCGCTGTGCACCCGACGCCAAGGGCCAAGGCAGCCCGAGGCCCAAAGCCGCCTTCAACGGGTGCCTTTCCCGACGTCAACATTCGCTCCCCCAATCCACGCTGCATATTTTGTGGAGCCACTTCGTTTCAAGGAAGGAGGCCATCGATGAAGTATTTGTCCGTTCCGATCTTCCTCTTCGGAGTAGCCGGCGTTGCGGTTTCCGCGCGCGGCCTCTCCAGCGACTGGGGCACCACCACCGGATACCGGATTCCCTTTTGGGCTGCGGCCCTGCTTGGTGCGGCCGTCCACTACTCCTGGATGGTTTGCACTGCCAACGGGCGGCTGTCTGCGGCGCCCATCTGGCTGTTTTCCCTGCTCTTGACCCGCGCGGGACTGCGTGATTTCGGGTTCGCTACACCCCTCGCCGGCGGCTTGGCGATCGAAGGTATTCCACTGGCGTCGTGCTTGACGCTCGCCGGCCCGTGGGAGACACACCTGGAACACTGGCGCTTAGCCCGCTCGTCCATCTCCGCACAGGTCTCGCTCGGTCCGGGAATCCTGCCGTGGGCGGGGGAAATGGTGCGCCGCAGCCTCCTCCACCGCACCCCAGGCGGCGTCCACGACGAACTTCACCGCCTCCTTAGTGAAATCGAGAAACTGGACCGCTCTGTTCAACCGAACTACGCTCAGCCGAACCATGCGGGCGCCGGCACAAATCGGAAAGGGCGTCCGTGATGTTCGATCTGATCCAACGCAGCCGCGAAGTTGTTGCGAACGTAGGCCGTCGGGACGTCAACGCCCGGGGCTCGAAACAGATTGACCGCCGGCGGGTGGCGCTTGTCAGAAGTGCTCCAGCCGTTGAGGTCATTCCCGCCGGACGCGTAGGCGGCCTGGATCGCCAATCGCGGCTTCAATGCGACGAAGCTGAACTGCGGGCCACCGCTGGAATTCGTGCGAGCCTGCGCGAGGTGGCGCTCTTCCGCGCCGCCGACGCCGTACGTAGTTCCCGGCTCGAACTTGCCTGTAGGAGCGAAGCGGTTCGTCTAATGACAATTCAGAAGACCGTGGCGAGCCTGGCGGAGAGTTTCGCTGATCGGATCGACGACCTGGAGCGCCGGCTGCGAGACCGGCTCCCTCCGGAGATCCTGGAGGCACTCAAGCAGCGCATCTTCGAAGAGATGACCGCCTCCGTGAATCGGATTTCGCGTTACGGCGAACGAGCCGGAAAGGAGCCGCAGTGAGATTGCCTGGCGTGCTCGATGGGCGGGACATGGGACTGGCGCCGGCCCCAGTTCTGGCTGGCCAGTTGAATCTGCCGGTAGCCTGGGAGCAGGTTGCGAAGAAGTCAGGGATGGCGGGTGTAGATGGAGTTGTCCCACGCCGTTTTGCAGGCGAGGCGGCAATGTACCTGCGCGAGTTGGAATCCATGCTGGCACGCGGGAGCTACAAACCGTTACCGTTGCGACTCATGGAAATATCCAAAAGGGCAGGAGCGCGGCGGCGCCTCATGGTTCCTTGCGTAGCCGACCGTGTGGTGCAGACCGGCGCCGCTGGATGGCTCGGGCTCAAGTGGAACAGCGCATTTGATGGATCGAGCTTCGCGTATCGTCCTGGTCTGGGTGTGGCTGATGCCCTGCGGGCACTGCGGGCACAGCGCGAGAAGGGGCTTCGGTGGGTTCTCCGGGCCGACATCGCCTCGTTCTTCGATTCCATTGATCACGGACGGTTGTCTCCCGAAGGGCTACGGACGTATCTGCGTGCTTATGAGGAAGCCATGCTCGGCCGCACAGGGGAACAGTTCGAAGCAGCCACAGAGGGCGGGATGCGCGCCATTCTCCTGGGGCAACTGGTAGGACTCGTGGACACCGTGCGCAGCGGTGGAACCTACAAAACCCACCTGGAGGAGGCGCCGTGCTTTTCCTGATCTGTTACGACATCGCCGATGATCGCGCTCGCAACCGTATGGCGGACCACCTCCTCGATTTCGGATCCAGGGTGCAGGAGAGTGTTTTTGAGGCGCTCCTGAACGAAGCGCTCTACAACAGGATGTTGCATGGGATTGAGCGCATGGCATTCTCGCCTCCAGACAGAGTCCGCGTGTACCGGGTATGTGCCGCCTGCGCGAGATCCGTGCTGATCATGGGGCCAGCCGCGGAGCGGCCAGCCCCGGAGTTCTACCTGGTTTGACGGGAGGTCGATTCACGCGGCCGCCTGCCGTTCCCTGGCGTGAACCAGGTCCAGCCCCACTAGGACATTGCTCCAGATCAGTCCCGGCGCGTTACGTTCCAGAATCGTGTGGCTGGTCGCACCCTCTATGGAGAGGGTTACAACCTTGCAGGGCGGGTGCAGACGGCGAACGGCGCGCGCCACAGCGCGAACCAGTTCACCGTCCCCGCTGCCAACCAGGAAGACGTCGAACTCACCGAAGCAGGCGCGTTCCGTACAAAGCGCGACCAGGTCGAAGTCAGCGTTACGCAGAACGGGCCGGCCGGGCCGGTCTGAAGGTTCGTTTAGCATTAGCCGGGTCTGCCATCCGCGCTTACGAAAATACTCCAGGCGCGAGTTGTCGGGGCTCGCTGCGGACAGGACCGCCCACGCCTCCAACTGAGCGGCACTCCGCGCCAGGTACTCCCGCAGCCCGCGGTACGAAAAGCGGCCCCCGGCGGTCTTCGCGCTCAATCGGATGTTGGCGTCGTCCATCACGCAAACCACCCTTTGCCCCAAGAAGTTTGGCCACTCCGTTTGTTCGACAAATCGCGGTCCGCGGCAAGGCATGGGAATCGGCCGGCCAGGCTTGGGCGCCTCTCCGGTCGCTGGGGAAGTCAGGCTCGGCAATTGAATCACCTCTACCACATCAACGAATCTTCGGCCGAAATATGCATCGACGCCGGCCAGCCAAAGTCACATCGACCTCAGGCACATCCAGCCATCCTCAGTTTCCGGCTGTCCCCCTGCAACTGCGCCGCGTAACTCCCAGTACACCCAATAACTGAACTGTTACACTTACAACCGGCCGCACATACGCGGTGTCTGAGTGTCTCGCCTTGCAGAAAAATCCCCTCTTTGGAGTTATCCAGGTGCCGCCGGTTCGGACGGCGACGAAAGGGGGCCCATGGACATTATGGACATCATCGAGATCCTGCTTGAGATCGTCCAGCAGGAAACCGGCACCGGCCGCTAAGGCCGATTACGCCGCCGGGAGAGCCGCCCGCTCTCCCGGCGGTTGCTATGCTAAGATCAGCTTCTAACCAAAGGACTGGCGTGCAACTATGCGGCGGTTGCCTTGGATCACGGTCGTCTTGCTTCTCTCGTCTCCTCCAACCCTAATGGGCCGGTGCATCGAACTTCCTACCGGCCAAACCCTTCGTTGCAACCTCTCCTCCGCGCGTCCCGGGTGTTTCCTCGTTAAGATTGAAAAAGGAGATGCCGCGCGGCTATTGGTTGAGCAACCAGTCGATCTGGCTATCTCCGTGACGGGTCCTCGCCAGTTCGTGGCTGATAGTTTCGAATTCGGCTTCGAAACCGCAACTTTGGCCGAACCCGGCAACTACACGATCACACTGAAACCGGTGGAACCCACCACCAAGCTCCTGCATTTGGTCATGTCTGCTTCGGCGCTCCCGTTACAGCAGGCCCTCGAGTGGAGCGCCGCTGAGGAAATGGCGACGCGCGGTAAGCGAAATGCAGATGCGAAGCAACTTTTGTCCGCACTCTCTCTTTGGAACAGGCTCTCGGACGGTTCGGCTGCCGCCCGGACGCACCTCCTTTTAGGGGACATTTCCTTCAACCGCGACCGGGAGGCGGCACTCGGACACTACGAGGAAGGCCGCCGGTTATGCCTGGAGGCACGCGATACGAGGTGCGCCGCCGAGGCGGAGAACAACGGCGGCTTGGTTTCCCAGCGTCTTGGCGATTTCGATACCGCGGATCGGCGGCTGAAAGAAGCGCTTGACGGTTGGCGGTCGATTTCCGACCCTCTCTCGCAGGGACGAACTCTCTCCAATCTTGGCTGGCTGTATTGGCAATCCGGCGACATGCAGAGCGCGATCGCTTTTTTTGCCCGGGCGCGGCCCCTGCTTCAGGACCGTGACCCGGTAGGTTACGCCAAAGTGCTGAACAACCTGGGGCTCTGTTACCAATCGGCTGCAGAATTTTCCACCGCCCGCAACTACTTTGCCCAGGCCAATGCCGCGTTCCTGCGGCACGCCAGCCACCGCGATGCGATCCGCTCCCGCCTCAACCTTGGGCGCAATGAACTCCTCGTGCGGGCCGCTTCCGCCATCGCGACCCTCACCGCAGCGGAAAGTGACGCCGAGCGCAGCGGCGATAGTGCAGTTGTCGCGGACGCCCGCAACAACCTTGGTCAAGCACTGATAGATAGAGGGCAGCCGCAACAGGCACAACTCAAGCTTGAGCAGGCTCTCGAAATCGACACCCGCTTGGGAGACCGCCGTGCCATGGCTTCCGACCTTCACTACCTGGGAGTGACCGCTGCCGCCTTGCACGACACCGTGTCCGCCGGTGACTTTCTGCAACGCGCGTTGGAAATGCGCACGGACTGCCGGTTGCGAGACGACGCGGCTGATTCGCTCTATGAACTGGCACGTCTGGAGCGGGATGGGCACCACACCGAAGCTGCCCGCAATTTCGCCGCTCAATCCTTGTCGTTATTGGAATCGGTGCGCCGACAGGTGCCCAGCGCGGCACTGCGCGCCACGTTCTATGCCCGCCGCCACCGTCTCATCGATTTACAAGTGGGACTAGCGCTTTCCGAAGCGACCCCGGAAGCGGCAGAAAAAGCACTGCTGGCTTCCGAACAGGGCCGCGGAAGGGCATTGCTCGACATTCTGGCCGCCCGAGGGTATGAGGGCAAGGGGCCGGACGATCTCAGCACACGCCGTGAACGAATTGAGCGCCGCATTGACCTTCTTTCCGGCCGCCTATCCACTGCTCAGCCAGAGGAGATGTCTGCGCTCCGCCGGGAGGTAGAACGTCTGGTGGCGGCGGGAAACGAAATCGAAGCCTTGATGCACAGCCGCGAGGCGCCAAGCGGCTTCGGCAAACCCCTTGAATCCGTAGGAGAACTGCGGCGGGCCGGACTCCCTTCTGATTCCGCGCTTCTCGAGTTTCACTTGGGTGAACTCGAGAGCTATTTGTGGTGGGTGGATGCCGAACATGTTCAGGTTTACCGGCTGCCGAGGAAAGCGGTGATCGATACACAAGCCGGGCGCATCGTCCGCGAGTTTGGCGACATATTGCCCAGGCGGCGCGATCCGTCCAAGCGCCGGGCCTTCGATCGGGCCTTGACGCGTTTGTCGACCACCGTGCTGGGCCCGCTGAAAGGCACACGCCTGCCTGCCCGCCTGATCGTGGTACCCGATGGATCGCTGCACGGGGTCCCTTTCGCCGCCCTCAGCATGCCATCCACAGGGGCTAAACTAGGTTTGACTTCGGACCTCCTCCAGGTCCCTGCCGCCTCATATCTGACCATTGGCCGGATACCTCGGCCCTTCACAGATTTCCCCGCAACTGCGTTGGTGGTAGCAGACCCCGTTCTCTCGCCAAGTGACCCGCGGGTAACCCGCATCGCTGCCCGCGTGTCCGCGGAGACTGATTCCTCCTTTGCCCGTCTCGCATTCGGCGCAGAAATCACGCTACTCAACAACTTACTCCCGTCCGCGAAAAGGATGGTTTTGCGCTCGTTCAGTGCCAGCCGTGAGACCCTTCATTCTCTGCCCGTTCAGAGCTTCGCCATGGTGCTGTTCTCCACGCACGCCGTAATTGACGACCAGATTCCCGAACTCTCGCGAGTCCTACTCTCATCCGTAGACAGGGCGGGACGACCTATCGACGGAGTACTCCGCCCGTATCAATTCGGCGAACTCCGCCTGGAAGGATCTATCGTTGTCCTGTCCGCTTGCGAAACCGCCCTTGGGAAGGAAGTTCTAGGAGAAGGGCTGGCCGGGTTCTCCAGCGCCCTTTTTCAGGCGGGCGCCGCACAAGCCGTGCTGACCTTGACCAGGGTGGACGCCGAAGCGTCGTCGGAGTTTCTCCGCCGCACCTTTCGGCAGTTCCTACGGAGCCGGGGAGCGGGGATTGAACACGCAATCACCGTGGCGCGTCGTTCCATGGCGTTCGATGCTCGATGGTCGGACCCCTACTATTGGGCTTCCTTTGTTGTCGCCGGACGGCTTGGCAAGACCCTGAATCCCCGCGGTGGATCTGAGGGCGGCTTCTGATGCTCAATTGTCGCTTGATTCCTGATGACAAGTGGGAACAGGCCCGCGCTGCCCTCAAATTCTACTTTTCGCAGCGGGCCTTTGTGGACGACGTGGAGGACCTGGTCCAGGAAACCCTCAAGGTCCTGTGGGCCCGAGAGGACTTCGAATTTGATCGCGAAGAAGATTTTCCGCTGGTGTGCTTTGGCTTTGCGAGGCTGGTGCTGATGAACGGCTGGCGCCAAAGGAGAAAGCACGACGCCGAGGAACTGAATGTCTCGATGGCGTCGCCTTCGACGGGTACGCACGGCTGGCAGGCAATCGAATCAGCGGTATATCTGGCAGAGGTGGAGAGGATCGGAGCGGCAGCTTTGAGCCACCAGGAGTGGGAGATCATTCGAGCAGCGGCATCCATGGATTACGGGGAGTTTGGAGCCCAATTCTCGCCAGAGGAACGCGGGAAATTCCGGGTTTACCTTCACCGCGCCCGCCGCAGACTCGCAATCCTGGCGGGGTGGAGGGACGATGAGGTGTAACAAACCATGAATCCCGCACATTTGTCTATTGTGAAGGCCTATCTGCTGGGTACTCTGCCGGAACCGGACGCCACCGCTTTCGAGGCGCGTTACTTCGCCGATCCAGCCTTCCTCGATCATGTTCGGCGCACGGAGGAAGGCCTCATTCGCGCTTACATCGGTGGTCGTCTGGACCCGGCCGAACGGCAGTTGTTCGAAGGTCGGTACCTGCGCGAGCCCGCGCTGATGCGGAGACTAGAGGAAGTACGAAACAACCAGGCAGCCGGACGACGACCACGCCTGAGGCTCATCGTAGCCGCATCTCTCATAGGTTCAGCATTCATTGGCGTTTGGTCTCTCACGCATCGCATACCGGCGCCAGTCGCGTCCTACCGTCAGCCCGGTCCGCAGTCGGCACTGCCTATTCTGCAATTAAGCCCAGGTATGCTGAAGGGCGCCGCTCAAGCCAGAGTATTGCCGGAGGTAGCGCCTGGCAGGCTGGTAGAGTTCCAATTAGAACTGCCCGGGCGGACTAACGCTGGTGGATGTACTGTCATTCTTGACCGCGTCGAGCCGGATGGGGAGCGGAGCCGCGTCTGGAGCGGGACCTCTAGCGACGCCGCTCCCGCCGGGTACACAGCCGTGGCGGTTGATGGCCGTTTCCTTCCTCCGGGCGACTATGTGCTGGAAGTGGCCGACACAGTCCGTCAAATACATGAGACCTACTCCCTCCGGATCGCATCGGTGCCACACCCGTAGCTCGGCCATAGCTCGGCCATTGTTGCTGCCCGGTACTATTGTTTTCCGCAGATCGCTCGGCACCACCACGCGCATCGATCAGGTAATAGTCGGCGATTAGTTCCGTGACCGCTTAAGACCGTTGCGCTACGTTGCCTGGGAGCCGGCGACGCGCGGACCAAAGACGGGCGCGGAGGATCTGCAAATCCGTTGGACCATCCAGACAGGCCGAGTATTCGGGCCTACGCACATCTATTTAGGCGCCGCGTGTAACAAGCTAATGCATAACTACATAGTAGTCGAGAGCCGAGATTGGCCTCAAAGAGGAGGATATCTATATGGCTGCAACACAACCTATCTCGTCGGCCGCTCTGGCCGAGGTTCCCGGGTATGCCAAGGTCACCGGTATCGCTGGTCTGATCCTGGCAGTTGTGAGCGTGATCATTCATGTAGCAGGCGTTCTGTTCCTGACACCGCTGGCCGTGATCATGGGCTCGGTCGCACTATACGGGCACTACAAGGGCATCGGAATCGCGATACTGATCATAAGCGTTGTCAACCTCCTGATCAGCCCGACTTTCTGGCTCAACACCGGCGCTAGTTCAACCATTTCGGGCGTCAGCGGAAACCGATTTCTCACGTATCTTGACTTGATTGGCGTGATCGTGATGTTCACGCTTGTGGTCCGCAGGCGCAAGTAAGCGCGCGGGCAAGATTCAAAACGATTTGCAGCATCTAACAAACACCGAGGTTTAGCAAATGATGAAACGTGCTCTTTACTTGATCAGCATTCTATGCGCCTCTCTGGTGTGGAGCCAGGAACCTCTGACCAACGAGTCCGTGGTCAAGATGGTCAAAGCGGGGCTGGCCGAGAGCGTAATCCTCAGCATGGTTACTTCACAGCCCGCCAGGTACGCCTTCGCGGCCGATGACCTCATCGCACTGAAGACCGCTGGGGTCCCGGACAAGATTGTGGCGGCCATGGTCGGCAGGAACGCCGGCGGGGGCCTGGGGTCATCCGGCGCCAACGCAAGCGGCGCCACGCCGGCGGCGGGTAACGTTGCGACAGGCAATCCCAACGATCCCCTGGCGCCTCATGACTCGGGGATTTATCTGTATTCGAAAGATCGGAACGGTGAATACAAATTGACTGTGCTGGAGCAGGCCGCCTACCAGGGGTCGAAGACGGGTGGCGTATTTACGTCGGCGCTGACCTATGGGCTTAAGAAGGCCAAGATGAAGGCGATCATCCCAGGCCAGCACGCAAGCATCCGCACGCCCGATACGCAGCCTGCTTTTTATTTCTATTTCGAAGATAAGGCAGCCGGGCTGGGCAAGGGCGGTTTCGGCGCCGGAGCGCTGTCGAATCCGAATCAGTTCGCGCTTGTGAAGCTTGATGTGACCAAGTCCAGCCGGGAGACGATCATTGGAGAATTCGGGGCCTTGGGAGCGTCCACCGGGACGCACGAGAAATCGATGATCACGTTCAAGTCCGAGAGGCTGCGCTCAGGCATGTATAAGGTCGTTCCCAACGGACCGATGGAATCCGGAGAATACTGCTTCCTGGTTTCCCAGGCGAACCTGGGAGCCTTCGGTGCGGGCGCGTCAGGCGCGGCCCAGATTTTCGATTTCGCGGTCACGCCTAACCAGTAACTGGGGCGGATCTCAATAGGGCAACCATGTCTTGCGTGTCTCTACAATTCGCGGGTCGCATTTCAGGCCGCCCTTGGGCCCATACTATAGCAGTCCTCAGGAGCGAGCGAGCCGCACCTGGGCGCTCAGAGACTCCGTTCGGGCTGCTCAGGCTTGGGGTAGTTCTTTGTTGTTTTTTGTCACTCCTTGCCGGATCTCTTAGAGCCCAAGCAAACCGCATTGCCGATCGCATCGACGACATGCGGGAGGTTGTGCTCAAAGGGAGCACCCACCGCAAGGCGCGGCCACAGGCCGATCAAGGCCCAGTCGACCCGTCCTTCCGAATGAACCATGTGTCACTCCTGCTCAAGCCGTCCACTGATCAGGAGGCGCAGTTGAGCCGGCTGCTGACCGAGCAGCAGGACCCGTCATCGCCAAACTACCATCGCTGGATCTCACCAGAGCAGTACGCGGATCGCTTCGGCCTGAGCCAAGGCGATCTTCGCAAAGTCACCGGCTGGCTACAATCGCGGGGGCTGTCGATAGACTACATCTCCCGAACCCGAACGTTCGTTGCTTTCAGTGGCCGGGTCGAGCAAATCCAGGCTACCTTTCAGACAGAGATTCGCCGCTACCTGGCGGATGGTGAAACTCATTTTGCCAACTCTCGGGAGGTTTCCATTCCGATGGCTCTCGAGGACGCGGTGGCGGGAGTGTGGGGCTTGAACGATTTTCATCCGAAGCCCCCCGGGCAGGGGGTGCGGCCGCTCCGGGCCGGCGGCAACATTCCGCTACCTTTGCTCAGAGACTTCGGAGCAGGTCGAAACATGCTCGCTCCCAGTGATGTGGTTACCATCTACGGCATCCAAGGCTTGTACGACGCCGGATTTGACGGCGGAGGCCAGACGCTTGTGATCGTTGGGCAAGCCAAACTCACCGATTTGTCGGATACCGAGGCATTTCGAAGAGTGTTCGGGCTCACTGCAAAGGACCCGAAGATTGTGTACGTTCCCAATAGCGTGCCACAGGAATGCGCCCCGACAGACAACGAGTGTCCTGGAAACCTGGTGGAGGCGAATCTCGACCTGCAATGGGCGGGCGCCGTCGCAAAGAATGCGCAACTGATTTACGTCGGCGCTGAGGACGCCAATGTAGCCGCCCAATATGCGATCGATCAGAATCTGGCCCCGGTTGTCAGCGAGAGTTTCGGCTCCTGTGAGTACGACGCCATGGGCACTGATTACGGAACAACACTCCAATCCATTGCCCGCCTGGCCAATATAATGGGGATCACCTGGATCGTTTCCACGGGCGACAATGGCGCCGTTTGCAGGGCAAATTCGGCACCGCCCGGCACGACTTACGTGCCCGGCGTGCAGCTCCCAGCCAGTGTCCCGGAGGTAACGGGCGTGGGCGGAACTGAATTCGACGATGCGTCAGGAGGCTACTGGTCCATCAGCGGAGAAGCGTCATCGTACATACCGGAAAAGGCCTGGAGCGGCAGCGGCGGCGGCACCAGTGTGCTATTTCACTCCCGGCCTTCCTGGCAAAGCGGCTCGGGTGTCCCGGACAATTTCGGCCGCAACGTGCCGGATGTCGCGCTTTCCGCGTCGGGTAGCCAGGATCCTTACTTCATCTGTTACTACGGGCGATGCGCCAGCGGCAATCTGCCGAGCGATCCCAATCACAGCGGTGTTGGTGGAACCTCCGCCTCGGCGCCCGTGTTCGCAGCGATTGTGACGCTGGTCGATCAATATCTCGTCGGAAAAGGGATCTACCCGCAAACCGGCCTGGGAAACATCAATCCTGTTCTTTATCAGCTCGCGGCAGGGGGCAGCTGTGCCGCTGCCGGTACGCAGAACGCAAATTGCACTTTCCACGATATCCAGGCTGGCGGCAACGAGGCAACCTGCGACCCCAGCTTAGCTGGCTGCAGTACTGGCCGGTTTGGTTACACGGCCCACGCCGGATACGATCAGGTCACCGGCCTCGGTTCGGTGGACGCCTTCCACTTGGCCCAGTTGTGGAGTTCTAGCGCGCCCCTCCCCCCCAGCGTAACCGCCAAGATGGTAACGAAGTCTTTGGACCCGAGTAGTTGCTCGGTCCCATCGCCGGCCACCACGTTTCTGACTACCGATCCATCCGTTTTTTTGTGGTTCAGTGTCGCGGGTGCGCGAGCCGGAGACATTGCGTCGGCAGCCTGGTTCGCTCCCAATGGGACTCTCTATGGCTCCACGTCTTGGAACGCACTGACGTCGGGAGGCAGTTGGTGCTTCCCGGGAAGTGTTGATCTGGCTGGACATCAAGCTGCGTCCATGCCTGGGAATTGGATGATTCGCGTTACATGGAACGGCGCAGCGGCATTCACGTTGAATTTCACGGTGCAACCGCCAGTGCGCTGGATTACGAATTCCCCGGACACCCGCAATTTAACGAGGATGAGCTGAAGCTTGGTCGCAAGTACCTAGACGCGGCATACAGTGAGGTGTTGGCCGCGTTGCGCGATCCTGAAGGCCGCAAGGCTACCGACCGTGACGTCCGCAAACAGATCCGCCCCTTGCTGGAGCCCCTACGGCTGGCCCATGTCACGGAGCAGCATACGGTACCGGTGCGTGACTGGCTCGACCACTTCGACCGTAAAGAGCACGAGCACGGCGGCCCGGTAACGGTCGGGAAACTGCGCGCCTGGATGGACGAGCCCAGACGAATGGGGCTGCCCCGGGACCTCCAGGATCTGGTCATCCTTATCTACGCGGCTCAATCTAACCGCAGCTTCCGCGATGCTTTTGGCCCTGCCGATCCGGCGATCGGCAAGATGCGTGACGAGTGGAAACTGGAACCGCAGGAACTCCCGTCGCAGGAAGTATGGGACATTGCTCGCGAACGCGCCAGTGCGCTCTTTGGCAAGCCCGCCTCCCAGTTGTGCAGCGCTACGAATCTCGACAAGCTGGCAGCCGATGTACTCAAGGAGGCCGATGTTCGTCGGGCCCAAATCCATCAGTTGCTCGACGCGCTGCGTAGGGTCGTACCCGCCGGCGCCGACCGCATGAAGACCGCTTCTGCTTGCATCCGCCTTCTCGACAAACTGGATTCGAAGCTCAAACCGATCGACGTAGTGAAACGAATTCACGCCGCTGAGATCGCTACATCGCCAACGGCCATGGAACGGGCCATGGCACATGCATCCGCCGTTGTCACCGCCATCGAGCATGCGAACTGGGCGCTCTTCGAAGGCCTGAAGTCCGTTCCAGCTGGTGCCCACATCCTTGCAAGGCTCACTGAAGGCCTGGTTAACGACGAGCACGTCTTCCACTTGGCGGATCGCATACGTGAATGCTCTGGCGATGCTGCACGGTTGCTGCTCGAACGCGCTCCATCTCCGCCGCCTCCTCCGCCGCCGGTCGAAACCGTGACACCCCTTCCGCCCGAGACGAGGCGGTCTGGGAAACGCACCGTTTCTAAAGTCAAGAAACAGTCCGTGCCACTCGCTGAGACTCTGGGCGAATTGCGGCGCGTTGCGGACGCTCACCCGAACGCCGAGATCGATATCGAGTGGGAGATCCGCGAATGACCGGCGCGCTGCTCGAAGCTACCGTGAAGCAAGCGCTGGAGCGCCGGAAGAATCCGCATCTCGCCATCGGGATCCACAGCGCCACGCCGCCCGATTCTGAAGAGGTTCATGACCTACGCGTCGCCTGGTGCCGCTCTATGCTCGAAATGCGCGAACAGCTTTCGTCCGGCGAACCCGGCAATCTGGTCATCCTTACCCCCATCGAGCAGTTGGCCGACGACCTGTGTGCTCGCCTCCACAAGCGCGCCCTGTTGCGGGTGGACATCGCGGAAGTGCTGAAACAATGGTATGGCGCCCGCGCCGTGGAAGGGCGCCTCAAAGCAGACCGCGTCGTCGCCGAGACGCTGCTCCGCTTCCCCCCCATACCAATCCCTGGCGGCCTCGTAACGGAGGAGGTCGCGTGGCAAGTGATTAGCCACCAGGTGTTCGATCTTGGCGCTCGGCCCGATTCGGTGGACCTTCTCCAGTGGGTCCAGACGAAGGCACAGGACCGTTTCACCGCCGCGTCACCCGAGTTGCGCCAAAGGCTCGCCGCCTGGTTGAAGCGCACCTCCGGCCCGATTGCCGAAACCCTGCTCGCTGTTGCCGCAGCCGGCCACGCGCGGGAAGCGGTAGCTATAGGCTTGGCCTTACGGGCTCTGCTGGCTGACCCTGCCAGCCCGGAACTAGCGCAGGCCCTGGTCCGCGTGGAGCGGTATACCGCCCACCAGCCGCTTCCCCGCGAAATCGCTGAAGCGTGGGCTGTCGCCGCCGAGAAACTGGTGTCGGCTGACCAGATCGAAGCCTCCGACCGTATTCTCCACGACCTCGGCGCGGCTCAGTTCGCTTACCTCAGCCGCTGGTCCGCTCGTGGGAACCAGCAGCGCATCGATGAGTTCGCCGCCGAACTGGCACCCTTGCCAAGGAACACCGCGACGCTGGAACGGTTGGTCGCTGAACTGCGCGAACGCAATTGGCCCACCAGCGAGCGGCCCATCCTAGGCCGCCTGGAAATGGCCGTCCGGCTTCTGCGCTGGCTCCACGGTGCCGAGCCCACCCTGACCGATTTCGAAGATTCCGCGCTCTGGTACGCGCGCGAAGGCAGTTGGGTGGATTGGGCGAGAACCCGAATCCGTGGAGGTTACGAGCGCGGCCCTCTGGCCGCCGCTCTTGCCAACCTCACCGCTGCCGTCACAGAGCGGCGCGAACGGCAAAACCGCCAGTTTGCCGCGATGCTTGCGGTCTGGAACAACCAGGGCGCTCATTTTCAGAAGCTGGCCGGCGTCGAGTCCGTCATCGAACGCTACATCGTGCCGCTGGCCCTGAAGGAGGAACCCGTCCTGGCAATCGTGCTCGATGGCATGAGCTTCGCTGTGTGCCGCGAACTCTGCATCGAACTGGCCGCACGCCGTTGGACCGCCTGTTCCGCCGATGCGATGGAGATTCCGCCCGTGGTCACCGCGCTGCCCTCGGTGACGGAGTTCTCGCGGTACTCGTTGCTCAGCGGCGCTCTGGCGCGAGGCACCCAGGGCGCGGAAGAGCTTGCCTGGTCCACACACTCGGCGTTGAGCGCTGCCTGTCCAAAGCAGCATCCGCCTGTCCTCTTCCACAAAAACGACCTGGCCGCCATGGCCGGAGCGGATTCTCCGGTTCTCCGTGAAATCGCCGACACCAAACGGCGCGTCGTCGGAATCGTCATCAACGCCATCGACGATAGTCTCAGCGGTCCCGTCCAGATCGCCCCCGATTGGAACCTGGAGTATCTAGCGGTACTTCGTCCCCTCCTCGACGAAGCTGCCGCTGCGGGCCGCATCGTCCTGCTCACCGCCGACCACGGACACATCCTGGACTACGGCACGGAATGTCGCCGCCAGGAGGGTTCCGATCGATACCGTCCTGCCAAAGGAGACGCCAAAGGAGAAGCCGCCGGCGAATACTACCTCGAAGGCGGTCGCGTAATCGGTACGGCTGGTGTCACTGCCCTCGGCGTGGAAGGCGTCCGCTATGGTTCACGGCCGCGCAATGGCTATCATGGCGGCATCACCCCGCAGGAATGCCTGGTTGCCGTGATGCTCTTCGCCCAGGTCGGACGCGTCGTCGCCGGGTTGCAGGAAGTGGTGGAATCCCAGCCCGAATGGTGGATGGCAGGCGCGCCCGCCCCGGCGAAAGAACCCAAGGTCAAACGGAAAACTAAGCAGCAGCCGATGCTGTTCGCCGACGACTGGATTTCCAACCTCCTGGCCTGCGAACTCTTCCGCCAGCAAATGGACGTCCCCGGTAACCGAATCGAGCCGGTTCGGCTGGCCGCCGTACTCCGCGCCCTCGACGCCTCAGGCAATCGGTTGTTACGTGCGGCCTTCGCCTCCCGGATGTCGTTGCCGCTCGTCCGCGTCAACACCACCGTGGCCGCTATGCAGCGCGTCCTCAATTACGATGGTTATGGCATCCTGACGATCGACGAATCCGCCGACATGGTAGTTCTCGACCGCCCGCTACTGGAGCGCCAGTTCAACCTATGACGGATGTCAGTCCACAGCGCCGCTCCGATATCGTCGATGCCCTCCGGGCTGGTGCCGTGCCCCGCCGTGGTCTCGAGGCGCTCGCGGTAGGCCTGAGTCACTTCGAACGTTCCATCGCGGAAGAACTGGAATCCGTGCGCGCTGGCGGCAGTAAGTTCAAAGCCGTGCGCGGCGAGTACGGCGGCGGGAAGACCTTCTTCGCGCGCTGGGTGCAGGAGCGTGCCAAGCACCTCGGCTTTGCCACCTCTGAAGTCCAGATCAGCGAAACCGAGACCCCGCTGCATCGTTTGGAGACCGTTTACCGCCGCCTCATGGAGCGTCTCTCCACTGCATCGGTCGAATCCGGCGCCCTTCGCTCCATTGTCGATGGCTGGTTCTTTACCCTTGAGGAAGATGTGCTAGCCGGCGGCGTGGATCCCTCGGACACCGAGCGTCTCCTGGCCGAAACCGAGCGGCTGATGCAGTCGAAATTTTCGCGCATCACCGACCTTTCGCCCTCTTTTGCCGCCGCGCTCCGCGGCTACCGCCGCGCCACCGCCGCGGGCGACAACGCATCCGCGGATGCCCTTCTCACTTGGGTCGCCGGACAGCCGAACGTCTCCAGCAAGTCGATCCGCGGTGCCGGTCTTCGAGGTGATATCGATCATTTCGGCGCGCTGAAGGCGCTACAGGGCCTGCTCACCATGCTGCGCGACGGCGGCCACGCCGGGCTGGTCCTCGTTCTAGATGAGGTTGAGACCCTGCAACGGGTCCGCGGCGATGTCCGCGAAAAGGCCCTCAACGCGCTCCGCCAGCTACTCGACGAGTTACCCCTCTACCCCGGCCTGTACCTGATCATCACCGGCACTCCCGCATTCTTCGACGGACCGCAAGGCGTCCGCCGCCTGACGCCCTTGGCCCAGCGCCTGCACACCGACTTTGGGAGCGATCCCCGCTTTGATAATCCTCGGGCGCCCCAGATCCGGCTCCGCGGCTTCGAAATAGACTCCCTGGTCGAAGTCGGCCGCAAGGTGCGGGACATCTACGCCGCCGGCTCCACCGCCCCTGATCGCATCGCGTCGCTATGTGACGACTCCTATGTCCGGACTCTGGCGGTCGCGGTATCCGGCAGTTTGGGCGGCAAAGTCGGTGTCGCTCCCCGCCTGTTCCTGAAAAAACTGGTGAGCGACGTCCTGGACCGCATCGATCAGTTCCCCGATTTCGACCCGCGCCGCCACTATCAGCTGACGCTCACCAGCGCTGAGATGACCGATGCCGAGCGGGCGGTTTCGGTGGACGATATCGAGCTGCCCCAGTGAGTTTCTCGCGCCTCCACTCCGCGCTCCAATACCACATCCTCAACTCGCTCGAATGGCGCACCCTCCGTCCGTTGCAGGAAGCGGCCATCGCCCCCATCCTCGACGGCGCCAACGTCCTCCTCATCGCCCCCACAGCCGGCGGCAAGACCGAGGCCGCCATCTTCCCCGTCCTTTCCGAGATCCTCCGTCGCGATCTTCCTGCCCCCAGCCTCCTTTACGTCTGCCCCATCCGTGCCCTACTGAACAATATCGAGATACGCCTCGGATGGTACGCATCCCTGATCGGCCGTACGTGCGCCCTCTGGCACGGCGATGTCAGCCAAGCGGACAAGTCCACCGTACTCCGAAATCCGCCTGACATTCTGCTGACCACGCCCGAGAGCCTGGAAGCGATGCTCGTCTCCACCCGGGTCAACAAGGCCGCCCTTTTCTCCCGAATTGGGTTCGTTATTGCGGATGAGTTGCACGCTTTCGGGGCCGATGATCGAGGTTGGCATCTGCTGCATATCCTCGGCCGAATCAAAAGGATATCGGGCATTGACGCCCAGCGCATTGGCCTCTCTGCCACGGTGGGAGAGCCCGAACGCCTGCTCAAGTGGTTCTGCGCGGACTCGGGGCGTCCCGCCCAGGTGATCTCCCCTCCGCCCCAGCCGCCCGCCGCCGCTGATGTTCTCATCGATTACGTCGGCAGTGTCCCGAATGCGGCTCACGTGATTGCGCGCCTGCACCGAGGGGAGAAGCGGCTGGCATTTACCGACAGCCGCTCCCAGGCGGAGGAATTGGCTTCGTTTTTGCGGGGACGGGGGGTCGAGACATTCATCTCCCACAGCTCCCTGAGCCGGGACGAACGCCTGCGAGCGGAACAGGCGTTCCAGGACGCTCGCGATTGCGTCATCGTCGCCACCAGCACCTTGGAGTTGGGGATTGATGTAGGGGATCTCGACAGGGTGATCCAAATCGACGCCCCCACGAAAGTGGCTTCGTTTTTGCAAAGACTCGGCCGGACCGGGCGCCGGGCCGGCACTCAGTGTAACTGTCTGTTCCTGGCGACGAACCCGCACTCCCTGGTGCGTGCCGCCGCCATCGAGAGGCTCTGGCGCGAAGGCTGGGTGGAGCCGGTGACGCCGCCACCGTTCCCGGTGCATGTGAGGGCCCAGCAGGCTCTGTGCCGGGTAATCGAACGCGGAGCAATCCCGTTCCCGGAATTGGCTTCGTTCTTGAATGACTATGACGGCCTGTTGGACTGTCTCCTAGAGCGTGGGATGCTGCACCAGGACGGCGGCTTGGTCAGCATCGGCCCCGAGGCCCAGCGCCTCTGGGGTAAGCGTAACTATATGGAATTATTGAGTGTTTTCGACACGCCGGAGCTTTACCCTGTGTTTGCCGGTGCCCGAGAACTCGGCGTCCTTCACGAACTCAACTTCCGCCGCGAGAGCGCCATCGTCCTACTAGGGGGTCGAGCCTGGCGGGTTTCGTCCGTCGATCACAAGCACCGGATCGCGCACGTCGAACCCGCCGAAGATTTACCTGGCCGCTCAACCTGGCTCGGCTCCAGCCAGGGTTTGTCGTTTGAGATCTGCCAATCCATGCGCAAGATTCTTCTCAACTCGAATGCCGCCCTCTCCCGGCGTGCCGCAGAGCAGATGGAACTGCTCGCGGCCCAAGGCACCACGGACCCCGCCGCCACCGTCCTCCGCGCTACCCGCACCGGCTGCGAATGGTGGACCTACGCCGGCCTGAAAGCCAACGCCGCCCTGGTCCAGCGTTTCGGTCTCCTAGCGAGCTTCGACAGCCTTACCATCCGGGCGCGATGCTCCCCCATTGAACTGAATCGCGCGCTGGAGGCACCCCCGAAGGATCTGGCCTTCGAAATAGACCAGCGCTTCCTCCCCAAGTTCGCAGAGTGCATTCCGGACAGCCTCCTCGCGCAATTCGCGAGCCACTGTCTCTACGACTGGTCAGCCGCAAACGAAGTGTGCCTGATGGCACTGGTCCACACTTCCGAGTCAGCCTGATATGATTCGTGATACCTGGAATCAGGCACAGATCTCTCGGTCTCGCCCGTTGGACATGCCACGCGCTCTTCCAGAGCGGCCAAGAACTGGCCTAGTCTGCGCTCCGCTTCGGGTTCTCCGAACAATCCCTAAGGTGCTCGCGCAACTCCCGCGTACCGAACTTGCTACGACAAAACGGGCACGAACGCAGGAGACGAGGGCGGCCTCCAGCTCGTCCTGCAACGCGGCTGTGGGCCGCCTTGATCCAATCGTCAGAGAGCGCGTGAAGGCAGTGCGGGCACCGCTCACCGCCGGCTGACACGGGACGCTTGACCAGCATTTTTCGCACGTGGCATTAGGCTCGAAGGAAGCAGTAGAAGAATAGACCCATTCCCAGGGCAACAAAAATGACAAAGCGCCCAAAGAACCGAGGCCCCATCATCGCCGACAAAAGGAACCAGAATCTCATAGATCTTACCTCCTATGATGGTTTCCGGCTTTACGCGTTCGGCCGGACAGCATGTCGATACTTTTACGCAACCACAGTATATCACAAACCCTGGGTTTGTGATGCACACAGGGACGAATCGTCGCCGCTTGCATTCCCCCTTCGCTACTGAGTCTTATCGGCCTCGATCACGCCCGTTATCGATCGACCCGCGGCCCTGATGAAAGCGTAAGGACAATCGCTCGCCAATCTGTACATCGCGGCCGAGAGGAGTTGACGGTACGACGAAATAAGTGTTCGCCGCAGTCGCAAACGCGATATGCGCTTCATCCTTGGCAACGGCTCTGCCGACTACTCGACCCGTCTGCGGCGGAATGCGCTCGGAGATTGGCATTTCTTGAATGGCGGTTTCGGCCGCGCGCATGTACGTTTCGGCCATTCTCGCTACCTCAGCATGGCCTTGTGATGCTGAAGACGCCGCCCGTCCGATCTCCGGTTCATCCTGATCAGGGACAGGGGCGGCCCCTTGTTGGTCGCCCTTGTCGAGGTCGAGGAGCGAATTGAGCTCGGCCTGGCGGGCGAGCAACTGCTTCAGCCGCTCGTCATGCTCGAAAGGACGATCCGCTTGTTGCTGATAGTCTGCAAGTTCTTTCTCAATGCTTGTCACGCGGTTCTGCTGCTCGCCGGCCAGCCTGTCAAGGCTCCTCAGCGCGTGCTCGATACTCTGAACGGTGCCAATGGGACTGGCGGCATTCAGGTTTGCGGAATACGTTGCGTGTCCGCGAACAAAAAGATCCGGGATACGCTCGTCCTCCTGGACCTTCCCGAATCCGACGCTCTTCCCCCTGCTCAATATCTCGAAGCCCCGGAAGGCACCGCGCGGTTGCATCGTTTGATCGTTACGCCAGGTGAGGACTGCGAGCGTCAGAGCGTTGGCCGCTTCCTCCCGCGCCCCCTTGCCGGAGAAGAGACGATTGCCGACCTTCATGCTGAACTCATCACAGTCGCTCGCATTTCTGGTGGCGATGTCGCCTTCGATATGAGCCAGGTGCTGTTTCGCTTCCGTGATCTGCCGCGGCAGGTCCCGTATCTCCCAACGAATATGACGCTGCTGATTGGCGTGGACGGCGCGCAGTTGATCCAGTTTGCGGACTTCCGTATCGATCTTGATCTTTTCAACGACGGCAGGATTGCCGGAGGCGATCGCCTTGATCTCCGCGTACGTGAGAGCGCCGCTCTCCAGGTCCTCCGCCGAGCGAACCGAGGTTTCTCCCCGCATCACCTGTTGGATGAAGCGGGCCTTTGTTTCGAGGGTCTGCCACATGTAGGCGTCGAAGGACCCTTCGGTGACGTAGCGGAAGATCTGAACTTCTTTATTGGCGTTTCCCTGGCGCAGAATCCGGCCTTCCCGTTGCTCGATATCGCGCGGTCGCCAAGGCGCATCCAGGTGATGGAGCGCGACAAGCCGTCGCTGAACATTCGTGCCGGCGCCCATCTTCTCGGTCGACCCGAGCAATACCCGCACGCTCCCAGCGTTCACCGCATCGAAGAGCAACTTCTTGGCCGTGTCGGTTTCGGCGTCATGGATGAACGCGATTTCGCCGGCGGGGACGCCCGCTCTGACGAGCTTCGAACGGACGTCGTCGTAGACGTTGAACCGGTCCGGATCGGGGGTGGAAAGGTCGCTAAAGACGAGCTGAGTCGAGCGCTGGTCCTGCGTCGCGTTCCAAATCTTGACGATGCGGGAAACGGCGAGATCAACCTTGGTCTCCTGGTCCGGCTCAGTCTCGGGATCGATGAGTCGCATATCGAGCGCTGCTTTTCGCCCTTCACCCGTGATCTTCAGCATGTTGTCTACTGACGGATCAACGCGCTCCTTTTTCAACCGTTCGGCTCGCTCCGTCAGAGTTTGGATGAACGCTTTCAGTTCCGCGCTGGCGGGCGCTGATGCGATCGCTGGTCTCCCGTTTGCCAGTTCGGGCCGCGGGAGGTTGAGCATATCTGCCGTTTGGACGTCGGCCACGGTACGGAATACGGAAAGCAATTCGGGAAGGTTGATGAACTTGGCGAACCGCGTGTGCATCCGGTATCCCGACCCATCCGGGGCAAGTTCGAGCGATGTCACGGCCTCAGCGAAGTTTGCAGCCCACGAATCAAAGTGCTCCACTTTACGTTCGGACAGCATCTCTGGAGCAAGATAGCGAAGCGTTGTGTACATTTCCGCGAGGGTGTTGGAGATCGGTGTGCCGGTGGCGAACACGACGCCGCGCCCCTCGCTGCGCTCCTGCAGATAGCGGATCTTCAGGAACATGTCGAATGCGCGGTTGCTGTCGGAGTTCGGCAAACCGGCGATCCGGCTCATTTTTGTGGCGTAGGCCAGGTTTTTGTACATGTCGGCTTCGTCCACGAAAAGCTGATCGACACCGAGCTCCTCGAATGTCATTGTCCGGTCTTTCGAGTCGCGGTCTGCTCGTTTCTTAAGCCTGACCACAAGCCGTTTCTTGGCTTTCTCCAACTCCTTGACGATGCGGCGGTTGTCGTCCTTGACCAAGCCGATTTCGGCATCAAGTTCCGCCACTTGCTTCTCGACAAAGCGGTTGAAGTACGCGTCAGATACAGGCAGGAATTCGAATGATCGGTGGGAGACGATCACGGCGTCATAGTTTCCAGTTGCGATGCGTGCCATCGCGTGCTGCCGATTGCCGGTCTCAAAGTGGTCCTTCCCGGCGACGAAGAGCCGAGCTTGGGGGTACAGCTTCAGGAACTCCGCTCCCCATTGATCCACGAGATGATTGGGCACGACGAACATGGGTTTCTTCGCCAGATCCAGCCGGCGAAGTTCCATCGCCGCGGCAGTCATGGTCCATGTTTTGCCAGCTCCCACGACGTGCGCCAACAGTGGGCTGCCGCCCTGGAGGATGCGCCAGACTGCGTTCTTTTGATGTGGCGCGAGATCGCCATCGCGGAGAGACGTGCGGACCATTCCGGACAAGGTCAGGTGCGAACCGTCGAAGTCCCGGAGCCGGAGGTTGTTGAAGCGGAAATTGTACTCTTTGGCCAGCCGCTCGGCACGTTCGCGATCTTCCCAAACCCAATCGCGAAAGCGATCCTTCAACTGCTGCTGCTTCTCCCGCGCGGCAATAGTCTCCGGCTGATTTACCGTACGGCTCCCATCCTCATGCTCGTCGTAGGCTGTCGGCGTGCGCCCATTCAGCGATTGCTCAATCAGCTCGGACGCGCGGAAGCGGGCCGTACCGTGGGTCGTGGTGTTGCTCACGACGTGCTTCGCGCTGTATTCGAGCTCGACTGCCCAGGTCGCGATAGTCTCGGCGTATCCGATCTTCACGCTTGCGCGGGACACATCCAGCAACTCGGCGACGAAGTCGCGGACGTCTGACCGCGAAATCCACGACGATCCTAGCCGCGCTTCGATCTCGCCAGGTTCCAGGTCTTTCGGCTGGACTGCCTGGAGAGCCTCCACATTTCGGCGATACGCCGGATCGATTTGCTCCGAAGCCTGCGCAATGGCAAGTTTCGCGCGCACGTTGCCGCTAAGATACCGGTCGGCGGTCTCCCATGTTCCACCCTCGGGATTCCGGTAGGCGAGAGATCCAAGCTCATCCTGTAACTCGGAAGCACGCCTGCCCGTGAGCGATTCCAGACGAGGCCAACTGATTTGGCCGGTCTCGTTCAGTGATACCAGCAGCGCCTCAGACGCAGTCTCGACCCGTTCAACCGGGCGATACCGCTCCAACGTGCGGCGGTCGAAGATGGCCGTTTTGGTCGCCCGCTTCGTTTCCGGGTTGAATTCTTCCAGCGAGAGCAGAAGGGGCTGGTCAGGATCGCCGGCGAACGCTTTGACGTTCTCTCTCGCGTTGAGAGGTCCGAAGCGGGAAACGAAGGAATCGTACGTTCGGTTCAGATGGCCGCGAGCTTCGACAATAGTTACGTCCGCGGCATCGTCGAGCTGTGTGCCGAACACCTCTCGCGCCGCATCACGCACCTGAAGCATTCCGCAAATCCGTGCGCGGACCGAAGCGGGGAGTGTCAGAGGCTCGAACGTGTCGCCGCGACGCACAACGATCTGGCCGTCACGGTCGGCAAGCCCGCCTTCTTTGACAGCACCGGCCGCCGGAACCTGCCCCGAATCAAGCCGCAAAGCCGGACGGCGGCTGTCCCGGTTCTCGTACACCGAGGGGGGAAGAAGTGAAACGGCTTTTTCGAGGGTGCCTGGCTCCAGGTTTCCGATCAGGGCTGGAGCCGCGCCATACTGCCCCGATTCCATGCCCATTCGCCCCAGCATCATCTCCGGGTGGCGAGCAAAGTACTCGTTAACCTGCAACGGACCATCTGCCGTCTCGATGGATCGCAGTTCCGTCCAACTCTCGCCGCGCGTCGGCGTTTCTGGCGAACGCTTTTGGAGAAACAGGATATCGGTGGTCACTTCGGTTCCCGCATTCGCTTTGAATGCGGTGTTCGGCAGGCGCACTGCGCCCAGCAAAATCGACCGGTCCGCCAGATGGCGCCGAACCGCGGAATCCTGTTTGTCCATGGTGTAACGGCTTGTGATCACCGCGATCACGCCGGCGGGCCGGACCACGTCCAGGCACTTTGCGAGGAAGTAGTCGTGTATCGCGTGGGTCAGGTGTGGACTTCCGCGGTAAGCCGGATCGTAGACCGGATAATTTCCGAACGGGATGTTTCCGAGGGCGGCATCAAAGAAATCTCTAGGAAGCGGAGTGTCTTCGAAGGCCTTTTGGTGAACGGTTGAATCCGGATAGAGTTTGGCGGCGATGCTCGCGGTGATTGAGTCTAGCTCAACACCTGTGCGTCTCGTGCCCAGATACAGGCCTTCCGGCATCAGGCCAAAGAAGTGACCGACACCCATTGAGGGTTCGAGAATCTGTGCGCCGGGCTGTAGTCCGAACCGCTCCATGGCTTGCCAGATCGCCTGAACGACCTCGGGAGACGTGTAATGCGCGTTTGGCATTGAGGCGCGCGCGGACGCGTATTCCTCCGCGGTCAGCAGGTCCTTCAACTCGTCGGCAACGCTTTGCCAGTCTCGTGGCGGCTCTGGAGCAAACGCGCTCGGCATCGCACCCCACCCGGTATACTTCACGAGCGTGGCCTTTTCCTCGGGCGTAGCCGGGCGGTTTTCAGCTTCGATGGTTTTCAGGGCGCGAATGGCGGCGAGATTGGCTTGGGCTTTTTGCTTCAGACCGCCCTCGCCGACACCGTAAGCGCTGGTTATCCGGAGATCGCGGGCAAGGGTTGGTGTGGGTCGAGGCTCGCTGGATCGAACGTTAGCTCCGGCTGATCTTGCTCGTCCGGGAGGAACGCCCACTCCCTCGTCGCGATCTCCCACGCTGGCTGGTAATCCATCTTCTGGACCACCGTCAACTCGTATAGCAGGTTCCCCGTCAACTCCTGGGCCGCGAAGACCGCCTGCTGAAGCTGATTCTCGCGCTCCAGGTTCCCGACCATCATCGGCCGGTGGCGTTTCCAATGTTCCAGGATCTGGTTTCCAAGTGGTGTGAGTGTAGCCAGTTCGATCATCGAAGGACTCCTCTACTGAATTATCGCTGAGTTCGGTGTCCGTCACGTCCGAGAACAGGCTGAGTTGATTGCTGAAAATGGATTGATTGCCAGTTCGTGATTTTGCGGCCATTGGGTTCAGGCTCAGGAGTTGACGGCTATGAAATACGGAAGGTGAAAGAGCCTTGCCCAGCCTCGCAGAGCGGTGGCCTGGTACCTCGGAATAGTCGTGCCATCCACCCAGAAGGTGTTGCTGATTCCGACGATGACGGTCGGATGCTGCAGCATGGACACGAGTATCGGAAAGGTGAGCATCTGTTCATAACAGATCAGCACTGCGGCGCGCTGGTGATCGATTGTGAGAACGCCAGGAGCGGTGAGACGGAGAGGGACGCTGGTTCTGTTGAAAGGCCGCCACATTCCGACTGGAACCGGCACGCGCTGGTAAAACCTGGCCGATTCCGCGCCCACAAGCAGCACCGAATTGTCGATGGGCTCGGGGCGTGGCTTGATCAAGTCCTTTGAAAACAGATTCCCGGGGACGGCACGAAGAGCGCCAAGGGCGGCGCCGAAGTCGTATGACCGCAAGTCGCTCAGGCTTTCCCGGTCGTCCCTTGGGAGCCGGGGCGTGGCCGGCAGGCCTGCGCCGATGACGAGTATTTGTCCGCGGGCTCGGCAGCGATCGAGCGATTGGCGCCAGAACGCTTCCGTTGCTTCGGACCACCGGGGCACAACAGACTCCGGGAAAATGAGAACTCGCGCTGAAGTATCGGTTGCTTTCTGCTGGATGAACTGAGCCGCGGGAAACTCCCGGAATGGTTGCGAAATATCGCCGAACTGGGTATTGACCGCAATCCATCCGCGAGGCGGCTCGGCATGGCCCCGAGGGAAGACACGACCTTCGATGCTGAACCCTATGCAGAAGCCGATGGCAAAACACAGGACACTGCAGCGTCGGCGTAAATTCAAAGCCTGTGTCGAAAGAGCGATTCCCGGCATGATGGCGACCGCCGCGAGGCCAGTCCAACCTGTTCCCGGAAAAATGTAACCCGCCGATGTGAGCGGCGAAGCTAGGCCGATGATCCCAAGCGGCGGGACAATGGTGGCCAGGAGCGCGAGCGGTGCACGCCACAAGCAGTGCGAACGATTGGATGTCCACGCAATTGTCCATGGGATTGAGAGCAGGGTAGCGGTGAAGATCCAAACCGTAAGAGGGATGAGTAGGGTTGTGGAGTGCCCGACGTAGCGATCTAAGGCGGGGAGCATCGGCCAGAGACCGGCAACGTAGTAGCCGATTGTGCTCTTGAACGCGGCCTTGCGGGTTGTGGGTGCGAGGCACGCTATTGGCATGCCTGACGCCGCGATCATGCCGAGGGCGTGGCCGGTCGATACTCCGAGGCCCAACGCAATAGCGGCGCATAGCGAAACGCCGTCTTTAAGTCGATTGTTCATAGCGTTAGGAGCGGCTTCAGCCGATCTCGGATGGCTGCAGTCGAAAGCGGGCCAAAATAGCGGCTATCAAAACTGCGCGGATGATAGGAGGAAGCCACCCACACCGTCTCTGGGTCGACGATATAACGCCCGAAGGGCCAAGGTTCCAGAGGCCGGTCTCTGGTGTCCTTCGAGAGGGGGGCTGTGTTGGGCAGCAGCACTCCATTCACGGAAACCCCGCGCGCGGACAGTTCCACGACATCACCGGCGGAAGCCACTACCGGCTTGAGGAGCGGCGCAGCACCATCTCGACACGTGCCGGGGTCGCGGTATCCGCGCATAATCGCGAGGGCCGCGAAAGGCTCCGCCGGACAGAACTCAACCAGATTTGCGCGACCGTCGGTCGTTGTTACGTACAACCCGATCGGCAAGGAGGGAGAAAAGTTGAATCTCAGACCGACGAAACCGCAAGCCAGGAAAATCCCGATGAGCATGGCCGCCGCGGTAGCTGCGGGTCTACGTGCTCGTGAAACCCTCGTTTCGCGGAGCCTATCGAACAGGCCAGTCATCGTCATGGCTCGGTGCCCCTTCAAGGTCTGGGATAGACTCGCCATTCTGGACCTCCGCTTTCGGCGTACCGGCGCCCATGGACGCCCCTCCGCGCGAGGGAGCGATCAAGTGGCAATGCCGCACGATAATTTCGTTGACCACCCGCTTGGAGCCGTCCTTTGGAGTAAACTCGCGCTGCTCAATGGTGCCCTCGACAAAGAGGTTCTCGCCCTTGTCAAAGGTGAGTGCAACTTTTGCGAGGTCCCCGTAGAACGACAGGCTGTGCCAGTTGGTGCGTTCCTGCCACTGCTGGCTGCCGTCCTGAAAGCGGTACGTCTGGCCCAATCGCACATTGGCGACGGGCGTACCCGAAGGCAAATACCTCACCTCGGGGCGTTTGGCGAGATGTCCTGCTACCTCGACACGATTCATTTGCATAAGAAATTAGGCTCCTTTCGTGAGACGGTATTCCTCAATGAAGCCGCGATCTATATCCGACTCCAGATCTGGATCGCGGGGCGAAACTTCGGCTCTGCTGATTCGGTTCTGCGTCTGGTCGATGGGGCGTTGCTGGATCGGCTGGCCATCTTCGAGCCCTACAAACTCGCTCGGCGGCTTGACGGCGGCTCGGGCAGTCAACACCGGGTCCAGGAAGTACAACATCTGCGTACCCAGGATGGGATAGTGCCCGCTCACAAAGATGAGCATCTGGCCGGGCCCGACGATCTTCTCGGAATCGCCGTCTCTCTGCTTTTGCGGCGGTTTCAGCCGCAGTACTTCATCAGGGGTCATCAGCGGACGCTCGATGTGATCGACGCTCGCATTGATATGGCCCATCACGGGGGAAAATCGCGACCCGGAGAAGTTGTAACTGGCCTTCTGAACAGTTTGAGTGCCAGTCATTTTACTCAGCAGTTCCGCGGTTTCGACCTGATTAGGCGCAAACGCGATCCGGACGTGGCAGTTGGAAACGATGCTCTCGTTGTGCCCATAAGCATCAACGATCTGCCGGATGTCCTGGGTGATGAGGTAGGCTTTCAGTCCGTATCCGGCCATATAGGAGAGCGCGTCCGCGAAAATCTCCATGCGGTTCAGTGACGGGAACTCGTCAATCAAGAGGAGCAGCTGGTGCTTGTTTCGCTTCTGCTCGGCCCCTTCGAAAACCATCTTTTCTGTCAGGCGATTGACCACCATCGTGAACATGAGCCGGATCAGCGGCCGCAAACGGATCTTGTCTGACGGCGGAACGACGAGATACAGCGAGATAGGCCGATGGTAGCTGACCAAATCCGCAATCGTGAAATCGCTCGCTGACGTGTTTTTGGCGACCAGTGGATCGCTGTAAAGAGTCAGAGCAGTCTTCGCCGTGCTGAGGACGCCGCCAAAATCACGGTCCTCCTTGTCGAGCATTTCCTGTGCCTTCTCGCGTACGACCGGGTGTGTGGCAGTTCTGTCGCCGCCAGGCATTCGCCACTCGTGCTGGTATCCGGGGTCATGGACGAAGTTGAGGAGATCACCCAGCGTGTCCCGGAAACTCGACCCCGGCGTAGTGAAGACATGAGCCAAGTCCGCGAGCGATGCAACGCGCCCCTGGAGCGCAGCCTCGTAGCAGACATGCAGAATCATGCCGGTTGTGATGGAAGCCGCCGCGTCTTGCCAATAGCGTTCCTGCGGACTGTCCTCGCCGGTACGCACAATCATGTTGGCGATGTGTTGTGCGTCGGAAACATCGCGCGGCGTGAAGAGACGAACCTCGGACAGTGGATTGAATCGAGAGCTTGCATTCTCTTCCACCGGTGAGAACTTAAAGCAGACGTGACCCTGCTGGACGCGGAATCCTGCTGTCTTCGCCCAGTTCTCACCTTTGATGTCGTAGATGACGGCAGATTCAGACCACGCCAGGAGGGTCGGGATCACGAGGCCTACGCCTTTACCAGAACGCGTAGGCGCGAACGCGAGGATATGCTCGGGGCCGTTGTGGCGGAGATAGTGCAGACGGCTGGAATTCTCCGCGCACCATGCGCCGACGTAGACGCCACGCTCTGCGTCCATCAAGCCTGTCGCGCGAATGTCGCCTTGCGTCGCCCACCGCGCGGACCCGTGGAGATCGTCGGCATTCTCCATGAGCTTCCGGGATCGGCGGGTCGCAGCGGCGAAGAAAATGCCAACACAGAGAAAGCTGCCGGCGAAGACGATCATTTCTCCTTCAAATAGGGGCTTTCGGACGCGCGGGTCCTGCGACGTGGAATTGTGCCATCCCCAAATGACCCAGTCGAACGGTTCGTAGATGCCACCGCCGGTCTTGGTGCGCAAAAGTGGACGGCCAAGCGCCGGCTGGTAGTCAAAACGTGAGGCGATGAACTGCGTCGCTACGAAGTTCACTACCACGAGCAACAGCAATCCAAAACAGGTAGGGCGCCAGTTGTAGCCGCCCAGGTAGCCGGGTTTTTGGGGTGTTCGGTATAGTTCGGGCTGTCGATTCATGATGGAAGTCCTTGTCAGCGAACCACGGTGTAGTCACGTTTTTGGAGACGGCAAATGGGGATGGCCGCAGTCGGTATCAGAAATCCCGCTGACGGCGGCATGGACCGGTGTGGATCATCGGCCAAGATCCTGGGCTTTGCCACGCCCACGTGCCTCCCGAACGATCCCTTTTTCGTTCGAATAGTTGATGGCAACGTTCTCGCCAGGCGCCGGTTGCCGGTCAAGCAATTGTTTTGGGTGCAGAATTGCCGTGTTCGCGGATTGACGCTGGAGAATGTACTGCTCGGTTTCACCGATGATTGGTCCCCGGTAGGCGCCGCTCTCGATGAGGGCTTCCAGGGTGCGGGCCGATTCGCCCAAGGCGTTTGTCGCAATGGCGCGCGCCGCATTCAATTCGTCTTCACCCGGGGTGACCTTCTGACGGCCATTGCTGTTCTGGGCTGCCGGAGTACTATGGCTGTCTATCGTGGTGCGCCATTCGGTGCCCGATTGCTTGTCTTCCACCTTCAGGGTGCCGCTGCCTGGCTCCCAGCGGGCTACGTCGTTGCTCGACTCGCGAACAGGAACATCGGCCTGCGTGGAATTCGGAGTGCGGTCGGCTTCGAGTCTCCCGTCTGCTTCCAGTTCATCCTCGCGGTCTCGCTCCAACTTCTGGGTCTGCTCCTCCAAAGTTGCGGGGCCTGAGCCAGGCAAACCCGGTGTAGGGCCAGCGGCGAGAGATTCATCGGCGATGGAACGGTCGCGTTCGAGCGTCAGCAGGTAATCCGTCGCTGCGGATGCATCGTGGGCGGCGCGGAAAATCTCGTTCTTGTCTTGCTGGAGGGTTTTGATCCACGACCCGACGTACGCCGCATGCTGTTGCGGGTCGTGGGGAATGCCGCGCTCGGCCGCGAGGAAGACGCTCGCCAGTTCCGCGCGGAGCTCCTCTTTGGCGTAGTTGGTATCGCCAAATTTGTACGACGCATTGAGGGTCGGTCGGTCCAGCCGGGAAGGGTGGCCGGTCCAGTGCGCAAGCTCGTGGAGGGCGGTCCCATAGTATCCGGCGGCGTCCTTGAATGCCTCTTTCGGCGGGAGATGGATGCTGTCGCTGGACCGATTGTAGAAGGCCCGGTCGGCTTGATCGTGATTGATCGTCGCTCCGGAATTGTCCAGAATCCTCTCGGCCGAGTTCACGACTTCAAAGGGAGTTGGCCGCTTTGGCTGATATTCCGGAACACCGTCGATTTGTTTGGCATTGAATACGGTGTACACCCGGTGGACGAGCCGTGTGTCACGCCTGTCTTGTTCGTCACGGCCCGCGCTGCCTCCGGTGTCGTCGCCGGGTGACGTTTCCTTTCGGACAGGCTTCACTTCCCAGAACTCGATCTGGGTGCCCTTTTCGCCCCGGCGCACCTGCCAACCCTGGTCGGACGCTTGTTTGTATGTAATCCACCGGGGGTCGTTGTAGCCCCGCTGAAGGCCGGTTGCCATCAAGTGCAGGGCATTGCCACCACGATAGGTCCGGTCCGTGGTGGGATTCTTCGGCATGCCGACGGCTGGGTCGCCGGGATTCCATGGCTTCTGCCATGGCGCCACACCGTTTTCGAGCATGTTGATGATTCGGTCCGTGACTTCCTGGCGGAAATCACGGGGTGCGGGCGTGACAGGTTGGGCGGATCTGGGTTCGGCTGTGGTGGTTGCCATACAGTCAGTCCCCCTCGCCGAGATTCGGCGCAGCAAATCCGCGCTCTGGCCCTTCCTCCTCGAAGCCGGAACCGACGAGCGGCTCGCCGCCGACGCCTTCCAGCAACAGATGAATATCTTGGTCAAAATCTTTTGGATTGTGCATTTTGCCTCCTTCGGGTCTAGCTGTGGGCAGAGAGTCTCAAAACGAGCCCTCTATGTACTGAGGGATTGTAGGAGGTGGTTCGGGACGGCAACTGAGAAAATCGTCGACCGGCTGTGTGGGCAGGGCGGGAATCGATGACCATTCGCCGGGACTGATTCAGCCACTTGACTGGTCCCCGAAAACCTCAAACTGCTGATTCGATTCGGATAGCTCTGATGGGCGTGGTATCCATACCCTCCGCCACATAATCGAAGGAGACCTCTAGGCCGTGGGGCATGGTGAGGGAGACGATTTCGGCAGTCATGGCTTCAGAGCATCCGGCCACCTCGGAGCTGGTGGCAAACTTCACCTCATAGGTTGTCTGCAACCATGTTCGGTTTGTCGGGTCGGAGAACTGATGGTGCGCCGGCACTTCTTCCGAGGTAGCCGGTGCAAAAAAACGTCCAGGCCCTAATCTACGTGCGCAGCGATGCTGTCTCCATCTCATTCTGCTATAGCCCGCTTGACCTCGCTCTCTTCATGCACATCCTTCACCCGCACGAGGCTTTTAAACCATGGCTCCAGTACACTATCCCGAGCAGCAAATTTTGCCGCCAGGGCTTTGACGACGGCAAAACCGCCGCGGTGGCTCTCGATATCCCTCCCCACAGGGTGATACTTCGCCGTTCTTTTGCGCTGTCTTCCGCCGTTTCGGCGACGAAGTATTGGGGCCGGCGATATTCGGCATTCCAATACGGGGGGCGAGCAGGGCTTTCATGCGGTTTTCGACGCCCGCCTGCATCCGGGCGCTGTGTTCACGGTTGCAGAACTTGCCGGGCCGGCTGTTCTACGACATGACGCATCTCGATTTTCGTAATATCGCCTTTGACTGAGACGGTTTCCCCTTTTCCGGTTCCGGTCGAAGTTGCGTGACTTCGAAAACGCGCGCCCTGTCCTTCTTCTGGATGCCCTCCAGAGTAATGATCGCGGATCTCAATTCGAGACTCGCACGTACAACCGCCGCCGGTGGCACGGAAGCGTGAAACAAGTTTAGCCAATTACGCTAGAGTAAATTCACACAGACTTGCTATCCTTGCGATAATGGCAGATTGGGGCCTTGGATATGGGCTTTGAGAAAAGACGTGAACACGAAGCCGTGGCATCTAAAGATTAATCGCAGGGTTGGGTTCCTTGCGGCCTTGGTGGTGGTTGGTGTGCTCGTGGTCTGCTCGTTTGATGGTGTGAGCCCGCTGTGGAATGTTACGAGAATCTTTTTGGACTTTTGCGTCATGCTCGGAATCCCTGTGTGGCTTTTCATCTCAGTATGCCGGCTGAAACGCAAACAGGCCGCCCTCTGGGTAGCCGTTTATGTGCTGCTCTTGCTTTGGCTCTGGCCCACGCTCCTCTGGGAGCTCGATAGTACCCTATCGGATGTGCGGTGGCATCGGTACCTTCTCAAGCACAATCTTGGCCCGGGCATGACCTATCGCTCGGGTGCGGCAGTGGAGTTGTACGCTGACGTGAATAAAGTTGGCTTGCGGGGTTCATGGCTTGGACATCGCATAGACATTAAACCGCAGTATGAGCCGCCAACGCTGGAGTACAGGCACGGAACTAGAATCCCCATCCCGTTGCAAGACCTTGAGCACCACACAGTCTGGCTGGAAGGGTTTCTCAAAGTACATCAGGACGGCAAGTCGCTTTGTATTGATTTTCAAGGCAACGCGGCACTCGAACGCGCCCCTGAGACTCAGCATGGTGGCTTTGACGACATTGACGGTTGTGGCACGGAGGACCTGATCCGTGTCCGGTCTGGTGGCCGTACTCGTTTCGTGCATCCGGATGGAACCAGAGCGCTCGCTGAGGAATTTGAACGAGCTGGCCCCTTCATTGTTGTGGCCGGTTCATCGTGGCTTCCTCAGTTGAGGCCTCAAACTGTACTGGCCGCAGTATGCCATAATGCGAGGTGTGGCCACATCAACACTCAAGGGAAATGGCTGTCGGACAAGGCATTCGAGGATGTGACCCAGTTTTCCATATCTTTTGAGGATAGGCGACCCATCGTTGCGGCAGTTAAAGAGGGCAACAAATGGGGCTTGATTGACATTCGCGGCAAGCTATTGCTTCCTTGCCTTTACAATTCTATCGTAGTGAGTGACTTTGGGTTCATGATCTACGCGAGGCGGGAAGCTGACTGGGTTTGGCTCGAATTCAAGGATGCCAAGTTTGTAGAGAATCCAGTAACTCAGGGGGTAACCGAGGGACTTCGATCGCTTCGCACCGGTGATGAGTTTCCGTTTCCCGGGCGGCAAAAAGATTGGTAGAGTTTATCTTTTGCTTGTTGACGTCTGCCACCAGGCTGGCCGTGCCCACCGGCCTGCAACCGCTCGTCATAGCCGTTGCCGCGCAGGCTCAAGTCCCCACTGCGTCGATCCACCCGACTCGACTCCCAGTTATGTCGCCGCACCGGAAATGATGGTTTCGATCATTTCTACTGCTCCGGCCGCTTATTTCGTGCCATCCAAGAAGTCGGGCTGTTCGGCGTCAACTTGTCGTGAAAGCCGGGAAACTCCCATCGTGAGATGTGGCAGGTCAAGCGGGTCAAGCGGTCCTGTTTCCAGGGCATCAGTTTGATCCAGCGCTACTGGATCAGTTTTTCCAAGCGCCAGACCCTATCTACCAAATGAACGGTCGCGCACCCTATCTCGGTCGGGCGCTACATCTGAAAATTCCAGTTTCATTGCGGCCCTGTGCAACGCTCTCTGGTAACGCCCAAGCCAGCCACCCCACCCATCCTCGGTCGGTAGAACTCCTCGTCGGATCAACTCTCCCGCATCCAGCTGAAGCTGGCGACTGGTGAGGAAGGTTTCCGAATCTCCGAAGTCTTCAACCTGAACGGCTGCTTCTCCATCGTCCAATACGCGCCTAAGCCGAGCAAAGGAGTTCGTCCGCAATTCTCCGCGCGCCCGAGCCTCTTCGATTTCCGGGCTGTAATGAATGAAGTGAACGCGCGCATCGATGCCTTCCAGCATCAGGTAACTTCGGCCAAACTGCTCGTCTTCACCATGCACAAGCACCCGCCCGGCGATTGAACTCGTCTTCGTCATATCGAGCACTTCAACCGGTAGCCGCTCGTCGGAAATCAGCACTCCATGGGCCGCCATCACTTTCTGCCGATCGCCAGCCTGCTGCATAGCGCGGAGGATCGTCTCGAAATCGGAACGTAAGCTCCAAGTTGCCGGTCCAGTGCGTTGTGCCAAGCCCATCTCTTCGAGAACTGCTAGACGCGCGACTACGTGTTGCTGGCGGGTCCGCGCCGTCTCGCCTTGGGCTCGTTCGTCCAGACTCGCTGTCACGGCGAGCGCTCTGAGCGGGTCCTCCGCAATTGGCTGCGCGGCATTGGCGATGTTCCGATCCAGGCTCGTAAAACGCTTCTCGCGGATCTCCCGCCGCTCCGCTTCGTCAGCATCCAAGGCGGTCCGGTGCCCGAGTTGGCGAGTGCATAGATCCTCGGCAATCAAGCGAATTCCCTGTTTCACGTAGTCCCGGTTCAAGTGTACCGGCTGCCGGTCGCCGCCCAAGCCCCTTAAAGCCACATGCACATGCGGATGTTCGGTGTTGAAGTGGGCAACCGCGACCCATTCCAGCGACTTTCCCAGGTCTTGCTCGACCCGCGCCATTAGGTCGCGCGTCAAGCGAGTGAGGTCCACGCGTTCGCCGAATTCCGGTGAAATGATGATCTTCCAGAGCCGCTGGTCGCGCGCCGCCTGCCAAGATCCGAGCCGTGTACTGACGTCGATCCAGTGGTCCGCGCGGTCGAACCCGGCAGCGGCGCGGTCGCCGGCGGCGCTCTCGCGCGCAACATAGCGGCCATGCGCGCGCCACTGTCCCCGGATCGTGTTCCGCGCGTACGTCACGCGAATCGCGCAACGCTGATTCCTCGGCACTGGCGCCCGCCTTGTCCCTGCACCGCCAAACCCGTTTGCTCGTTTTGACGAGTGGCTCGCGCGAGCGTAGTGCATCACGGTCTTAAAC
>Ga0209067_10000188_pt1 | contig 42748 bp, 46 predicted proteins | sample ColStrG_CSR_2013_FD_187199 | JGI IMG/M metagenome (GOLD analysis project Ga0209067, IMG submission 187199) | Freshwater sediment microbial communities in response to fracking from Pennsylvania, USA - Cold Stream Run_MetaG_CSR_2013 (SPAdes)... | ecosystem: Environmental > Aquatic > Freshwater >... | reverse complement strand
GAGTGGAGCAGTCCTGCTTTTAGTTCGTCATGCTGCTGGGTCGTGAGCGTTTCCATGATCTCTATTTCGCCTAAGTCTACCACAATGAAGTGAAGCCCAAGTTTTTTCAACTCTTCTTTCACCGCCATTTTGCAGCGATTACTGACCATATATTTGATATAGATCTTCAAATAATTTTTGTTTAGCTAAGGACTGATAAAGGTGACTCTATTTGGTCATCGGCGTGTTACACTCTGAATGGCGAAATCTTACATAGATCACAGGTGTATTGGCCATGCCAGAAAATAAAGAGCCTTATCACAAGGCTCTTTTGATGCTTTCAGCGAAAACGTAAGGTTTTCTTCAGTGCTTATTATTTTACATTCTTAACGGTCAAATCTTTAAAAGCTTTACCGAGTTCTTCCATGTCGTGATTAAACTCCGTTTTGAATTTTTCCCATTTCTCTTTTCCATCTGCCTTATATTCATCCAGGTGCTTTTTCATGTCACTGTTTTTTTGTTCTAGTTTAGCAACCTTTGCTTTGTAGTCCGCAGCCGCTTCCCTTTTTTGTTCCTTGATTCTTGAATTGAATTCGGCAATGCTTCTGTCGTTGGCAGCAATTTTATCGGCTGTTTCTTTCCGGAAGCTTTCAACATCCGCCAGATATTCTTCATTGGCTTTCGCTAAATCCTGATTCGCTTCTTTCACGTCGTTTTGCGCTTCTTCTACTTTTTTAGCAGGCGAATTGCAGCTAGTGAAAGTCGTGGCTGCCATAAACGCAAAGGCCGCCATCGTTAAAATCGATTTTTTCATTTGATTTGATTAAAGAGTAAATTTGTACGAGGCAAAGATGAGCGCACTTCACAACGCAAGCATTACACAATGATCAAAGAATGTTACATCGATTACAGATTTTCGAGATTGCTTTTGCGCTTTTGCTTTAATTGCTTGAAGAAGGAAGGGGACAGGCCGGTGATTTTTTTGAACTGGTTGGATAGGTGAGCGACACTACTATAATGCAGCTTGTACGCAATCTCGGTCAAGTTCAGTTCGTCATACAATAACAATTCTTTTACCCGCTCGATTTTATTGATGATTATAAATTGCTGAATGGTGGTCCCTTTGACCTCTGAAAATATATTGGACAAATAGGTGTAATCATAGCCGAGTTTTTCACTGATGTAATCCGAATAATTGATCTGGGGTAATTCATCAGTGTAGTGAATTAATTCCGTGATCACATTTTTTATTTTCTCGATCAGGATACTTTTCTTGTCGTCCAACAGTTCCAATCCGGATAGGAGAAGATTGGCCTTGAGTTTATCGCGTTGGTTTTGCGTAAGTTCGTCCATGGTTTCCACCACGCCAAGGTCAAGCGACACGAATTTCAATCCGAGTTTTTGCAGTTCCTCCTTCACGATCATTTTGCATCGTAAGCTGACCATGAATTTGATATACAGCTTCATTCTAGCGTTCTTTCAGTGGCTAAGGAAATTAGAAATCAGTAGATCATGTAACATCTTATTGAGGTTTTGTAAAGGTACCTAGAATCCACTTATTAATCTTTGCATATAACAATCGAGTGATAATGATTTCAACTTGTTTGTAGGTGATTAAAATCTAATTTGTTTATGAAAACTGAAATTAACAACGATAACCTTTATCAAGAAGGCTCCATCATTTGCGCAAAAATCGAACCCGCTTTAAAACTGCTTATTACCAAATACCGACAACGCATTTATTATTGTACGGTCGTGGGTCATCCTGATCAAAACAACCTGGCTTATTTTGAAAGTGAGCTGACCCTGCCGGTTTAGGCTGTTGATTTTACAAATAAGTGGCACTCAGGATATTTAAATTATCGTCTAAAATATATTGTCTTGGGATTCCGGTTGGGAGGTCAATTTTTGCAATTGCTTGCGGGTCGATAGCATCCAGATACATCATTAATGCCCTCAGACTATTGCCATGGGCCACAATCAATATGTTCTGTTTGGCTTTGAGCTTGGGTTCAATTTCGGATTTGTAATAAGGAATGGTTCTATTATAGGTGTCCTCCAAACTTTCTCCGTCTGGTGGGCGAACAGCATAACTTCGTCTCCACAATTCAACTTGGGCAGCGCCGTATTTTTTTATCGTATCAGCTTTATTCAGCCCTTGCAGGCTTCCATACCGGCGCTCGTCCAGCGCTGAATTCTTTGTGACGGGAATGTTGGTTTGGTCAAGTTCTCTTAAAATAATTTCTAATGACTCCTGCGCACGTTTCAGCATGGAGGTGTAGGCAGCATCATAATGAAATCCTTTCAGTTTCAGTCCGGCATGAAGCGCTTCTTCTTTTCCAAGCGCGGTAAGTTCTACATCTAGACTTCCGGTAAAGCGGTTCTCCAGATTGTAGATGGATTGCCCGTGACGCACCAAGGTTAGAAAGGCCATTCGTTTTAGGACTGAAGTGAAGGGTAGTTGATGGTTGTGAAAGTAGGAATAAAAAATAAATCGGAGTCGGAGGATTCAAGTAATATTTCAAATCTGTGAAGAATACAAACTATTTCTAAGGTTATACAATAACGGTTGTTGGCAATAATTCCACCTTGAAAGAATTTTAATTTTAAAAGATGGAAGGCGATGGAAAATAAAAAAAGGAAGGTGTTAATAGCGATAGACTATGATCCTACGGCAAAAAAAATAGCTGAACAGGGGTATGCCTTAGCGAAAGCCATGCATGCCGAGGCTATGTTATTGCACGTGGTTGCAGACCCTGTGTATTATTCTTCAACGGAATTTTCACCGATCATGGGGTTCACGGGTTACATGGATGGGGGTCAGCTGCCGATAACCAATGAGTCACTAAAGAAAGCGTCGCACCATTTTCTCGATAAATTAAAGGCCCATTTGGGCGATGGATCAATCAAAACGTTAGTGAGTGAAGGAGATTTAGGCGAAACGATTTTGAAAACAGCAAAAGATATTCATGCCGACATCATCGTTATCGGCTCGCACAGCCGTAAGTGGCTGGATGAAGTGCTGATGGGAAGTGTAACGGAAATGGTATTGCACCATACTACTTTTCCACTCTTTATTATACCAACTAAACAAAAGAAATAAAATAACCATGAGCGAATACAAATTATTTACCCCCGCGAAGGTGGGATCGATTGAATTAAAAAACCGAATGGTTATGGCACCGATGACCAGGTGCAGAGCCGTGGGAAATATTCCCAATGAACTGATGGCCAACTATTATGGGCAACGTTCTAGTGCCGGACTCATCATCACCGAAGGCACATCCCCATCGCCGAACGGTTTAGGTTATGCACGCATACCCGGAATTTTTAATCAAGAGCAAATGGACGGATGGCAAAAGACAACATCGGTCGTCCATAAAAATCAAGGAAAAATAATTGTTCAATTGATGCACACCGGAAGAATAAGCCATCTGGATAACATGCCCGTAGGGGCGATGATCATTGCTCCTTCGGCTGTGAAGGCCGCCGGTCAGATGTGGACGGATTCCAAACAAATGCAAGATTTTATGGTGCCAAAGGAAATGACCTACGAAGTCATCCAGAGCACGGAAGAAGAATATACCAATGCGGCAAAAAATGCCTTAGCATCAGGATTTGATGGCGTTGAATTACATGGTGCGAACGGTTACCTCCTAGAGCAATTTCTGTCTCCCTACAGCAACGTGAGGAAAGACAACTATGGTGGCAGCATTGAAAACCGTTGCCGCTTTTTGCTTGAAGTGGTAACGGATGTGGCCGAGGCTATCGGAAAAGATAAAACCGGAATTCGTTTATCACCTTATGGCATCGCCAGCGACATGTCTTACTATGCTGAGATACAAGCTACTTATGAATATTTGTCAGCGCAACTCAATCTTCTTGATATTGCTTATATCCATTTGGTCGATCACTCTTCAATGGGTGCACCCGAAGTTCCAATTGAAATAAAAAAAATGATCCGAAATAATTTTAAGAACACCATTATTCAGTGCGGAGGCTACGATAAAGCAAGAGCGGAAGCGGATTTACAAAGCGGGCTCACCGACCTGGTTGCCTTCGGCAGACCGTTTATAAATAATCCAGACCTTATGGAAAGACTGAGAAATAATTGGCCATTGTCAACGGACCTGAAAGCGGATCTGTTCTATTCAGCAGACGAAAAAGGGTACACGGATTATCCTGTCCTTAAGGCCGGAGTAGATAAACTTCAGACCGCGTTGTGAATTTTACAAATCGACTGAAGTAGACCGATTCAATGGATTACAAAGACTACTACACCGTTCTTGGTGTTGATAAAAAAGCATCTCCTGCTGATATTAAAAAGGCTTACCGGGTACTGGCCGTTAAACATCATCCCGATAAAAACCAAGGAAATAAGGAGGCGGAAGAAAAATTTAAACTTGCCAATGAAGCTAACGAAGTATTAAGTAATCCGGAGAAACGAAAAAAATACGATGAATTGGGAGATCATTGGCAACAGTATGAACAAAGAGCCAAACCGGGACCAAGGAATACCTTTGATGGATCCCACAGCGGTCAATTTGATGGCGGTGAACCCTTTGGATCTTCATCCGATTTCTCCGATTTTTTTGAACAGTTTTTTGGCAATCGATCCAACAGTGCAAAGTCACCAAACCGAAAAGGGCACGACTATGAAACGGAAATGGAGATCAGTTTGGAGGAAGCCTTTCACGGCACGCATCGAATCATCCAATTGAAAAATGAGAAACTTCGTATCACCACAAAACCAGGGACTTATACTGACCAGTTGCTGCGGATAAAAGGGAAAGGCGCAAATGGCAGCAGCGAAGAACATCGCGGTGACTTATTGGTTCGAATAAAGGTGAAGCATCATCCGCAATTTACCCGCAAGGGCCACGATTTGCATACAGCATTCACTATCGACTTGTACACCGCGGTGTTAGGTGGACAGATCACTATAAACTCCATCGCTGGGCAAGCTAAAGTAAAAGTTACCCGTGGAACTCAAAGTGGAAAAACCATTCGTTTGAAAGGAAAGGGTATGCCTTTCTACGAAAACCCAAACGCTTATGGAGATTTGTATATCCATTTGCAAGTTCAAATTCCTGACAAGCTCAGTGAAAAGCAAAAAGAATTATTCGAGCAACTGAAATCAACCATTTAAATTATATCGGATGGAAACCTATCAGATCACGTTTTACTCCACCATACCTCATCCACTTTCGCCAAGTGCATTTGAAGAGGCATACTACCATTCCAGGCTTCGGTATTCGTTACGGCACCTGATGATCATCGATAACATTTCGGAACAGCTCATTCAAGAGGCGCTGCAAAAATCATTGGAGGTATGTTGCCTCCTAGGAATTAAGAGCGAGCGTCATTTTAAAAAAATCTACGTGTTTGATGCGATGGTTGGAAGTTTGCAAGCGGACTGGATCATGAGCCGGAATGGATTCAATTTAATGGTTATGCAGATTCCATCCATAAACCCAGAAATAGCGCAATGGCTATGGGAATTGGCGGGGCCGTAAAATCGGTGAATGATGTAAGTCTTTCGATGGATCGTGTAACACATTTCCTTCTTTAACGGCTCATTTTTATAGAAACTTAAAATGATCATGAGGGTATTCAAGAGTATAGAGTTGGTGATGGGGGTGTTATTCCTAACGTCGACGCTACCCGTTTCAGCACAAACCAGTCAGCTTGAAACGGATCAGGGTATTGCAGCCTCGATTGCGCCTTATGATGCAGATGTTCGGCTCGCTATTTTGAAAGCCAGTGAGTATCCTCAGGTATTGGAGCAACTTCAAAAAAACCAAAGCCAATCGGTGGCCTCATTTCAAAAAGCGATTGGAGGTTTTACTAAGAAAAAGCAAACATGGTTTTATACGCTTACCCGGTATCCTGAGTTGATGCACACCTTGGCAACGCTTCCAGATAAACAGAGTGAGGATGTTGTTTATAAATTATTGCCCAATCAAGATCCGGATTTGCAAAAGGCAGCATGGAATTTGTATCGCAAGGAAAAAAAAGACTTGGTAAAAGTCGATAACATCAATATTGCCGCACAACTCGAATTTGACAGAACCATTCAACAGCTCAATGAACCGGCTAGAGAGGCCTTTCAAAAATTGGCTACCCTGCCCGATGTGCTGACGTTGCTAACGAATAATGTGGATCTCACCATTAGGTTGGGAGAACGTTATAGAAACAACCCCACCCAACTCATCAATCACCTCACTTCGCTTCATGACAGCCTGGAAGTTCAAAACCAATATGAAGCGGCTGCTTTTAAAAAGCAAATGGCCGATGATCCTCAAGCGATGAACGAGTTGAGCCAGGCAGGCAGTGCCTATGCGAATTCAAATGGCTATGACCCATCCAACCAGAGTTATTCAAACAATCCTTATTATAATAGTGCGCCAAATTATTATGGGAATCCTTATTCATTTTGGTTCGGTTATCCCTATTGGTATACATCACCCATGTGGTATCCGGGCGGTTTTGGATATAACTCCGGGTTCTATTTTGGTGTGGGGGGACTCGGCTTGTACGGTTTTCCATCGTATGGTTTTTCCAATTGGTTTTACAACGGTGGCTATTACCGGCAATACCCTCGATTATATCGTCAGTTCGGAAATTATTATCATGGCAATGTAGGGAGTAACCGCGTGATGGGTTCTGTTAATCGCGGATTTATGGGCGTGGCCCATAATCATTATCAGGATGGCGGCGGCAGACAATTGAATACACTCACTTCACCCAATTCCTATAATAGACAGGGCGGACAGCCACGTCAAGGTGGTGGAAGGGTTACCACGCATTCCAATGCAAATACCTACCACGCCCAATCATGGGGCGGATACGGAGGCAAAACCAATTCGCCGGGAGGCGGCTCGCGTGGTGGCGGTGGAGCGCGCAGCAGTGGAGGTCATAGCGCTGGAGGGAGTCACGGTGGCCATCGCTGAAAGGATGGAACACGTTATGGCTAGGACCTTGATTGGCCATTTTCTTTCACCTGCCTATCCTTCAACATATTGTAAACAGGTCAGTGAATTAACCATGGCCTTTAATTACTAAAAAAATAAACTATGTGTTTCTCTGCTAATGCGAGTTTTGGTTCAGGGTTAGTGCTTTCGGCTATCGGTGTTGCTTCGTTGGCAAAAGTGAAACATCCTGCGCAGATTATGTTCGCCAGTATACCATTGGTTTTTGCGGTGCAACAATTTTCGGAAGGTTTTTTGTGGTTGACATTACCCTATTCCGATCATGTTTTTCTTCAACAGGTCATTACGCATATCTTTCTGATTTTCGCACAAGTTCTCTGGCCCCTTTGGGTTCCCATCGCCATTATTTTGGTTGAAAAGGAACAAACCAGGAAGGCCTTTCAAAAAGTATTGGTAGGGATTGGTATGCTGGTAGCCTTTTATCTGGGTTTTTGTTTGTACTTCTATCATGTCCAGGCAAAAATAGTCGGCTATCATATTTATTATGAACAAGATTATCCAGTGGTGCCAAGAAATTTTGGAGGAGCCTTATACATCGTGGCGACGATTGCTCCGCTCTTCTTTTCACATGTCAAAAGAATGTGGATCTTAGGATTAACGATCTTAACCTCCTACATCGTCACAGCGATTTTTTACGATCATTACGTGGTCTCAGTTTGGTGCTTCTTCTCCTCCTTAATCAGCGCATCTGTTTACTTCATCATGCTGGAATTTAAGAAATTAAATAAGGAAGATAGGTCACATCAAGAATTGGCTGTGACCACACGCCAGCCGGAGAAAATATAGATATGATAAATAAAATGAGAAAGGCAATTGTCGGTGGCATTCTAGGCACAATGGCTATGACGTTGGTATTGTTTGTTGCCCCTATCGCCGGCCTACCCAAGCTAAGCCCTCCTCAACTACTAAGTGCAATGTTTGGTTTTCCAATGCGGGATGGCTGGCTAATGCACTTCATGATCGGAATAATTTTTGCTACGATGTATGTGTTTGTTATTTATCGAATCCTAAAAAAAATCCGCACAACATTTTGGAAAGGTGCAATCTTTGGTGTGTTCGCATTTCTGTTTGGGCAAATTATGATTACGATTTCAGACATCCTATTTACCAAAACGCCGCTGATGGCAGGCAGCATGCCGGCGATGATGATGGAAAGCGTTTTGGGTCACTTCACCTTTGGAATTGTGGTGGTCCTGTATGTAAATGAATAGTAAAAACATCTGTTGTATTATTTTTTATTGGGTAACTCATGAAAGAAGCAAAGACCTTCAAGCCGCTATAGAAATACTGTAGGTGACTTGTGTAGAAAGCATGGTTAGTTTAACTGGCCGTGCTTTTCTATTTGGTCTTAACTTCGTTATGAGAAAGGAATAGTTTAGCGGATTCTACTTCTCTTTTTTTTCTCTGCCGCTTTTTAGAACGTCATGAAGGTCTCTATAATTCTGATCCAAGTTTATAAGACGGCTTGCTTAATTTTAATAGATCGTGCTGATTTTGCACACTTCAAAAAAGGTGGTGATGTCCATTGGCATAACTGTTTTCGTAAGACTATTATGCCTAAAGACGTGAACGATATAAGTCTTTTAAGGAGTTGTGTAATACGTTTCCTTGTTATAACTCCAATTTTATAGAAATATAAATCATGAATACTTTCGGGATTACGTTAAAAAGTTGTATTCGACGCGTAACAGCCGGAGGGTCGTTAATTTTTATTTTGTTATTCCATTTAAGTATCATGGCCAGGGCGTATGCAATGCCCAAAAACCCTGTAGCTCCCGTTGCAAGTACAGCCACATTGCTGACACAAACATCGTTCACTGCCAACTGGAATGTGGTAACTGGTGCCACCGGGTACTATATTGACGTTGCCGTGGATAATTTATTTGCATCTATCCTACCTAATTATAGTCATTTGTTGGTGTCGAGTACTTTTTATGATATCACCGGACTAACTCCTGCCACCACCTATTATTACCGTGTAAAATCTACCAATGCAAGCGGTACCTCATCTTCTTCCAATACGATTTCAGTAGTGACCATTCCATCAACGCCTACGGCAATCGCTGCCAGCGGGGCGACACAAACTTCATTCACGGCTAATTGGAATATAGTGTCCGGCGCCAGTGGTTACTATTTCGATGTTGCAACGGACAATGGATTTACATCGATTCTCCCAAATTATACTAACCTGCTTATTTCGGGTGTTTCAATGAATATAACAGGAATAAGTTCAGCTACGTTGTATTATTATAGAGTACGATCTACCAATGCGGGCGGTACATCATCCTCGTCCAATACAATTCCAGTTCTTACCATTCCATCAACACCTACGGCAATGGCTGCCAGCGGGGCGACGCAAACCTCATTCATAGCTAGCTGGAATGTTGTGTCCGGCGCCAGTAGTTATTATATCGACGTTGCAACAGACAATGGGTTTGCATCAATTCTCCCAAATTATAATAACCAGCTTATTTCGAGTGTTTCGGTCGATATAACAGGAATAAGTTCAGCCACCTCGTACTATTATAGAGTACGCTCCACCAATGCGAGTGGCACATCACCGTCTTCAAATATTATTTCATTTATACCTGCTTTAGCAAATTCGATTGCTTATGATATCTTCTTTCCAACGGGCGGCGCCATCACTGATTATAAGATTATTTCTATACCCATGCTGGAAGAAACAAGCGTAACTACTGGACTCTCCGATGGTTCCTATCAAAAGAACTGGCGGATCATGTATTGGGATGAACTGCAAATGAAGAATATTGACGTGAAAGATATTACTCAGTTAGTCTCTGGAAATGGCTATTGGATTAATGCAAATTTGAATCCTGCACCAAGCATTCATGTAACCGGTACTGCATTATTCACTGGTGCTACCCTTACTCTGCAACCGGGTTGGAATCAGGTCGGTAACCCGTTATATGATTTCAATATTTCATGGACCGATGTGCTTGCACGAAATAGTACAATAAGTGGCGTTGGTAAACTCTACACCTATAATGTGCCGGTGGTTTCCACAACGCAAGCCTTTCAACAATATGATGGATTGCTCGCCTGGGGCGGAGGATTTGTTAACAACACTAATGCCACCGTCGTGCAACTTACCATACCCACTGATATAAAAAAATTTAATGGCAGAATTTCATCCCCCTCTGATTTCGCTGGTCCAAGCGATCTGATGGCAGACGAGTGGTTTGTGCCTATCACACTTCAGGTTGATAATAACACAAATAATTTAGCTGGCTTTGGGATGCACCCCGCCGCAAGTAAGAGTATTGACAAATTTGATGCCGTGGCATTACCTCATTTCTTCACCTACGTCGATTTCGTTTCAACTCATTCAGAATTTTTTCAGCCTTCCTTCATGCGCGATGTCGTTCCCACTAGTCTTAACTATGATTGGTTTTTTTCCGCCTTGAGCAACACGGCAGGACATAGCGCCTCTCTAAGCTGGAACAATACTTCTTTTGGCAACGGTGATTCTAAGTTGTTCTTGTTTGATGAGTCGAACAGCACGTTGCTTGACATGAAAAAAAATGATTCCTATTCCTTTCAATTAAACGGTCGTTGTAATTTTCATTTTTTCTTTAGCGCAAGCGGAGAGCTCGCGCCCGACATCACCGCGATGAGTACGCCTTATCCTAATCCATTTTCTTATGAGATAACGATTCCGTTCATTACCAAAGAAGAAAATGAAAACATTCAAATTAATTTGTACGATGTATCAGGTAAGCCAGTGCGGACATTACAGAATGGGGCGATTGGGATAGGATATCACGAAATGAAATGGGATGGATTGGATGATCAGGGTGCCCGAATAGCGCAGGGAATTTACATCGTAAGATTTGTCAGTTCGGTATCTGTCCGGCACAGCAAGATTATTTTCAAATGACAAAACATTAATATGAAACATCTCCTCACATTCATTCTCTTTTCGTCGTTGGGATCATTCTGTGAGGCCCAGGTGTTTTCGGATAAGACCAATGGTATTGTTCTCAATTATAACAACCCATTGAATCCCGCTCTTATCACTGATTTGGCGATGGTCAAATGGGTAACACCACGTCCTAAATATAACAGCTCTCAGAATACTACAATTGAAATTGAGGCGAACATTACTTCCGATGTTGAAATCAAATCAATAAAATTACTTGTAAGCGATGGAAGTACCAAGCGAGGAGAAAAATCCATTGAATTGGGCAATGGAAAGGCAGTGAAAATTAAGCAATCAGTTAAATTGTTCCACGGTCAGAACTTGATTGAGCTAAGGGTCGAAACCATTGGGGGTGGCACAATCAGTAGTTCTAGGTCAATATTGGTCGGGGATGATTCAGGGACAATGGCGATTGACCGAAAGGATTATGTGTTGCTTTTTGCCACCAATCAATACGACAACTGGCCAAATCTGGTGAACCCAATTGACGATGCGCAAAGCGTAGCTAAAATTTTGAAAGAGAAATATGGGTTTGAGACAGAGATTGTAGTAAATCCGTCAAAAGACGATGTGTTTAATAAACTTCGTGATTATTCGGAGAAAAAATTCAAGCCTCAGGATCAGCTCATGATCTTCTTTGCTGGCCATGGTTATTTTGATGACACTTTTGGGGAAGGGTTTGTTGTGGCCAAGAACAGTCTTAAGAACGATAGGCCAAAAACAAGTTTCATCTCGCATAGCCGGTTGCGAGGGGTTGTCCAAAATATACCGACCGAACATATACTTCTGGTCATGGATGTTTGCTTCGGAGGAACATTTGATCCCGTTATCGCAAGTTCACGCGGCCTGGATAAGGTGCAAACAGCAGATGTTGAATACCTGAGACGTAAACTTAGTCAGCGAACCCGGAAATATATTACTTCAGGAGGAAAGGAGTACGTCAGTGATGGAATCCCTGGAAAGCATTCCCCTTTCACCTATAAACTTTTGCAAGCATTGGCCGATGGGGGAAGTGACGGAATTCTTACCTTATCAAGAATAAAGACGTATGTGGAGAAGTTGAAACCGGAACCGCGACTTGGAAGTTTTGGAGACGATAAACCGGAGAGTGATTTTGTGTTTGTGAATAAAAATTAATCTGCATGAAGTTAAAAATATCTTGCCTTGTAATTTTTGCTTTATATGGCCAAGCCTTTTCTCAAAATTTTGCTATTACGCGGGTCGAAGTATCTGGTGGGCTTGTCAATATATATTATGATCTTATCGATACGGTGGCTGATCGCACCTACACGGTCAATGTTTTTTCGTCTAATGACAATTTTATTTCACGTTTGGATAAAGTTACCGGCGATTTAGGGTTAGAGGTTAGGCCGGGTATGGATAAAAAAATAAGCTGGAACGCTCATGACGAGTTGAATCCAGCTTTTGAAGGAACCGTGTCGTTAGAAGTGCGGGGCAGCGTGTACATCCCATTTGTGCGCTTGGACGGTCTATATAAAAATATAAAACGAGGTCAAGCTTACGAGATCACCTGGCGGGGAGGCACAGAACAGAATATTCTAAATTTTGATTTATACCGGGGAAGTGAGAAAATTACGGGGTTTCCAAACATTGCCAACGTGGGCTATCATACCTTCGTTGTCCCCGCTTTTGTTACGCCGGGTAAGGACTATTATTTCAAAATAACCGACACTAAAAATAAGGATCAAATAGTAAACACATCAAGATTTACCATTAAGCGAAAAATCCCTTTGCTATTTAAAATATTACCTCTTGTGGCCATTGGCGTGTTGGTTGCAACACTTTCAAAACGCAGTACTGATGGTGGCGTTCCAGATGCGCCTGCCCACCCTTAAAATTCTTTGGCTTGTTAATTTACATAGTAAAGGAAATTGCTTACTTCTTTTTTTCCTTTTCCAGCTTTTTAAAATATCCCCTTGTCAGGAAATTGTGTTTAAGGGCTTCCATGTTCTCATCTAATTTGTAAGAGGCGATCTCGGAATTCTTTATGATGGTCTTGATTTGGTGAGCCACAGCCGTATCGGCAAGGAGTACACCCACCGTGTTATTCTTGTCATTCATTTTTGTGGTAATGCCTTCTAAACTTTTTGAAATCGTAGCGGCATTGGCACTTACCTTTTTAATATTTGAAATGGCCTGCTTAAAAGCTGAAACATAAGAAGTATCAGATAAAAGCGCAGGCACGAGGCCCTTGCCATACTTCATTTCTTCGGCCACATCTTTCATTTCGTCTGAAGCCTTCGCGATATTTTCACCCGAAGACTTAAAACTGGCGACGGTCCGTCTCACGTCTTTCGCGAACGGTCCTTCATTGAGCAGTTCGCCAATTAAACCCTGTCCATTTTTTATTTTGCTCGAGATTGATTTCAAATCAAATGTTACCGATTTGGTGTTTTCGCCCACTTCTTTTGCAATGTTGATTAATTGTTGGGTGTCAGCGGGCGAAACTGCATTGAGCGTGTCATTCTCTAAGATGATGGTCGGAGAATCCCCAGGTTGGATCACCACGATCCTGTTTCCAATTAGTCCATCAGATCCGATTGAAGCGGAAGCGTTTTTGCGAATAAATTCATTTTGCTTTTCTCGCAGCGATAAGTTTACGGACACTTTCCCGACATGGACGATCCTGACGGTCTTAACCACTCCGATTTGAACTCCTGAAAGCCATACTTTATCCCCCTCCTTCAACCCCTCTACATTTTTAAAAATAGCCGATACGACAAAAGTCTTGTTGAAGAAATTGCTGGCATTACCAATAAAAAATACAGCAATTAAAAATAGTGCTGAACCACCAGCCACAAAGGCACCGAGTTTTGTTCGTTCTTTCACTTCTTCTTCTTCCATGGGTATGTTATTAATATTTAAAAAAAGGAGCCAAGTCCGGATCCTTTGTATTCTTTAATTCGTCAAATGTTGCTTCTATTTTACTTTGCCCATCGACCAAGGCGATTACCCTGTCAGCCGTTTGCTGTGCGCAGCTAATATCGTGGGTAATAATAATCGAGGAGGTATTGTATTTCTGACGAACATTTAAAATGAGTTCGTTAATTTCGGTTGATGTGATCGGATCGAGCCCTGCTGTTGGCTCATCATAGAGCATAATTTTTGGTTTTAATATTAAAGTGCGGGCAATGCCAATTCTCTTTTTCATTCCACCTGATAATTCAGCTGGTTTTCTTTTGGATGTCTCTTCCAGTCCTACGTCCTGCAGCGCAGTCTTTACTAATTCCCTGAGTTTCTTTTTATCAAATAGCTTAAGATTTCTTTTCAGGGGAAACTCCAGATTCTCTTGCACTGTCATGGAGTCGTAAAGGGCGCTGCTTTGAAAAGAAAAACCGACTTGTTGGCGCATTTCATTTAATTCTTCTGATGATAAAGAGCGTACATTATAACCGAGCACTCCGATTTCACCCTCATCGGGTGTCATTAAGCCAACCATGCATTTAATTAGCACCGATTTTCCGGAACCAGAACGACCAAGGATAACTAGGTTTTCTCCCTTATGAAGATTCAGGCTAATGCCTTTCAATACCTGCAAATCGCCGAATGATTTTTTCAGATTCTCAACGCGGGCGACTACCTCAGTGTCAGCCACATCGACTTTCTCATTCCCCTTTTCGTTATTGGAAGTCTCGTTGGTCATTATCGAAACAGGTTGATGAACTGCAAAGACAGCAGATCGATGATAAAAATCGATGACATCGAAACGACAACGGCCATGTTAGCCGCCTTGCCGACTCCTATGGTTCCGTTTTCTGAATTATATCCGACATAACAACTAATGAGGCCAACAGCAAAGCCAAAGAACGTAGCCTTTATGATGGAGGAAAAAATATCCAGGTAGGTAATATTGGCAGAGACATCATTGAAGTATAATTTAAATCCAGTGTTGTTGATCGAATGAACAGTAAGGTAAGAACCTAACAAGGCGATCATATCGGCAAAGACAACAAGAATGGGCATCATTAAAGTAGTAGCCACGACACGGCTTACGACCAAAAATGAAAATGGACGGGTGCCCGAAACTTCCATGGCGTCGATTTGCTCGGTCACTTTCATGCTGGCCAACTCGGCTCCGATGTTGGAACCTAATTTTCCGGCGCAGATAAGCCCCGTGATTAACGGTCCCAACGAGCGAATTACGGCTTGTGAAACTAAAGATGGCAACCAGGACTCAGCACCGAACGAAGAGAGAGATGGTCTCGACTGTCGTGTAAAAACAACCCCGGCAAGGAATGAAGTAAAGCTCACTAAAAAGAATGATCGATTGCCCACCGCATAGCACTGCTTTAAAATTTCCCTCCATTCAAATGGAAAAAATAAGACTTGTTTGAAAATCCTTTGAATAAATCGATAAACTTCTTCGCACTTCAATAAGAATTGCCTGAATTTCATAGGCGTGAATGTTGATCGGCTTCAGGTCGTACAGTTTTTCTTAGTTCAATGATGGAATTTGTAAAGTTGGCTATACAAAAGAGGCTAGCGTTACGTAAGCCTTGAAATAAGTTACATGTTTCACTGATCTGAATTTTCAGAACTATTTATCGAGAACCCTGAAATAAAACAGGGCAAGATCGCAAATGGAAAAATCGGTATCTTCAAAGCGAAATTCAATTTTCAAAATTTGATTCCAAGCTCAAAACCGCCTAACGGTGGGTTAACCCCTTCTACATCGGAACAACTGCGATTAATAAAAGGCGGCAAAGAATATTTTGATCTGTTAAGGGAACTTGTTGTTAACGCGCAGGATTCGATTTACTTTCAGACCTATATTTTTGCCGAGGATGAAACGGGAAAAGAGGTTGCCGATGCATTAAAAGCTGCTGCCCGGCGTAAGGTTACTGTCTTTCTGTTGGTTGATGGATATGCCTCCAAAGACTTATCAAAATCCTTTCTTATGGAGTTGAGGGAAGCGGGAATAAAATTCAAAATGTTCGACCCGCTTTTAAAAAGTAAATACTTTTATTTAGGAAGAAGGCTTCATCACAAAGTGGTAACGGTGGACTTTAAGTTTTCCTTAGTTGGGGGCGTAAATATTAGCAACCGATACAATGATTTGCCGGGCCAACCGGCATGGCTTGATTGGGCCATTTATGCTGAGGGTGAAATTTCTGAAGTGCTCGCTAAAATCTGTGAAGGCCGCTTTCTACCGATGTCAATCAAACGCTTTGTTAGAGGAGCCCGTCATTCCGTTGTGAAAAATCAAATTGGATCTGTAAAAGTGAACGTCAACGATTGGGTGCGTGGAAAAAGGGAGATTACCAAGAGTTACATCGGGATGTTTAGTAAGGCGAAAGATCGAATCATCATTCTATCGGCATATTTTTTACCCAGTGATCAATTTAGAAGAAAACTAAGAGCGGCGACAAGACGTGGCGTAAAAGTACAAGTGATCTTGGCGGGCACGTCAGATATTAAAGTAGCAAAATATGCTGAACGTTACCTGTATCGTTGGTTATTGAAAAATGGCGTCGAAATTTTTGAGTATCAAAAAAGCGTGCTGCATGGTAAAATGGCTACTTGCGATGGGGCATGGTTAACGGTGGGGTCGTACAACATTAATACGATTAGTGCTTATGCAAGTATTGAACTTAATCTGGCCGTAAGCGACCCCTTATTCACACGGCAGGCAGAGAAACGGTTAAATGAAATCATGCTCAAGGATTGTGTGAAGATCACCACCGAAAATTTAAAAGCCTCTGGTTGGATAACTAAGACGGCTCAGCGAGCGGCTTATTACCTATACCGAGTTCTTTTTTTTATTTTCACGTTTTACTTTAAGCAGCATGAGTAATTATCAATTGGCGAGGATACGTTGATACATCTTTTCGATTGTTACTGTACTCCAGCCAGCAAATCTTCCGCGCTGTACGACGAGTTTATTCTCATCGGGAAAGGTTAAGTAATATTGAAAGACAAATTTGGCATCGGGATCCGTGCCACCCATGCGCTGTCCAAATCGAAGGTCATTAAAAACCAATGTGTCTTTTCGCTGCTCCGCCGTGTAATACCCTTGTGAGAAGCGCAGCAACAATTCTAGTTCTTTACGATCGCGAAGGGTTGTAAGCAAAGAGTCATTACGCGGAAAATAATGAAACTCAATAAAATCCTCTTTGTCAAAGACCGATCGATGACCAACATGATATCCGTGTTGATCTTCGGCGACAATAAACCAAAGCCAAGAATTCAGTGGAGTAGGTGTCGTGAAATAGCGCCGGTAGGATAGATGTTGCTTGTTTAAAATTCGATGGGTGTCTCGGTCAATGTTGTACTTGTTTGTGAAGGCGTATACTAAATAAACGGAACTCAATGTCAAACCGGCCATCGCCCATTTTATCCTCAATCCATTGGTTCCCTTGAGGATAACCAGAACAATAAACACAATAAGAAGCCAGGTCGTATAAAATGGATCAGCAACAAATAGGGTATGAAACGAAAATCGCTTTGGCGAAAAGGGTTCCAGCCAACCGGTGCCATAAGCATTCAGTGAATCGATAAGAAGATGAATCATCAATTGAGCGGCAAAAAACAGCGTCCAATGCGTGAATCCAATACCCGTATTCTTAAGCCATCGGTAAGCGGATGTGGCCAGCACTGGGGAAATTAGGATGACAAATAAAAATGAATGAGTAAAACCGCGATGGGCTAAAAGGTCATCGGGTACATCCAGCCAGGCGGAAGCCACAAAATCAATATCGGGAAGGGATTGTGCGATGGCTCCCAACACCATGGCCCGTTTACCTAATTGTTTGCCAAGAAATACTTCTCCCAGCAATCCGCCCAGCGCGATATGTGTGATGGAGTCCATCGGAATCAGCGAAACATAAATTTCATTTCAAAAACAGTACATGCCTAAAAGTTATCATAAAACCCCTCTACACGAAAGTAGCAAAACATAAGAACTTTGATGGATAGTTTCCAGGGTCAATTAATAAGAGGGTTAATGCAATGAGGTATGCTAAAAACTTTTTTCTCTCCATTTTCTCAAAACCGTAATTAATGTAACTCTTTTGAACAGTTATGTAAGGCATAGGATAACGTAAAGAGCCACTTTTATAGGCCGCGAAAATTCGTTCGCAGTTTTAAACTTTATTAAAATGGAAACTGCTTTAGTACCGATACAAAAAAAAGAATCGAATGGTTCTTCAACGGAAAAGCAAAAAGATGCTAAGGCTTCTTTATCGAAAAAACAAAAAGCCGTGAAGGGATCTTCTGCTGAGAAACACAAAGGGGTTAAAAACCACCTACGGGCCGCACATCATCATGAAAAAGCCGCAAAACATCATCGTGAGGCTGCTCAGCACCATCTGGAAGGGAATAATAAGAGGGCATGTGAAAGTACCGTGAAAGCTTGGGGTCATCATTGCCTGGCGAGCGAAGCAGAACGAGAAGATGTAAAACACCATGTGGGTAAGTTGTAAAGTAACTCTAACGTAGTAAGATAGAATGCGAAAATTAACTTTTGGAATCGCCTGTGTTCTTGTTGGCATTATGTTGATGGCTTATACAGGGTATGATATGCTTGCCAATGATAAAAAAATAAGCAATGAAACGATCAAAATGAAAAAGAAAAGTCATCCTATTCAATGGTCGCCTGTTGTTGGTTTGGCGCTCTTTGTTGGAGGCATCATGATTTTTGTTCGTGCGAAAAGGAATTTGAACAAAAGTTGAATCTAGCATACCCTTTTATTAAAACTCGAACTACAATTCCTTATGCAAAAAATACTTGTTATCGAGGATAAATTTGAGCTCCGAGAAAACACTATGGAAATCCTCGAGTTGGCAGGGTATCAAGTGCTGACTGCGTCCAATGGATTGGAAGGAATAGCGATGGCTAAAGAGCAATTACCTGTACTCATCCTTTGCGATGTTAAAATGCCACAGGCTAATGGTTATGAAGTATTCAAAAGGTTAAGAGCTAATGCAACGACTTCAAATATCCTCTTTCTATTTTTTACCTCCAGTGTTGAAAAGCGAGAAGTCCAAATAGCCACGGATCTTGGGGCGGACGGTTATATCTGTAAACCATTTGAGGCAAGTGACTTGCTAAACATTATCGGAAGATGCCTAAAGGAGATTCATATCGAATCCTATGGAAATAAACTTGAAGTCCTCTAAATGATCAAGATTCTTTGTCCTACTGATTTTTCTCAGGCAGCAGACAATGCAATCGCTTATGCTGCTGCCTTGTCAAAGAGGATCGGAGCGGATTTGACATTATTCAACGTCCAGTCAATTATGGCGCTGCCGGTAATAGAAATGTTTGAAGATAGGGTTGTTGCCCTTCAACCGATCATGGAAAAATTAAAGGCCCAGTGCGATCAGGTAATGGATGTATTTAACATTACGTGCCTAGCTGAGGTGCAGCCTGAGAGTAGATTACTCGTGGATATCATTTCAAAACGCTCGAATGGTTTTGATTTATTGATCATGGGTACGAATGGCTCAGATGATTATAGTGACTTTTTCTTTGGCAGCCATTCTTATCAAGTCGCCATTCAAGCATTAGTTCCGGTTTTATTAATTCCGTCAGCCTGTAGGTACAAAGAGGTTAAGACAATGGTCTATGCGTATGACTATGAACAAGTACTTCCTCTGGTTCAACTTAGTAAATGGACTGAATTATTAGCGGCTACAATTACCGTGCTAAAAGTGAAGGACCATTATTCGCGGGCAGCAGAAGTAACTTCCAGGGAGGTGGCAGAAGGAATAGTTCACTCAAACAATTTACCTGACGTAAAGTTTGATACGGTTTATGAGGAGGACACCTTCGGTGGTGTTCATCATTACTTTGTTAAAAACGAATATGATGCCCTGGCTCTATGCTCTGTCCAACATCGTTTTATTACCAACATTTTTCATAAAAGTCTGATTAAGGAGCTGAGTGCGGGTGTCAATTACCCGCTTTTTATTTTTCATAAATAAGGGAACATGCCAGAAAAAAATGGAAAGAAAATTCTACTGTTGAAAAAGGAGGGGACTAAAAGGTAGAGAACATCATGCTTCAGAAAATTTGATATTTGAAACCTTAATTTTTACAACGCCATGAAGAATATAATAAATACTGGTTTTGGAACCTCCTTCCTTATACTTGGAGTAATAACATTTGCCTTAACTATCGTGGGTGTGATCCTTTGTGCCGGAGGATTTGCTTTGATAGCAAGGATGGCCCGGTTGCTGATTGGCATCAATCGATCTTTTCATGTGACCTTTATTTGGTGGGCTTCCACTAAACACGGGCTTAATCACAGTTTGGAAGAGCTGGGCCATGTGTTGAGGATTCCGCATTAGATTGGTGATAACCCGCACGTCATTTTCGATTAATCAAATCGGTGCCCGCTTGTTCATCTAGGAATAGAGGAATAATGTAATTGTTTGATGAAATTGTGTAACACCCAAGTCTCGAGCGCAAGTCAACTTTAAGTTTCTTAAAAAATTTATATAATTCAAATTCAATAAAAATGAAAACCGATTCAGCCCTAATGACCGTGGAGAAGACCAATGGATCTTCGCAAAATCAAAAAAGTAATAATACAATGAAGGCATTGGTCTACCACGGCCCCGGAAAAAAAGCGTGGGAAGAAAAGCCAAAACCGACATTGCAAGAATCAACTGATGCTATCGTTAAAATTTTGAAGACAACAATTTGTGGAACGGACTTGCACATTATGAAAGGAGATGTTCCTGCCGTGAGCGACGGAAGAATTATTGGTCATGAGGGCGTGGGTATCATTGAAGAAGTAGGAAGTGCAGTAACGAGTTTTAAAAAAGGAGATCATGTTTTGATTTCGTGTATAACTTCTTGTGGCAAATGTGAGTATTGCAAGAAAGCCATGTATTCCCATTGCGAAAAAGGCGGATGGATATTGGGCAATTTGATTGATGGGACACAGGCGGAGTACACGCGAATACCTTATGCAGACAACAGTCTTTATCCAATTCCTGCCGGTGCAGATGAAGAAGCGCTGGTGATGCTTAGTGATATTCTTCCCACGGGGTTTGAGTGTGGTGTGCTGAACGGACAAGTAAAACCGGGAGATGCCATTGCCATTGTGGGGGCAGGCCCGATCGGATTAGCGGTGCTGTTAACCTCACAATTTTATTCACCTTCCATTATCATCATGATCGATCAGGACGACAATCGATTGAGTGTCGCGAAAACGTTTGGTGCAACCCATGTCATTAACAGTGCCCATGAGGATGCTCTTGAAAAAGTGATGAAGATAACGGGCGGAAAAGGGGTTGACGCAGCGATTGAAGCCGTTGGCGTATCGGCCACCTTTGAGTTATGTGAGGCGATTATTGCGTCGGGTGGTCACATTGCCAACATCGGCGTTCACGGAAAAAGCGTGACGCTTCACATGGAGACGTTATGGTCACGAAACATTTCAATTACTACCCGATTGGTAGATACGGTATCCACACCGATGCTTTTCAAAACGGTACAGGCGCATAAACTTGATCCACAGAAACTGATTACGCATCGTTTTAAATTGGATCAGGTTGTTGAGGCGTACGAAATATTTGGAAATGCGGCCAAGGAAAGGGCGTTGAAAGTGATATTGACAGCTTAGATGAATGGCTTCTCATTTGTTTACAATTTAAAAAAGGTGTGAATCATGTAACTATCGGGTGGGATTATGTAACAATCAAATCGATCTGACACATCACCTTTGATCAACAAAATAAAATAAAAACAACATGGGCAATCTACTTTATATTATCGCCGTTATCCTTATCCTTTTTTGGCTCATTGGATTTTTTGCTTACAGTGCCGGCGGAATAATTCACGTTTTACTAGTCATAGCGATTATCGCAATTCTATTAAGGGTTATTTCCGGTAGCCGGGTAATAAAATGAGTATTGACCGGAAACTATTTATGATTACAACCTTTTCAAATAGCTAAAGAAATTAACTACGCATGAAAAAATTACTGTTTACGATTATCCTTCTGGCTGGAATGCTTAGTTCGTATGGGCAAAACCCTCTGACGGTGGGCAGGGCGCAACTCAATGCGGGACTTGGATTTTCTGGTTATGGAATTCCTGTTTATGTAGGATTTGATTATGGTGCCGCCAGGGATTTCACCCTGGGGGGAGAGTTGTCATTTCGTACCTATAACGATAACTACAACGGCACTGGCTATAACCATTCGATCTTTGGAATTTCAGCCAATGGCAACTACCATTTTAATACGGTACTAGACATGCCAAACAATTGGGATTTTTATGCAGGCTTAAACCTTGGGTTCTACGCCTGGACATCGCCATCGGATTATCCGGGAGATCACTCTTCGGGCGTGGGACTTGGTGCCCAAATCGGAGGCCGTTATTACTTTTCAAGAACCGTTGGTCTCAATCTTGAACTTGGAGGTGGTACGGTAACCTCAGGTGGAAAATTCGGACTGACTTTCAAATTGTAGGAGATAATTATCGAAGTGACCTTATAAGAAAAATTAAATATTATGAAAACGTCCAACGTTGGAATTGTACTTGTCATTTTTGGAATATTGATGATGGCCTACACCGGGATTGATTTCATTACAAAAAAAAGGGTAGTAGACATTGGCCCTATAAAGATTGACAAGGAAGAGAATAACCCAGTTCAGTGGTCACCTATCGTTGGCGTTGTACTGATCATTGGTGGAATTGTGGTGGTGCTACGAGGTCGTAAAGAAAGAGTATAAATTTTAATTTAAGACAGGGGTATAGTTTAGGTTAAAAGCGGGCGGCAACCCGCTTTTTTTTTTGAGCCAATGAGTGAATCATGTAACGAATATATTGAGATGTGCAACATCGCCGTGTTTGTGGTCTGCCATCTTTGATTCGTGAAATTTAACTAAATAATGAGCAGCATTTTAATAACACTTATCCTCCTGCTACTGTGGGGCGTCGGGTACTTCGTTTATGACCTGGGTGCTGTTATTCATGTTCTTCTAGCCATTGCCTTGATCACCCTTGGACTGCGAATTATTCAAGGTCGAAAAATGAAGATAAAGTTGAGAGGAAAATATTTTTAGTGAGGAAACAATGTTCTGCAGCAATACATCTGTTACCGCTTGGCATAAAGATAATGCTCTTTTGATGACGAGGACCTTATTAATTTTATTTTCCTCAACGCCAACGCTTTTTTCTTACTTAAGATTTCTTTTCTTAAATAAGACTATTGCCCTACCGTTCCTTGTAGCCGTCTTTTTTTCTTTACCTGGTTTTGCACAAGATAAAAAACCGGATGTTGCCTCTCCGGAAACACCGAAAGAAATAAAATTTGAGAAAAAGCAAGCGAAGAAATTATATAGTGTGCCCCAGTTCTGGCACGAATCGATGTTATTTGTTAAGCAACCAACAAAATGGAATAGTAAAGACTGGATTAAAGTCGGGGCTGTTACGGCGGCAACGCTGGCAGCGATGCCATTTGACGAACGAATCGCTCATGCAACGCAAGGGAATCAACACTATCTCAACAGCCCAGCGGTCGAAGGGGGACGAATCTATGGGGAATGGTATTCGATTATAGGTGTAGCAGGAGGCGTTGGACTTTTTGGAATAATTGCCAACGACACGTCCGCTAAAAAAATGTCTATCGAATTGCTTCAGGCAGGGCTATATTCAGAACTCATTACAAGTGTGCTGAAGGTAGCTATTGGGAGGGCCCGACCGGAACAATCAGAGGATCCGTTTGTATTTCGCCCTTTCAACTTCGCCTATGGCTATCACTCGATGCCGAGCGGACACACCACCAGTGCGTTTGCGCTTTCAACGGTGTTGTCGAGGCACGCCCCAACCACTACATTGAAAATTTTGGCCTATGTGCCAGCGGGATTTACCATGTTCGCTCGAATTTACGAAAATCAGCATTGGCTGTCAGATGAAATTATAGCCGCTGCCATTGGCATCTTTGTGGCGGAGTGGGTGGTGGATTTGCACACCGGCAAAAAACACCGCATCAATGTTACTTCAGTGAGCCCTATCGGAGTTTCTTATACCTTCCGTTAATACTCCTTAAGGAAATACGGTCGCCGGTTTGCTCACCAGGTTAGTTGGATATTTAATTACAAAATTAGTGGTGATATTAAACCTGAAGTGATTAATGCCTTCCACCGTTTTGGGATAATAAAATAACCTCGCCTCAATTGTATTGAGGATCAGGTTTTCATTTCGTGCCCGCATACCGAGCGAAAACCCAGAGAAGAAATTTTGAGTTTGAAACAGTCCTTTGGCGATTTTTATTAACGCTAGGTCAACTCTGGACAGGGGTGCAAGGTGAAAACCAAGAATCTTCCACGGTGTAAATATTGTTGCTTCCTGGCTCATCGTGACACGTTGGAATCCCACCAGGCTATCGGGCATGAACCCCAGGATTCCATTTGCATCACGAATATCTATTCCTCTTTTTACAGCTTGATTAATGATGGCTGCGTACCCGAATATAGATTGATGGCGCACAATCATTTTACCCATTTTATAAATTTTGCTAAACCGGGTAAAATTGAGTGAGAGATAGACGTCTTCGGGTTTCTGACTTTTCAGGTAAGTAGCAAGTTTTACGTTATATGTTAATATGGCACCATTTGGCCTCACTATATTATAGTATAGTTCGCTCCCCAGATAAGGCCTTATTTTCCCCAATTCCTTTTCTCCTCCCGCTGTAAAGGTAATTCGGTAACCGTAGGGAATATCCTCGGTACGTCCGAATCCTACCACGTATTGGGTTTTGTAAAAATCTTGACGGAATAAAGTAAGTTGAGCTAGAATGGAGGCTATATCCCGATAGATAAAACGGCCAGGTTCTGTCAATTCGGTATGAGTTCCATTCAGGAAATTTTGCTCAAATCCTCGCAATGCGATGAACTTGCGCTTTCTGTTTTCTCTAAGGTTATTGGGTAGCCATTGATGCCCGAACGAATAACCCATCCAGTAATCTTGAACTCGATAACGATATTGCGAAAAAATACTATCCGGTTTTCGGTAAACATTTTTAGAAGTGTTCTGGCTTAATTCAATGGCACCCGCCAGGCGGGCAAAGGGCTGATATAGTGGCCTGTTTAATTTGAAATAGAGGGAATTCTCATTTTCATTGCCCGTGCTAATGCCCGTATTGAGGTTGGTGTAGCCCACGGAAGCATCAATGAAACTTCCTTTGATATTAATGACTTGGTAAAATCCTTCATAGCCATAGTGCGGGTATCGGTTAAGGTCATAGACTTGTCCAAAACGAACGTGCTGACCGGTTCCGGCAAGATTTATTTCCTGAAGACTAACCTGGTATTTTGTAGGAATGTTGAAGGAGACCGTGCCGCCTAAGCTAAACACGTCGCGGGTAACAACCAGTAGATCAACCGAATCGGGATTGTTAGCGATTGGCTTTACGAAAATTCTTGCATCCATCATAAAATCCAAATTCCGCAGGAGGCGCTCATTGTCGGCCAATCGATATGGGTTTAGTGGCTTGCCCTCACGAACAAAAAGATTCTTGCGTATGGTTGTTTCTCTGGAGTTGATGTGCATTCGGTTTGCCGTTTTTGCCATCGCACTCTGGAGGTGACGCGCGGTATCAACCACTATCCGGTCAAACCCAATGCGTTGTAAGACTATTCGCCTGATGATTTTACCCTGATATTTCAAATAGGCATCTTCACTTTTTACCAAAAATAGTGAGGGTTCTTTTTCCGGCTCCCGAGAGATCGATTTCAAGAGGGCATTGGAGTTTTTATTTGCCTTCATTGCTTTCATCCATTTTGGAAGCTGGGTTGAGTCGACTGTCTGGGCATAAGCAACGTTCGAGCAATAGAGAATCGGTAACAAAAGGAAAGTAACTTTTGCAAAGCAAAACAACGTAAGCTTGAGTGAATTGTGCATTCTCCTCGATCAGTCTGTTTTTTAATAAGTAGTCAGATTGTTCGGTTCCATCCAGAACTTAAGGAACCCAGTTTCATCGTAAAGATGTTCGTTCACATTTGAATAGGTATTACGCAACTCCCTGGTTGAGTTACATGATTCACAGGTTCAAATTTTTCGCGGGGGTCATCGGCCCACGACGGTTACAGGGAACCTAAACGGGGAAATAAATCAAAACGTGTGAATCATGCATCGATTTCTAAAAGATGTGTAATGCACCATGGGGCAGAGTTCGTCACTTTGCATCGATGATATCAACTAAAATTTGTCCATTATGTTAAGAACAATCCTATTAGTATTTGTTGGCCTACTTAGTAGCCAATCAGTGTGGTCTCAAACAGAGAAGATAGCGACGATGGATAAGGCAAATACGTCACAGAACGTTGCCCAGCCAAAAATTTACAAGACCCACCCCGCATGGGAAATACCTATATCACTCACCTTAATTGGTGCTGCATCGCTTGGTTATAAGTGGATGGATCAACGGGCATCATTAACGGCAGAACAGGTGGCTGCCTTAAATCCCCTAAACATCAATTCATTTGACAGGCCGGCCGCCTATTATGATCCTACTACATTCAAATCCGCACAAAGCAAATCCGATATTCTGATGACTACTTTTGTAGCCGCTCCGATTTTGCTGGTCTTCGACAAAAAAATAAGAAAAGATTGGGCCGATATGTTAGGAATGCTGCTTGTCGCGCACGCGGCGGATAATACGGTTTTCTTTTCTACGATTTTATTAGTTCGAAGAGCACGACCATTGACTTACAATGCCGCCTTGCCGTTGGAAGCTAAAACCGGAGTGGGAAAAACCAACTCCTTTCCCAGCGGGCACGTTTCATGGACCGCTACCTCTACTTTCTTTATGGCCAAAGTTTATACCGATTATCATCACATCAAAGGATGGCGGCGCATGCTCTTCTTTACCGGCGCTGCGCTGCCGCCAACATTGATTGGTTATTATAGAGTTCATGCCGGTAGCCACTTTAATTCTGACGCAATTACGGGGGGACTACTTGGCATGGCCTGTGGCATTGGAATACCTGAACTCCATCGGATCGGCAAGAAGGTTAATGGTTTGTCGATCCAACCATTTTTTATGAATGGAGCCAATGGTCTTTCATTAAGTTACGTGTTGAAGTAATTCTTATCCTTCTATCCATTTAATTAACAATGCTGTTGATAAACACTTTGCCTGCTACTCGGGGTTGGAAAATGTGAAATATGTAAGACTTCCAATTCATCGTGTAACTCTATTCAATCAATAAGGTCTGTCCTTTGTGGCTAAGCGATGGTGTTGAATGAAGTGGCATTCAGCCAGAAGATCTAATCAATTCACTCGATATGAAAACCGAAAAATCGATCCTACTCCTTACTTCGTTATCCCTTCTGGCGTTTGCGATTTTCACCAGTTACAACACACCGCCTGTCGATCGTAGTTTTAAAATTGAGAGCCAATTAGAAATCGAAAACTACAAATTAGAGATGGCCGATAAGATCTCCACTGATAAAAGAAAGATGAAAGAGCTTAAATCAAGATATGAACTTGAAAAAGGTGAAAGAAGGAGAGCCGACGAAGATAGATTAATAGCGCTCAACACAAAATTCAATGAGCTGCAGACGGTATTGAATAACTATGAGGCAAATGACTGGGAAGAATGGCAACTATTCAAAGAGAGATTTGATGGTAATTTCAACGACCAACATGAATCGCTCATCCAATTGATTGTGAAAACTTCAAATGGTCGTGAAAATAATTCGATCCAAAGTCTTGTCAAGCCATAATGGAAACTTCATTTCAAATACCTTTTTATGCGAAAGCAGCATTGATTGCCATTGGCGGGCTGGCTTTGGGTCTCATTATGTATTTAGGCCAACACATCATTGTCCCAATACTGTATGCTACCATGGTCGCTATTTTGCTGAATCCCTTGGTTAATTATTTGATTAGAAAAAAAATAAATAAAATATTTTCTATTTCGTTGGCCGTTGTGTTTAGCATTTTGGCCCTTCTGTTTGCCATCTATATCGTGTCGGCGCAAATAACCTTATTTACTGAAACGTATCCTCAGTTGAAAGAGAAATTTATTGTTACCAGTACGCAACTCCTACACTGGGTATCTGAAAAATTCAACATCCGGCTATCGACGATTAATACCTGGATAAAGGAGGAGCAAAATGATGCGATTGGAAATTTAGCCATCGGGGAAACGCTTACCCAGGTGATGCGGATGCTGGTTATTGGAACACTTTTGCCTGTGTACTTATTTATGATTTTGTATTACAAGCCTTTGCTATTAGAGTTTTTTCGAAGACTTTTTAAAAACGAACATCACCTTGCTGTGGCAGAGGTGCTGGCCAACTCAAAAAAAATCATTCAAAGTTATTTAGTGGGTCTTTTTTTTGAAATGGTAATTATTGCGGTCATGAATTCCGTCGGACTTTTATTGATCGGCATTGATTACGCGATGATCCTGGGGATTACCGGTGCTATTCTAAACGTGATTCCCTATTTAGGTGGCATCGCCGCCATCGCATTGCCAATGCTGATTGCATTCATCACCAAAGACTCGCTCGTATATCCGCTGATGGTTTTCCTGGTTTATATTATCATTCAATTTATTGATAACCATTACCTCATTCCGAAAATCGTAGCTTCTCGGGTTCAGTTAAATGCACTGATCTCCGTGGTTGCTGTCTTAATTGGAAGTGCATTTTGGGGAATCCCGGGAATGTTTCTTTCTATTCCTCTAACGGCAATCATCAAAGTTATTTTCGATCATATCGAGCCGTTAAAACCCTGGGGATTTCTGTTGGGAAATATTGTTCCCACCAATTCCAAATTGGTATTTAATATGAAAAGAAAAATAGTAATCCCTTTAGCGTGAAGTCAAACATGGCTATTTCTGAAACAAATCTAAAGCGCAGTTTTATTCACCTGACGGAACAACATGAAACCACTTGGTGGGTAATGCGGAGACACGTAAACTAGTTCAATCTTAGTACAGATGGCCATTGATTTAAAGATGAAAGCGGTAGCAGTGCTTAATAAGGTGGTGATAAAGCCTTCAGAGAATCTATATACGCAATCATTGCGAGGCTTCTTCCAGGAGATAGCGCGACTTACCTTATTTGCGAAACGCTTTGTCAAAGAATTAGTAAGGCCACCCTATGAAGTCACCGAGCTTCTTAAGCAAATGTATTTGATTGGCTACAAGTCCTTCCCCTTGGTAGCGATTACCGGATTTATCATGGGACTTGTGTTGACGATTCAATCTCGGCCAACCCTTGTTGAATTTGGAGCAGAATCATGGTTACCCTCGATGGTGGCCATTTCTATCATCAGAGAAATTGGTCCTGTGATCACCGCCTTAATTTTTGCTGGTAAAGTAGGTTCAGGCATCGGCGCTGAGTTGGCTTCTATGAAAGCGACCGAGCAAATTGATGCGATGGAAGTTTCAGGTATTAATCCATTTAATTACCTGGTGGTGACACGCATCGTATCGACGACCTTAATGCTTCCCGTTTTGGTGATTCTCGCTGATTTAATTTCACTGTATGGTGCCTATGTAGGTGTAAACTTGAAGGGCGACGTTAGTTTTCACCTCTTCTTTTTACAAATATTTGCCAAGCTCTCATTCGCTGACGTCTTCCCGGCCCTAATCAAAACTTTCTTTTTTGGCTTTGTAGTAGGTTTGATTGGGTGCTATAAAGGATTTAATGCAAATCAAGGTACCGAAGGGGTTGGCATTGCGTCAAACGCTGCCGTCGTACTGGGATCTTTGACCATCTTTATTATTGACATGATCGCCGTTCAAATAACAAGCTTATTTATTTGACTATGGAAACCAGCGTTGCGGAAATAAAGCATATCACAAAATCATTTGGCACTCGTGTAGTGTTAAAAGATATTGATTTTAGGATCGAAAAGGGAGAAAACCTGGTCGTGTTCGGTAAGTCGGGAAGCGGCAAGTCTGTGTTGATTAAATGCATGGCCGGCTTGCTTTCCCCCGACGATGGTGAAGTGCTAATGCTAGGAGAAAAAATAGAAGGTTTAAACAACCATGAATTAAACATATTGCGAAAGAGAATCGGTTTTCTTTTTCAAAGCGCGGCACTCTACGATTCGATGACCGTGCGCGAAAATCTAGAGTTCCCCCTTCGGGATTTAAAGTTGAAGAAGAAAGATGAAATCGATGCTTTGGTAAGGGAGGCGCTGCAAAATGTGGGGCTGGAAGATGCCATCAATAAAATGCCCTCTGAACTTTCTGGGGGAATGCGGAAGCGAATTGGCCTGGCGCGAACCTTGATATTGAAACCTGAAATTATACTCTATGATGAGCCCACCACAGGCTTAGATGCAATCACCTCAAAAGAAATAAGTGAATTGATCTTGGAAATTCAAAAGAAATACAACACAGCTTCCGTAATTATTACGCACGATGTCGAGTGTGCCCGAATCGTGGCCAATCGCATTATCATCATTAAAGAAGGGCTGCTCGTTGCACAGGGGACATTTAAAGAACTTTCAGAATCAGATGACCAATGGGTGCGCTCATTTTTTAATCATTAAGAAAAAAATAATTATGGAAAAGAAGACAGGTAATCAAATTAAGCTTGGCGTGTTTGTCTCGGTGACAATGGCTTTGTTCATCGTGGGAATCTATTTCATCGGCCAGCGACAAAAGCTATTTAGCAGCACCTTTCATGTGAGTGGAATATTCACCGATATCAGCGGCCTACAGGTTGGGAATAATGTCCGATTCTCCGGGATCAATGTCGGAATCATTGAAGACATTGAACAGGTCTCCGATTCAACGGTACGTGTGGACATGCAGCTGGTGGAGCACACCCGTAAGTTTATAAAAAAGAATGCGATTGCAATCATTGGCTCCGATGGACTGATGGGCAGTAAAATAATTGTGATTATTCCGGGAACGGTTGGCCAACAACCACTGGCCAATGATGATGTGATCAGCACGGCCAGGCAGGTAAGCATGGATGAAATTATGCATAAGCTCAAGGTAACCAGCGACAACGCTGCACTTATCACGAGTGATCTTGCCGTAGTCATGAACAGTGTGCGGGAAGGAAAGGGAACTATCGGAATGTTGTTAATGGATAGCGTTTTTGCAGACAACCTGGATGCGGCTATTGTCAACGTGCGACAAGGAGCGGGTGGTTTTAAACAAAACATGGATGCGGCAAGTCACAATTTTCTTTTGAGAGGATTCTTGAAAAGAAAAGCGAGAATTAAAGAAAAAGAAAAGGAGAAAGCGTTAGAAATAGCAAAAGAAAAAGAGAAGGACAAGAAAAAATGATTTTAGAAACAATTGATAAAGGAGTAATACTTATTTATGAAAAACCTGAATATCCTTCAGAATGAAAAAGTAAAGCAATTACATCAAACCGTTATTGACACCATTCATAAGGCCAAGGTAATTACTAAAAATCACCTCAATCCAGAAGAAGAAAGCCTGACCCTGGGGGAAAAATTCTCTGACATTGTTTTTAATGTGGGAAGCAGTTGGGCGCCAATATTCTTTTTCACGTCCATCGTCTTGATCTGGGTCATATTTAATTTATCCGTAGCGGAGAAATACCGATTCGATCCTTATCCCTTTTTGCTGATGACATTTTTGCTGGCTGGGTTCGCCGCTGTGCAAGCGCCATTTATCATGATGAGTCAACATAGAAACGGCCTTAAGAACAGCAAGAAACTTGCTGTTAATTTGAAAGTTGAAAAAGAAATTCTCACGCTTCATCAATCGATCACCGTATTAATTGAGCAACAGCTTCAACAGGTTCTTGAAAATCAAACGGCGGCAATCAAACTTTTGAATGAACTTCATGCCAGATATGACAAGTCTGGTCAGGTGCTCAAGGTTGATAGGGCGGAATCGCCAGGCGTTGTTTCGCATAATCAGTAATATCTATAACACCTTCGCTTCTTTGTGTAACACGAGGGAGCAGCAATATCCTCACCTTTCGCCCAGTTATTCCCTACAGGAATATAGAAAAATTGCAATGTAATAAACCTGATTTTGCGCACATCAAACGCAACGCAGAAATAAACCTTGTGCCTATTTTTTTGAGTGAGTAACTGCTGCGGAATATTGACGAATAACCGCAGCTTTTCTGGTCAGTATTAACATTCACTTAAAAAATAAAACGAAAATGAACATCGCATCAAAAATTAAACTACTGGCATTGTCAACCATGCTACTTGTAGTGGGCTGTAATAAGGATGATAAAAGTCCTGGGCCAACACCAACAGTCAGTGCTTCCACACCCGCTGCCAATGCCGTGAGCATAGCACGAAATACACTCGTTACGGCGTCTTTTAGTACAGCCATGACGCCGACAACCATCACGGCATCCACCTTTACCTTGATGAAGGGAACAACGGCAGTACCGGGTACGGTATCTTACACCGGAACAACTGCTACATTCACACCGACATCCCTCTTGGATGCCAGTACTGTTTATACAGCGACGATAACTTCCGGAGCCAAATCCTCATCAGGTACGGCACTTACGGCAGACAAGGTATGGAGCTTTACTACGGTTGGTTTACCTGCCGCTGGCGCCACTGATCCGCTTGACCAAGCCATAGGCGTTGCGCAAAATAAAATTGTTGCGCTGACATTCAGTGTTGCGATGGATCCTTCAACGATTACCTCTTCCACCTTTATGTTAAAGCAAGGCACAACTTCAGTTGCTGGCGCGGTGACTTATTCTGGAACAACAGCATCGTTTACTCCCACTAGTCCTTTAGCTGCTAATACGGTTTACACCGCAACGGTCACTACCGGTGCTAAGGATATGGCTGGCGACGCTATTGCGGCCAACAAAGTTTGGAGTTTTACCACCGTTGTTTTGCCGGGAGTACTTTCAACTGACCCACTTGACAATGCAGTGGGAGTAGCGTCGAATAAAGTTGTTGCTATCACCTTCAGCAAAGCAATGGATCCATTGACGATCACATCGTCAACATTCACTGTGAACCAAGGGGCAACCTCTGTTGCTGGTGCCGTGGCTTATTCTGGAACGACTGCAACATTTACCCCCACTGCTAACTTCGCTGCTAGCACAACGTATACCGCAACCGTTACTACAGGTGCAAAGGATGCGACGGGCAACGCTCTTGCCGCGAACAAAGTTTGGAGTTTTACAACGACTGGCTCTAACGGATCAGGTTTGTCTGCCGTTAATCTTGGGTCATCCATAAATTATGTTGTCCTTGCTAAAACAGCGATCACTAACATTTCTTCTTCGGCAATCACTGGCGACTTAGGATTAAGCCCTGCTGCGACGTCGTATGTGACGGGCCTTTCTATAACGAATGCAACCGGCTATGCAACATCAGCGCAAGTAACAGGAAAAATCTATGCTGCCGACATGGCAGATCCTACTCCAATTAACTTGACGACGGCCGTAAACGATATGATCACCGCTTACAATGATGCAGCTGGTCGTCCTTCACCAGATTTCTCTGAACTCGGAACTGGAAACATTGGTGGGATGACACTGACTCCTGGGCTTTACAAGTGGACGAATACCGTTACACTGCCCTCCAACGTTACGATTTCGGGAAGTTCAACCGCTGTTTGGATCTTCCAAATTGCCGGTGACTTAACCATGAGTAATGCAGTAAACATCACTTTAATCGGTGGAGCACAAGCCAAAAACATTTTCTGGCAAGTAGCAGGAACGGCAACGTTAGGTACCACTTCGCATTTTGAAGGAATCATTTTATCGCAGACGGCGGTAACGATTCAAACCAATGCTTCCTTTCATGGAAGAGCGTTAGCACAGACTGCAGTAGTCCTTGATGGTAATGCGGTAACGCAACCTTAGTCGATCAACTAAAATGAAATTCAAAGAGAAGAGGAGAAATCCTCTTCTTATTGGATTTTAAAGATTGTCTCTTAAAAATTAAAAAATATGAAAACAAAAAAAATCTTGATAACCGCATTAGCAGCACTATTTTCCGCTGCTTTTATGAGTGGATGCAAGGACGATAACGTAGCTAAAATTGGAAAATGTCCCACTGTAATTTCAACCAATCCCGCGAATCTTGCAGTTAATGTTCCGCTCACCCAGATTGTTTCGGTCACATTCAATGAAGCGATGGACCCGGCAACGATCACGCCAGCCGCCTTTACTTTACTTAGTCCTGGCAGTCCGGGAGGCCGTGTAGACGGATCAACGAGAGTAGAAATTTCAGGTACGCTCTCTTACGATGCGGCGACCTTTACCATGAATTTTACACCCAGTACTAAGCTGGCATCAGGTGCCACCTATACCGGTACTGTGGCGACATCAGTTAAAGACGTAACCGGAAATGCATTACAAGTTAATTATGTGTGGACGTTCAGCACAGGGGCTTTGGTATCTCCGACGGTTGTCTCGACTGATCCGGCAAATAATGCTAGCGGTGTGCTTTTAAACAAAGTAGTGACGGCAACCTTTAGCGTTCCGATGGATCCGTTGACCGTTACGGCGACAACATTCACGCTTAAACAAGGAGCAACTGTGGTCACCGGTGTTGTCTCCTATACCGGTTTGATTGCTTCATTTACCCCTTCAAGCCCGCTTGCCTCGAATACAACTTACACGGCGACCGTTACGGCAGGCGCTAAGAACGTACCGGGCACACCCTTGGCGAACGATTATGTCTGGACCTTTAATACCGGCACCAGTCCAACCGTACTTTCTACTGATCCATTAAATAATGCGACAGGCGTGGCCCTTAACAAAGTCGTTTCAGCAACGTTTAGCATGCCGATGGATCCGTTGACGATTACTACGACAACGTTCAACTTAAAACAGGGAGTAACTGTTATTCCAGGTGCCGTTTCTTACACCGGTTCGACAGGTTCATTTACGCCGACCAGCGCCTTAATAGCTAACACTATCTATACAGCCACCATTACTACGGGAGCCAAGAATCCTGCGGGCCTTGCCATTGCCGCCAACTATGTATGGACCTTTACCACGGCAGCTGGTTCTGTTCCGACAATACTGTCTACGGATCCCTTAAATCTTGCCACAGGCGTTGCACTTAATAAGGTAATCAGCGGCGTGTTCAGTGAAGCGATGGATCCTCTGACAATTACGTCAGCAAATTTTACGTTGATGATTGGAGTGACGCCCGTTTTGGGTGCGGTCTCCTACGTAGGTACGACAGCAACATTTACGCCAACCAGCAATCTCTTATCTGGCAGTACCTACACGGCTACATTTACAACTGGTGTGAAGAACGTTGGCGGTACTCCGATAGCTAGCAACTATGTATGGACCTTTAGCACGGTTGCCCCATTAGGGCCACCAGTAATTAATCTTAACTCGGTTGCAAGGTTTGGAATTATCGCCGGAGTTGGCGTGAGCAATAACGCAGGCTTCAGTGTCATTAATAATTTAGATGTTGGGATTTACCCAGGTGTTCGTTCATCGGTCACTGGATTTCCTCCCGCAACGATTGTTGGTGGTGCCCTTTATGCCTCTGACGATGTTGCACCGCCCGGAACGGCAGCCATGTTGTTGCAAGCTCAAAATGATCTGACGGCGGCATACAATACCGCAGCCGGCGCAACTTCACCTGCACCCGCCGTGGCACCTGCTGATCTTGGAGGCAAGACGCTTGCCCCCGGCATTTATACCTCGGCCTCTACTATGTTATTGCAGAATGGCGACCTTACCTTGGATGCCCAAGGCGATGCGAATGCAGTCTGGATATTCCAGGTTGGATCAGCGTTCACCTCTGTGGGCTCAGGCCCGTTCCCTTCCGCCTCTGGTGGTAACGTTATTCTCGCCGGCGGAGCACAAGCAAAGAATGTGTTTTGGCAGGTAAGCAGTTCAGCTACTATTGGTGACTTTACACATTTTCAAGGAAATGTTCTATCCCTTTCATCAATCACGATGAACTCGGGAGCCGTTGCCGATGGAAGAATGCTTGCCAGAAATGGCTCTGTCATAATGACCAGTACAAACATTATCAATAAGCCTTAATCGTAATCAATATGAAAACTAAAAATAATTCTAAAATAGGGTCGCGCATGGCGCGGTCCTATTCACTTTCGTTCAAAAATATTCTTTTTGGTGCGATCGCCATAACGGGAATTCAGACCACTTTGTCGGCGCAAGCGCCGGCAAAGGGCGATGAACCAAAAGTGGAAGTTGTTCCAACTTATACAAAACCAAACTGGTGGTTTGGGGTGGCGGCTGGAGCAAACTTTAATTTCTTTCAAGGAACTACGCAACAATTAAATTCCAGTTTGACAGTGCCAACCGCATTTCGTCATGGCCAGGGTGTCGGTTTATATCTTGCACCGCTGGTAGAGTATCATAAACCTGATTCGAGGTTTGGCCTCATGTTTCAAGCCGGATACGATGGACGTAATGGAAAATTCGATCAAGTGCTTTCTCCCTGCAATTGCCCGCAGAACTTATCGACTGACTTAAGTTATATCACCGTGGAGCCTAGCTTACGCTTTGCTCCGTTTAAATCAAATTTATATTTTTTTGCTGGTCCACGTCTTGCCTTTAACATCAATAAGCAATTCGAATATAAGCAAGGAACAAATCCCCTCTACGCTGAGCAAATTGCCAATCCTGAGGTGAAAGCAGATTTTAGCAATATCAATCAAACGTTGCTTTCGATGCAAGTTGGAGCCGGATATGATATCCCAGTTTCATCTGAAAACAGAAAGAACCAAACAGTGATCTCGCCATTTGTCTCGTTTCAACCCTACTTTGGTCAGTCACCACGTTCCATTGAAACATGGACGGTGACAACCCTAAGAATTGGCGCCGCGCTTAAATTTGGGAGAGGTCATTTGGTGGCGAAGCCTGCTGAAGAAGTGAAGGCAATGGCGGTCGTTGCGCCGGTCGTTAAGTTTACTGTGCATTCTCCGGCTAACATTCCCGTGGAGCGCCGAGTGCGTGAAACTTTTCCGATACGCAACTATGTATTCTTTGATTTAGGATCAACAGAAATATCGGATCGTTACGTTTTGCTTACCAAAGATCAGGTGAAGGATTTCAAAGAAGACAGACTGGAAGTGTTTACACCTAAAAAACTTTCCGGCCGTTCTTCAAGACAGATGACAGTTTATTATAATGTACTCAACATATTGGGTGATCGTCTGCAGAGAAATCCTAATGCGGTTGTAAGACTGACCGGGGCATCGATGCAAGGTAAGCCAGATGGCATTGCCATGGCCGAGTCAGTTAAACATTACTTAGTGAATATATTTGGGATTAACCCCAATAGAATTAGTGTTGAAGGTCGCATCAAACCGAGGATCGCATCGGAGCAGCCTGGAGCCAATCTTGAGCTTGACCTTATTCGCCAGGGTGATCGCCGAGTTTCTATTTGGAGTGAATCGCCTGCTATAATGCAGGAATATCAAACTGGGCCAAACACCCCGATGAAGCCGGTGGAAATCGTTGACGTGCAAGCCGCCCCGGTTGACAGCTATATTAAGGTCAATGTGAAAGGAGCGAAAAAAGCTTTCACTTCTTGGTCCTTGGAGGTTAGAGATGAAAAGGGAACGATGGAACATTTTGGACCGTATACCGAGGAGGATGCGAGTATACCCGGGAAATCAATCTTAGGTGATCGCCCTTCGGGTGACTATAAATTCACGATGATCGGTCAAGATGGAACAACAACCAGAAAAGACACAACTATTCACATGGTACTGTGGACTCCTGGCAAAGATGAAGAAGGGATGCGTTTCACGGTGATTTATGAGTTCAATGATTCAAAAGCTATTGAAGCTTATGAAAAATATCTCAACGATGTTGTGGCGCCCAAAATTCCCAAAGGGGCAACGGTCATTATTCATGGTTATACTGATGCCATCGGAGATGCAGATCATAACCAGGAACTATCTTTTGCTCGCGCTAACGACGTTAGAAAAATTCTTGAAAGTAGCATGAGCAAGGCAAACCGAACGGATGTTAAGTTTGAATCGTACGGTTTTGGAGAAGATCAAAAGCTGTCGCAGTTCAATAATAATTATCCGGAAGAGCGTTTTTACAATCGGTCTGTGGTGATTGATGTGATCCCACATAAATAATTTTAAAAAAATAGAGTAAAATAAAATCAGGGCTGCGAAAAGAAATTTTAGCAGCCCTTTTTCTTTTCTCACTTACTAAGGCATTTGAAAACAAAAAATTATGAACATTAAAAGAATCTTCGGCGCACTTCTTTCCATTCTCGGAATAGGTGGCCTCATTTACACCGCGGTGCTGTTTGTCAATTCTTCGGGTGAGCGCAATGTCAAAGCCCTCATTATGTATGGCATTCTTGGCCTGATCTTTTTTATGTCAGGAATTGGACTTGTGAGAACAACGAAGGACGAGGCGTGACAGGCTGTTGTAATACGGTAAGCGAATTTAAATATGTGAAAGATGTAACGCAATCCCGAAATTGTGTAACACCCCAGGAATTAATTGGTTTTCCTTTGTGTTGGAAGATCATCTAACGACCAAACTAATTTTTAAAGACAAATCAATGAAAACATACATTATCGCCGTGGCACTGGCAGCAACCCTTCTCGGATGTGATACGAAGGAAAAGGAACATCTTCAATTTAAAGTGGATTCGCTAAAAAATGCACTGGTGGAAAGCAAGAAAACGGAGGTTGCCTTGAATGAGGTTGGTGTTATCCTGGACTCCATCGATGTTAACCGTCATGTATTGCATGTCAGAATTGTGGAAGGCATTACTTATGCGGACTATGTAAAAAGACTGAACGAGATCAATAATCATATCAAGGAGTCACAGGCAAAGATTGCCCTACTAGAAAATAATCTTAAGGGTGCCAATGCGGCTTCCGCCGCAACGATCCACAGACTGAAGGCCGATATTGATACAAAATCCAAAGAGATCGTCGCCCTTCAACTTGAAGTAATCAATATGCGCGACCAAAATGGCAGCCTGATCGCAAGCCTTGCTCAAAAGGATTCAACCATATCGAGCCAAAAGGAGGTGATCAAACTGAAGAGTGGAAATGTGACCGCTTTGGAGGGACTTGTGAAAGATATTAATGATCAAAACCGAATAAAGGTTGCTAGTCTTTATTATGATCAGGCACAAGCGCTTGAAACGGCGGCTAACCGTACCAAGTTCGCGCCGCGCAAAAAGAAAGAGACAAGACGTGAGGCACTCGAATTATATAGACTTTCCTTTTCTCTGGGCAACGCGAATGCGGAGGTTAAAATTCAAGAACTTGAAAAGAAACTTAGCTGATGAATAATGATCTGATTCAGGATGAGCTCGACTTTTTCTGGATTAGATCAGATGGTAACAAGGGTTGTAAGGAATTCATTATGGAAAATATCTTATATATCGTCGCGGCAGTGCTCTTGATTTTTTGGTTGATTGGAGTGGTAGGATATTCCGCCGGGGGATTGATTCATGTTTTATTAGTGTTGGCGGTGGTGTCCTTCCTGGTGGAGGTCTTTAGCAGGCGCAGAAATAGAATTTGATTACTCGAATTTAGGCTTGTTTGATCTTGCTCAATTTAGGTCCTTGTCAGCACAAAAATCACCTCAACTACGCTTTTCCTTCACTCGTAAAGTTCACCTCCCTGTATTTTAATGGTTGTTTGCTTGATATAATTAGTATTGATTAGATGTGTGAAAGGTGTAACTGCTTTTGAAAGTTACATAACACGAATTTATCCAAAGGATTCAACCTTTGTACTTAATCAAAAGTTATACTGGATGAAATCCCAAACACTTTTAGTGATCACGCTGCTTGTCGTTTTTTCCTGTACCGCGAAGGCGCAGATTTCGGTGAGTGTGAATTTGGGATCACCACCACCCTGGGGGCCAGCAGGATATCCTACAGCTCGGTATTACTACCTGCCTGATATTCTAAGCTACTATGATGTTCAATCCGCTACTTTCATTTATTATGGCAATGGCCGATGGCACCGGAAAGCAAGCTTGCCCGGCCGCTACAGAAATTATGATTTGTATGATGGATACAAAGTAGTACTGACTGGGTACCAAGGGGAGACCCCATACGAAAACTTTCGTGAACACAAGAAGAAATACGAAATAGGGTATCGTGAAGATTCACAGAAAACGATAGGTGAACGGCCAGGAGAAGTGAACTCCCGTTTTAAAGGCGATAACAAAGGTGAAGATAAGAAAAAAGGTCATGACGACAATGGCATAAAACATTGAGCTCATCAAAAAGAACTTATCAAAACATGATGCCACGTTTTTCGATCAACAAAAACAAAGCTCGAAAAGTAAAAAAGGCGCTTCTGATTTTTACTGCCTTGGTGGCAGTGGTGGTGGCTTTATCTATTTTATTTATTTCCCCTTTGGTTAAATACTTTGTAGAGCGCAATGACGAAAAATACACCGGTCGACAAATTACCATGGATTGGGCCTACGTTAATCCATTTACCGGGTTTGTCCAATTCCATAATTTTAAAGTCTTAGAAGCAAAAAAGGACACCTTGTTTTTCTCTGCCAAAAATGTCTCTGCTGATTTTTCCCTGTTAAAATTGTTTTCAAAAAATGTTGAAATAACCGAGCTCATCCTTGATCATCCACGAGGAGTGGTCACGAACACAAAAAAGCATTTCAATTTTGAGGATCTTATTCTGAGGTTTACCCCGGATAAGCTACCCTTAAATAAGTCCTCCTTCAAGGTTAATATTCTCCAAATTAAAATTGAACACGGTGATTTTTACTATCGTGACAAAGAAATTCCGATAAATTACCTGGTCAGAGATCTGGACATGGAAAGCACGGGGAAGCGGTGGGATGTCGATACAATTGCTTCAACATTTTCTTTTTTGTCGCAAGATGGAAAGGGAGGGATGAAGGGGAATTTTACGATCAATTTCAAAAACCTGGATTACCGGCTTACCAACGAAGTAAGAAATTTTGATTTGGAGATTATACGACAGTACCTCTGGGAACTAATTAATTATGGAGTGTTTTCGGCAAAGTTGGATGCGACCGTAAAATCCACCGGTAATTTTAAGGACCCCAGGAGAGTCGATATGCATGGACGATTTTCCTTTAGGGATTTTCGTCTCGGTAAAACCGTTAAAGATAATTATATCGCGTTTGATAAATTGGTGATCGCCATTAAGCGTGTGAGCCCGAGCAATAATATTTTTTATTTTGATTCCCTGGCGCTATATCATCCTATTGTTAAGTATGAAGAATTTGACTCACTCAATAATGTAGAGATGTTATTTGGGAAAAAGGGGTCCAATATCTCCGATGTCACCACGCAATCAAGCCGGTTTAACCTGGTGATTGAGATTGGCCGCTACCTCAAAAAACTGAGTAGGGATTTTTTTCAGAGTCAATACAAAGTAAATAGGCTGTTAGTAGCCAATGGTGATCTGAAATTTAACGACTTTTCGTTGAGTGAGCAATTTAGTATTGGTGCGACTTTGCTTTCAGTAAGAGCTGACTCAATCAATAAGAACAATAAGCGAATCGCGATGTACGTAAAATCGGGAGTCAAGCCCTTCGGCGATTTATCGGTGACGCTAAGTATCAATCCTAGAGACAGTGGGGATTTTGATATGTACTACCATCTTAATAAAATTCCGACGAGTACATTTAATCCTTACTTGATTTCTTACTCTTCCTTTCCCATGGATCGAGGAACGATCGATCTCAATGGCGTGTGGAATGTGAGGAAGGGTGAAATCAAAAGTGTTAATCACATTTTGGTGGTTGAGCCGCGCTTATCGAAGAGATTAAAAAATAAGAACTTTAAATGGCTTCCGTTGACCTGGCTGATGCCTTTCGTTCGGGAGCGCAGCAACGTAATTGATTATGATATTCCGATTTCTGGTAATCTCAAGGATCCCCACTTTCATTTACACAATGCCGTGATGGATTTGATCAAAAATGTTTTTATAAAACCGGTGACCATCCCCTATGGAATAAAATTGCGAACAGCGGAAGAGGAGATTGAGAACTCCCTCACGCTGGAATGGGGTATGCGTCAACATGAGTTGCATAACAAACAGAAGCATTTCGTTAAAGCGATCGCTGCTTTTCTTGACAAAAACAAGACAACCACCATAACGGTTTATTCGAATGACTATGCTAAGAAAGAAAAAGAGCAGATCCTTTTCTTTGAGGCGAAGAAAAAATATTTCATGGCCACGCGTGGGAAGAGGGAAATTTTTACAAAAGAGGATTCCATAACCGTGAATAAAATGTCCATCAAAGATGCTGCCTTCATGCATTTGCTTAAACGTGGCAGAGGCGCGGGTGACACCTTAATGTTTACCATTCAAGACAAATGCAATTTTTACATATCCAATAATTCGGTAACTGTCGAATACAAGAAACTAATAAGGGAAAGGGATAGCGAGTTTAAGGAATTTTTTGTCAAGAATGGTACAGCGGATAGAGTGAAATTTAATACCAACAGTGACAGCATTCCCTACAATGGCTTTTCCCGTTACAAGATTATTTATCATGGCCCGATCCCTGAATCGTTGCAGCGAGCCTATCAGGAGATGCGTGAACTCAATAATGAGGAACCAAGGAAAAAATATGCGTTGACCGTGTTGAAATAATGGGCTGGGCTTCCTTAGGGGCCGACCCAAAGATGTGATTTATGTAACAATTCTAAAAAACGTGTAACAATTTTGACGTCAAATAACATCATTTTCGTAGTGGCGTCAGCATATCCTACTTGAAATCGGTCAGTTCGTTAGGATTTCTGGCTTTGGAGGAACAGGATGATGGCGAATGCCAGGTTAGAATGATCTAAACTGGTTTAGCCCCCTAAATAGCTGGACTGATTGAGATAAATCAGTTTAGTCATAAATTTAGGAAGCTATGAGCAAAAGAAGAAGCTTTAGCATCGAGCAAAAGATGCAGATTCTACGCGAAGTTGACG
>Ga0209067_10000187_pt1 | contig 43099 bp, 28 predicted proteins | sample ColStrG_CSR_2013_FD_187199 | JGI IMG/M metagenome (GOLD analysis project Ga0209067, IMG submission 187199) | Freshwater sediment microbial communities in response to fracking from Pennsylvania, USA - Cold Stream Run_MetaG_CSR_2013 (SPAdes)... | ecosystem: Environmental > Aquatic > Freshwater >... | reverse complement strand
ACGTAGGTCGTGTTGGCGGCAATCGAGATGGGTGAAGCGAAGTTGGCCTGCTGCCAGCCCGAGGCCGTCTCGTTGGCGAATGTTACGGTTCCCAGCAACGTGCCTGTGCTGCTCCACAGGTTCCCTATGTGGGTGCCCGTGTTGGTCGATGCCTTATAGAACCGGACTCCACTCACAACCCCCACTACGTCAGAGCGGAACTTCATGCCCAGTTCCACGGCGCTGCCGTCAGCGGAATCGACGGTCGCTGGCGTAGCCGACGAACTCCACACGCTCACCGACGCATTTTCGACGAAGTTGGCCGTGGCCGGAGCTACCGGCGAACTGGACGTGTCGCCGAGAGCATCCGCCGATGTCACCCGATAATAATACGTCGTTCCCGCGTTCAGCCCTGTCAAGGTGATGCTGTGGGAACTCACCATGCTGGCATTGGTGGCCGTAGAACCCAACGAAGTCGTAGTCCCGTAGTCCACCTGAGAGTTGGACAACTTGTTGGTGGTCCAAGTGACCGTGGCTGTGCCGCCGGCGCCCGGTGCTGCGGACACCGCGGTAATGAGCGGCGGAGTGGTATCAATGGTCGTGAAGTTAGCCGTTGCCGGCGCGACCGGCGAACTGGCGCTGTTATTGAAGCCGTCGACCGAGGTGACGCGGAAATAGTAGGTGGTCCCCACCGCCAACGCGCTCAAGTTGATACTGTGGGCGGTCACCAGGGCCGGATCAGAGGCAGTCGTACCAAGGGACGTCGTCGTCCCGTAGTCCACGCGGGAATTCGCGTTCTTGTCAGTGGTCCAGGTGATCGTCGCTGTGGTGCTGCCCGGGTTGGACGTTAGGGCCGTGATCACCGGTGGCGTTGTGTCCGTCGCTACAAAACTCAGCGGCGAATTGCTCAAAACCGGAGAGGTGCTGCTGTTGCCGGAGCCATCCACTGAGGTTACACGATAATAGTAAGTCGTCCCCGTGGTCAGCCCTGTCAATGTGATGCTGTGGGCAGTCACCAGGGTTGCGTTCGTGGCACTCTGCATTAACGAATTAGAGGAGGTTCCGTAATCCACTCGCGAGTTGGAGGCCTCGCCGGTGGTCCATGTGATTGTCGCCGTGGTGCTCGTGGTGGCCGCCGCCACCCCCGAGATGACCGGCGGGACGTTATCGAGAAAGACCAGATCCACCCAGTAGTTGGTGGAATTCCAACTGGACGTCGGGAATCCACTGCTGGAGCCGTACCGGTACACTCCATTGGACCCGTCCACCCCGTTTCCTATCGCGTGCAGCGGCGGGTTATCTACCCCCGCTGAGGCAAAGCCCGACGTGGTGTTCGAATAGTGCCCGTTCGGGGCGAAATAAGACACCACGTAGGTCGTGTTGGCGGCAATCGAGATGGGTGAAGCGAAGTTGGCCTGCTGCCAGCCCGAGGCCGTCTCGTTGGCGAATGTTACGGTTCCCAGCAACGTGCCTGTGCTGCTCCACAGGTTCCCTACGTGGGTGCCCGTGTTGGTCGATGCCTTATAGAACCGGACTCCGGTAACAACCCCCACTACGTCAGAGCGGACCTTCATGCCCAGTTCCACGGCGCTGCCGTCAGCGGAATCGACGGTCGCTGGCGTAGCCGACGAACTCCACACGCTCACCGAGGCATTCTCGACGAAATTGGCCGTGGCCGGAGCTACCGGCGAACTGGACGTGTCGCCGAGAGCATCCGCCGATGTCACCCGGTAATAATACGTCGTTCCGGTGGTCAGCCCTGTCAATATGATGCTGTGGGAACTCACCATGCTCGCATTAATGGCCGTCGAACCCAACGAAGTCGTAGTCCCGTAGTCCACCTGAGAGTTGGACAACTTGTTGGTGGTCCAGGTGATCGTGGCTGTGCCGCCGGCGCCCGGTGCTGCGGACACCGCGGTAATGAGCGGCGGAGTGGTATCGATGGTCGTGAAGTTGGCAGTTGCCGGCGCGACCGGCGAACTGGCGCTGTTATTGAAGCCGTCGACCGAGGTGACGCGGAAATAGTAGGTGGTCCCCGCCGCCAACGCGCTCAAGTTGATACTGTGGGCGGTTACCAGGGCCGGATCAGAGGCAGTCGTACCTAGAGACGTCGTCGTTCCGTAGTCCACGCGGGAATTCGCGTTCTTGTCGGTGGTCCAGGTGATTGTCGCCGTAGTGCTCACTGGATTGGACATCACCGCCGTGATCACCGGTGGCGTCGCGTCCGCTGCAATCTGCTGATAGATTGTCTTTGCCGACTGATACCGCGTCTGAGCTTGACTGAGGCTGGTTGGAAAATACGAGTTCCAGATCCCACCCGGCGAGGTATTCGTCAACAGAGTGTTCATCCAAGCCACATAAAACTGCGCGTCGGACGCGCTCGCACGTACGGGGGCACTATTTACAGTCACAAAGACCGCCGCGGTCTGTACGTAATGCCCATTGGTACCCATCCTCCGAGCAGCCAACCAGCCACTACTCGTAAAGTTCACCTGGGTGCTGAGACTCGCAGGGGCGCCTGGACCAGCCGATGCCTGCTGGCTAGCCACAACTACACCGTTTTGGACCAGCTCAATAGTCCCTGTCAGGTTCTGCGTTGCCGTCCACGTAACGGCCACTGCGACACTGCCAGGCCCAGTCAACTTTATCTCATCCCCGGGTGTAGCGCTGTTATTCACCACTAGATTCAGAAATTCGTTGTGCCCATTCCGCGACACCACGGTCCGGCCTTTCGCAATGCCCTGAATCCAGTTGTTGTACGTCAACTGGCCTCCAGCAACCTGAACATAGGTCAACAGCGTTCCTAGATCTTCGCCGCTATTGCAGGGATAGTCGGTGCCTGCTGCATATCCGGGCCGGAAGCCGGTATTGAGCAACCGGTAATAGGCTTGAATCGCACATTCGGGGCACATCCCCTGCGTTGAATTGATGTCTGTTACGTCCTCCGATATAAAATCGCTTGACCCTAAGGCCACTTCGACCGGATATTCTATCGGGGTGCAGCAATCCACGTAGGAGGGGAGGTTGTTGTCCATACGTTCCAAATGCGCAAACCCTGCGATGGCGTTGTGCTGATGGGCCCAGTTGAAAACCGGGTACGTATACTCGTACCAGATTTGCTGGGCCGCTGTAAGCCCAAGAGCTACTATATGTCCTCCCAAGGCTTGATGGGGGTACTGGGTATAAGTGGTATCCCAATGCCACTCCGTGTCCCAATGTACAATCCTTCCAGGCGTTGAAATGGAGGCATCCTGCCCGTTCACGAGAGGCAGATCCGTGATGGGATTCTGGACCTCGCCATTTCCCATATCGGCCAAGAGCGAAATGACGGCCAGGTTCTGAGGGTTCATCCTGTCGTACATGCTTGACAACGCTTCCGGAGATCCCCCACAACTGCGATGAACGTGCATATCTCCCGCAAACCAACCCATCGGCTCGGGGGCCGGAATGGTGATGACGACTGAAGCGCTCAGGCTTGTGGAGACATTGCCCGCAGCATCCTTGGCCCAAGCATAGAGAGTCTTGCCGCCGGCCGTCGTGAACGTGTAGGAAGCCGGGGCTGTTGCCGACCACCCAGGATCGCCTGGCGAAGGAACGGCGAACGATTCGGTCACCAAATAGCCGGTAACGCCGATGTTGTCGGTAGCGGTGAAAGTGATGATCGGGACAGTAAGCGTAGTTACGGTAGCCGGAATGGTGAATGCGGTCAAGGTCGGCGGAGTCGTGTCGGTCAGCGTAATGACGACCGAGGCGCTCTTGCTCGCCGACACATTACCCGCGGCGTCTTTGGCCCAGGCGTACAGGGTCTTGGCGCCAGCCGTCGCGAAGCTATAGGAAGCAGGCGCTGTTGCCGACCATCCTAAGGCGCCGGCGGAAGGGGATGTCGGCGATTCGGTCACCAAGTACCCCGTCACTCCAACGTTGTCGGTAGCGAGGAAACTGGCGATAGACACGGTGAGCGAGGCGCTAGAAGCCGGAATGGTGAAATTGGTGACGGTCGGAGGAACTGCATCAGCCGCGAAAAAGGCCAAGTCCACCCAGTAGTTGGTGGAACTGTAGGAGGATGTTGGGAATCCGCTGGTGGGGCTGTACCGATACACCCCATTGGACCCGTCCACACCCTCGGCGAGCGCATGCAGCGGGGGATTATCTACTCCCGCCGAGGCAAAGCCGGATGTAGTGTCCGAATAGTGCCCTCTAGGGGCGAAATAAGACACCACGTAGGTCGTGTTGGCAGCTATCGAGATGGGCGATGTGAAGTTGGCCTGCTGCCAGCCCGAGGTCGTCTCATTGCCGAATGTCACCGTTCCCAGCAACGTGCCTGTGCTGCTCCACAGGTTCCCGATGTGGGTACCCGAATTGGTCGATGCCTTGTAGAACCGGACTCCGGCCACAATCCCAGCTACATCAGAGCGGAACTTTAAGCCTAGTTCCACGGCGCTGCCGTCAGCCGAATCGATGTTTGCCGGAGTGGCCGAGGAGTTCCACACGTTAAGCGGAGCGTTCTCGACGAAGGTGGCCGAAGCCGGCGGCGCACTTGCGGTGTTGCCGGCAGCATCCGACGAAGTGACCCGATAGTAATACGTCATTCCGGTGGTCAGTCCGGCCAAGGTGATGCTGTGGGCGGCTACCAGGCTGGCATTCGACACAGTCGTACCCAACGAGGTGGTGGGCCCGTAGTCTACTCGTGAGTTGGACAACTTGTTGGTACTCCAGGTGATGGTGGCTGTGCCGCCGGTGCCTGGGGTGGCCGCTACGGCCGTTATGACCGGCGGGTTCGCATCGATGGTCGTGAAACTGGCCGTAGCCGGCGCGACTGGTGAACTGGCGATGTTGTTGGAATCGACGGCCGACGTGACGCGGAAATAATAGGTCGTGCCTGGTGTCAAGCCGCTTAGGCTGACGTTGTGTGCGGTCATCAGGGACGGATCGGAGACAGGCGTTCCCAACGAGCCCGTCGTACCATAGTCCACCCGAGAGTTGGCGCTCTCGTCGGTGGTCCAGGTAATCGTCGCCGTGGTCATGACCGGGTTGGCCGCTACCGCCGTGATCACGGGGGGCCATGTAGTTGAATAGGTAGCCTGGTAGGCGCCAGACGTTGCCGGAAAGACGGCGTACTGAATGCCTTTGATGGTTTGGAGCGAGTACGAAACGGCAGTGCCGCTTTGAGTGAGAGTGCTCAGCCTACCTGTCGCCATCACTGCGGGAAGCATGGCTTGCAGCCCATCCGCGCCCGCTGCGGCCGCAACTGTAAAGGTCAGGCTGTTTCCGTTCCAGGAGATCGATCCGAAAGAGGACCCGTTCCGGCCATCCAGCCATTGCAGCATCTGCTTCGACGAAACTACTGGTACGCCGTGACTCTTGGCCGAGGAGACGATCTGATCGGCCCATTGCTGGCTGTTGCAGAAGACGCCAGAGCAGTTTGGTGGGCCGTTGTAGTCGGTGTGCATGTTGGCGGTAAACACGCCATAGAAGCCCGCAGGACCGACTGCGTTGTCCAGGAGGCCATTGATGAAGTCGGGAAACGTCTCGTCCGACTCGTCCGGCATCTGCGTGGTGGCCTGATAGACGTCAACCAGCGTTCCATCTGTCTGCGCAAAACGCATCGGCATCCCGGAGCCGGTGAAGAAACCGGGAGTGGAAACCACCCACGACGGCGGCCAGTAGTAGTAGTTCGTGTCGAGCCGGATGCCATGATTCAACTCCACCTGGAATTCGCTCGCCCAGTCGCTCCAGGCGATGCAGTGAGTGCGATTCGTTGTAGGTGCGGATAGGCCGGGATACGAATCCGCAAAGGCACTCAACTGCGAGGCAAAGAAGGACTCGAGCGTCGCAGGGGTAAAGTCGGCGCAGTTGGTTGTGACATGCAGCGCCACTTCAAAACCCTGGGCATCGTAGCTGACCGCCTGTGCATTCGTCAGCGGGCTACCAGGGTAGACATAGGATGTGCCACGAATGCATTCCCAGTTCAACACTGAGCAACCCGCCGGGCTGCTGGCGATGAAGTCGTCGAACCGGCCTGCTGTGCCACCATTCGCGTGGTCGTCACCGGTCATGATCACGGCAGCTTTCTTTCCGAACGGAAGATACCAGAACCGGGGCAGTGGCTTCTTGTTCTGGTTCAGGTATAGGATGATGTTTGCAAGCAGGCGTTGCTGCTCGTCGGCCTGTGGGATGGCAATGTTGTTCAGGTCCACCCAATCCGGTTCTGGGTCGAAGGCCGCGGCCCCATAGTACATATCGGCCCCCCGAATAGGCCCTCCCTGCCCAATGCGAGCCTGTCCGGCCCAAGCGGGATCGCCTTGACGAGTGTAGACGACCGACCGCGCCAAATCATAAGTGAAAGCCGCGGCACTGCCACCCGCGCCAATGCCAGTCCGGAGGGTCACCGCGGGGTAAGGAGTGGCTACGCTGACAGTTGAGTACAGGCTCGCTACCGTCGAGGCACCGTTCAGCACATACTGATCGGCCGCGCCATGAAACTGAATCGTCTGCCCAACAATCCCGGCCCCAGGCGCCACCGAGGTATTCACCAGCAGATACCCGTTCGAGAGCGCTGTTCCCAGGTCGCCGATTCCGAGCAGCGTCGCCAGTTGCTTGTCCGGGCGCATGGCGATCAGGTTCCCGCCCCCGTTGACCCAGTTGGTGAACGTGGTGACCTGAGCAGATGTCAGCGGCACTTGGCCGAGGATGACGACGTCGTACGAGCCCAGACTTGACGCAGTCACCGCGGAAATGTCGGTTACGTCAAAGGCATTCAAGCCTTCCGCTCTAAGGATTTCGGAATAGTAGTAGCTAAACTGGTCGCTGCTGGTGCCGACCAGGAGAATAGGATTGCCGGCGCCAAACGATACCTGTGCTGAAAATAATAATGCGCCGATCAGAAGCAAACACCATTTCACTAATGTCTTACGTTCCACTGTGGGCCTCACAATTTCAATCAACTTCGCGTGAACACGACCTTCGCTTGCGTCTTGCTCTGAAACTTTCGTGCCACTTATCGGTTTCGATCTGGCCGGGGCAGCCAATGCTGCGGCATCGACTTTTTTGCGCTCCGATTTCGGCGACCTAGGTCGTCTCGGCATTGGTGTTGGACGGGGTCTACAGATTCGCTTGTTCCCATCCAGCCGGTTCAAGCGTGAATCCATCCATCCGGCAGCGGAACTTCATCCCTACATCGACTACGCAGTGGGGTCGGATTGCCGGGATCGTTGGGACGCATGGGCGTCTTCTGACTGGTTGGCCGAGATTTCTCGTCGGAAGACTGGGAGAAGCAGTCGAGTCAACCTACCCATTCACCACTTGAATCGTTTCGGTCGTGACTTGCTTGACCTCCAAGCCTGGGCGTCAGCGGAACAAGTATCTCTGACAAATCCGCCGGATGGCACCGCGACGCAACGCGTATGGCTCGATCCGACTGCCGCCCACCCGCGCGCCAGACCTCTTTGATACGGCGCGTGATTTCGCCCGCTAACACCAAGAGGGCACAGCCAGCCACGCTCAAAGCGACATCCACCGCTCGGTGGTGGCCAGCCTGAAACCTGAGACAACTAGCACAGACCGACAGGACAGCTCCGACGCTGAATACCACCAAGGAGTTCCGGCCACACACCAGTAGTGGGTTGAATCCCCGAAACGTCCAGAGCCGATTGCTCTTGGCGATAGAGCATACTGCCATGGCTGCCATGAGGAGATTTAGGATTCGCAACGGCTCTGCGTTCAGCTTTCCAGTGAAAAGTATCTCCGCCGGAATCCTCTCCAAAAGTAAGTGCGTATGCAGGATGCTCGCCAGCACTGAAGACGTCCCGACTCTTATTATGGCAATCCCTACAAGGCCTGCGGCCAGCAGGAGTCCGTGCCAGCGCCTCACTCTGACGAACTCCGATCCGTTTACGTAGACGTTGCCGATGAGGAAGCCCGATGCAAATATCAGTTGCCACGCAAGAGGGTTGAAACCCCATGAAACCAGACCGGGATACCAGTGCAGATTGAACCCCGGCACCCTTTGGGCCAACAGGTAGATGACTACCGGAACCAGGGATAGGATCCTCCGCTTGGTGAAGGCCCAAGCCATCAGCGGCGAGAGACCAACGAAGAAGATGTACATAGGCAGAATGCTCAGGCAGATATCGGGCAGGTGCCACAGTGACAACATGTTGAGCACGGCCCAACCTGGATAGTCGACGAACGTGTACAGGTGCCTACCAGGCAGTCGGACACCGTGCAACAAGAACAGGTGCAGCACTAGAATGACGAAGCTGGAGACCAGGATGTGCGCGAAGAGAATCTGCCTGCATCGCCGCGCCGCCTTATGCCAGCACGACATGAGCCCCTGCTGCAAGAGCGACCTCGTGTAGACCAGCCCACTCACGTATCCGGAGAGAAAAACAAAAAGGTCAGCACAATCGAAGAAGGCGAATCGCGGCACTGTGAAAGCAGCGACACGATTGCCCCTAATATGATCTATGTAAATGAAAAGGAGCGCAGCCCCTCGAATGATGTCGATCCTCGGATCTCGGCGGCCAGCATTCGCCGGCGGACATGGTGCTGAACCGGACACCGTTCGCTCGCGTGTTTTCAAGAGAAGCTCCCTCAAAAGCGCTACTTTGGCACAAAAGGAGGTTCTTTGGCCCGCCCCGATTTTGCGGCCGCAAGCTACACGATAGTCTGGACGGGAAAATTTTAGGCCAAATGCCAGACAAAGCGCTCTCCGTTACGGTGAGTTCCTCGGACGCAGACACCCCCACCGAGCGACGAGTTCAAGAAGCCCAGAACGCGCGGACCCGAAGGATTATATAAGCCTCGGACGCCGCTATGCCCCCGGGCAGGAACTCGATCGCGCAGCGCACGCTGAGGAACCCTTTCGGACCTGAGGGCTTCTAAAACGCTCCGATCCGCTCGATTCTTATTTCGCAGGAACACTGCCTTCAACATTCACTTTGCCCACTAGATGCGCGAGCGCCTTGAACATCGTGCCCTGTCCCCAGTGCAGCATCGGCGTCTTCACTTTTTTCCATCCCAGATCACGGTAATAGAAATGGCCATCCAGCGCCTGCATGTTCCCGATAGTCCACGCGGCGACACTGAACGCCAGACCGGCGACATCGGGATCGCTCCCGGCAAAGCATGCCAGCGTGTCAATCGCCTGGGCTGCGCACTGAATGTCCGTGGGCATGGTCTGGTTGTGGTAGTACTTCGGGCGTCCGTCCGCATCGAAGAAGTGCTCGGCGAAATACCTGAGGCCGGATGCCAGGTTTGGTGTAAACTCCCGATCGCCGGTGCTTTCGGAATACCGTTTCAGGCAATCCAGGACGTAACCTGTGTGGAAGTTATCAATCCAGTGGTATTTGGGATCCTCGCCGTAATACCAGGATCCATCTGGGTTCTGACGCGAACAGGTATACAGCACTGCTTCCCTGGCCAATTCCACCGCTTCGCTGTCGCCCGTATGCTCCGCGACGCGCGCGAGCAGGGCGGCGCCGAGCATGTTCGAATTGTGGATCGAGCTCTGCCTGAAGGGGACGTAGCTCAGACAGATCCCGCGCGAGGTTCTTTCGCGCGGAAGAGTCCTCACCCACTCAGCGGTGCTTGCGGCCACATCCAAATAGCGGTTATCCCCGAGCGTCTCGTAGGCTTCCAGAAACGCCAAGCCGATGAGGCTGCTCCAGACAAGGGTCGGCGTAAGCGCGGGTATGGTCCCCGCGCGTGTCGAAAACGAGAAGTGGTTGCCCCAGCAGTAGTAGTTCACGCCCGGGGCCGAATGCGCGGTGAGCCACCCAAAGCAAGCTTCCGCGCGTTCCCGGTGTACATGTGCTTGGGACAGCGCATAACGTTTCGTATATCCCCAGGCCATATACCCCATCCCCTTAGTGGACGTGTGCGGGCGGATGCCGATCCACGGCCGGATATGGAATGGAGCCCGCAGCACCGCACCGGTCAACAGCCGGCGGAGGAAGTGCGTGTCGAAGGTCAGGTAGCGGAGGGGCGACATGCATCCGTCGCCCGGATCGTAGGCCCGATAATCATGCCCTTCGACCCACCGCGAAACTGCTTCCAGGCTTTCCTCAATTGCCCCGAATACCTCCCGGGTGCTGATCACTCTTGAATCCCGCAAGCTCGCGCAGAAGGGCGACATATTTCTCTTTCTCTCCATTCCAGGAGAACCGGTGTCGTATGGCGATCGACCGCTCGCGATACCGCATCAGGATCTCGGGGCATTCGGCGATCCGGTCAAGAACGGCGCTTAATGATTTCGGCTCGTTCCACTCGAAGAAAAGGCAGTCGCTTTCTTCGAAGTAGTACGAAATCGCGTAGTTTCGGACCGAGACGACCGGCAGCCCCATGGATATATACTCCAGCAGTTTCAGAGGCAGCGCATAGTTCGTCACCGCCCCGACTTCCAGAGGCACAATGCCAAGATTGCAGTCGGCGAGCCGTGCTGCGATCAAGTGTGCGGGATACGTGTGGTTGTCAAACTCTACGATATCGCTGAGCTTGAGCGATTCGATCATCGCAGTCAGGGCCGGGCTGAAGTCTCCTTCGCCTATGATCTTCAGGGAAACCCTTTCCTTGTGGCGCACCTTAGCCATCGCAGTCACTAAGATTCTCAAACCCGAGCGCTCGAGGATGGTCCCATGAAACACCAACCGGACCTTGCCGTTCGAGTGGAAAGACTCCCGCAGTGGAAAGAGCCTTTCATCGGCGAAGTTCGCGATCACACCAACCGACTCCCGTTTGAACCCGTGCTTCAGCAGGATCCCTTCGCGCACCGGCTCATGTACGGTGATGGTTCGGTCGCTGTATGCCGCGCTGAGTCGCTCCTGCCAGAGAAGCAGCCGGTAGAAGAATCCCGCCTTCGGGCCCCTGAACTTCGTGGCGAAAGTGTCGGGCATCGGGTCGTGAATATCGAGGATGATCTTCGCGCCGAGGAACTTCGGAACGATGGCGCTGAAGACTAATAGGTCCGGCATATTGCTGACGTGGATCACCCGGTACCGCCTCTTCAGATGAAGCGTGGCGCTCGCCACCAGGCACCGCAAGAAGAACATCAGATAGCCGAGCACATAGGCGGCGTACCCGCGGCCGCGATATTTGGCCTGATTCAGGCGGATCACCCGGACTCCGCGGACCACTTCCGTTTTTGGGCTGCCTGGTTTCCGCAGCGCCAGGAAATCTACTTCAAAACCGCCTTCGACCGCGGCTTCCGCCTCCCGGATAACGCGCGTGTCGGACTCGTAATACGTGTACGCGATCATCAAAACCGCATCGCGAACGCCAGTTCGGCTACTCATGAAGGACTCTAAACTCCACGGTGCGGATCAGTGTCTTGAAATCTTCGGTAAGCCGGTCATCGCTCAGGACATTTTCCGGGTGCACCAGCATTACGATATCCCGATGCCGCGCCTGCTCGACCAGCCAGTTTACGGTGAATCTCCGCGTGTCCCTCCATTGAGGTTCGAACCAGAACGCCGACGGGAAAACGGTTAGACCGTTGCCGGCATCCTCCGGGTCAAGCGTGGGATCCTCCAGGTTGCCTAAGAACAAATGCATGGAGGTCCGGCGGGCCCACTCCACGTACTTGCCAGGTTCGTATGGTGCATAATGACAGCGCCCGAACTTAGCCCCGCCCGAGCCGTGTTTCGAGACCGCGAATACCTTTCGTCTAGCGTGGCGCTCGAGGCGTCGTGTCTCGTCCATAAATGTCGAAAAACTCCGGGAATTCTCCAGGTGAAGTCCGACTTGGTGGCCGCCTCGATCCAGCAGATCGAGCAGCCTCTGGGACGGCAACGTGCAACGGCGGAAGAACACATAGGAACGAACACCGGCCTCGTTCAAAAACTCTACCATCGACCGCAACTCCGCAAGATAGCCGAATGCGGCAACTCGCGGGAAGCAAAAGTCCGAACTGGCGCGGCTGAGGATGTGCCTCGCGAGCGGTTCCCTGCCGTAAGAGCGGTCGGCATCAATGCGCAGGATAAGAGCCATTGGCGTTCATGGGAAGGGTACGCCGCTCGGGTGCCAGTCGGCTCAGGCCAAAGTGCGGCCAGAGGCTCGCAAGGCTTCGAACGCCGCAGCAACGGGCAGAATGCGCGCTCCAGAGGCGACCGCATACCGCACCACCTCCTCGAAGAACTCTGGCGGGCATCCGAACGGCGTGGGATCGTCAGATATATCGTGGGTGGCAAAAATCAGCCATCCCTGGGCTCGGCTGTTACTGTCGATCATCTCTTTCACCGCCTCGATCCTGTGTCGGCTTTTCTCCAGGAAGTAAGCCTTGAGATAACTGAGGTCTGTTACTCCTGAATTGAAACTTTGACCGCCTCCGCGACAGCACACAAAATGCCTGCGTATCCGCCATTTGGTCATGGGACGGGGGCAACTAATCGGATACGAGAACGTTTGAAACTCCCCTCCGGGCAGAAAATCTCGCAAGGCGCGGCGGTTCTCGAGCACGGACTGCTCAAAGACTCGTGGCGAGGTCGTTCCTGAATCACAATGTGAGAACGTATGGCATCCCAATTCGTGACCTTGATCGCAGGCTAGCTTCAAATCAGCGAAATCGAAGATGTGGCCGGAAGGCGTGTCCAGGTCCTTGAGTCCCAGGGAGGCGTAATACGTCCCCGCCAGGCCGAAGCGCTTCAGAATGGCCCCGCCGACTCGCAGGGCCGATTGCGGGAAGTCGTCAAACGTAAATGAGATCAAGGGCCGCTGCGTCCTGATGACAAACGGCCTCCTGAACACCATCCGGGAGGTCCTCCTGTTACAGGAGTCCCGCACCTTCATCCAAAAAGGGAATGCCATCAATTCTCACGCCCTGCTAGCCTTGGCCGTGGCACGAAAGGGCTTCGGCCCGCAGCATGGCCAGTCGGCTCCGAGCAATCTAAGAGGGGAATGACCGGTCCATTCCCCAGCGAGACGATGCCAATCGATCTGGGAGCAGCTATTCGACGGTTCCCAGCCAGCTCCGCCTATCGAACGGTCAATGTGAGGCTCGTTGGCGGCAGCGGAGGCGGATCCGAGGAGACCCCACCAGTGACCAGCGGATGCGGGTAGGTGTAGGGCGTGTACTCGACGGCCCAGGTGTTCGTGGCCGTGCAGTGATATAAGGTTCCCTGCAATCCAACATCGGTAGCAAAGTATCCTACTCCGCCGTGTCCAGCATCCCCCGCCTGCGTGCCCCCTGTGGAGCAGGTCGTCGGACGATTGGCCAGCGTGCCAAACCCCACGCCGGTCGCTCCGGTAAACGGGATGGCCTCCGTGAAATAATCCCGGTTTGGGGCAAAATACGTAGTTGAAGCTTCTGCAACCCCAGAGACGTTGTTTCCATTGTCCGTGTCGCGATTATTCCAACTATAGACCGGGTACAACGCATTTGTGGCAGGATCTCTTCCGGGGGCCAGCGAGCATGGGTAGGAGTTGCATGTAGTGTCTATATAGTTCGCCGTGATCGATAGCGCTGATCCATTTAGCGGCTCAGACTGAGGCGTAAATGTGTTGTTGAAGAACATTTCCAGATGCGAACCTTGATGATGAATCAGCCGGTAACCATCGGGATAAGTAGAGCCAGATGTGGCAATGACGTGGTTGTTGTAAATTTCCCAGTTCTGGAATCCCCCACTACCTGAATCACCAGCCGATCCAGTCTCTTGGGCGTGGGCAGTCACCAGCGCATTGGTAAAGGTATTGTGCCGAATTACGAGGGCGCTCCCTGCCCCCCATCCGTCAGTTGCGCCCAATCCAGCATCGGTCATGGTAGTAACAGTGAGCGTGTTGTCCTCGAAGAACATATTGTTGGCTGTCCCTTGAGGATTTGCAGGAGGGCTGGAGTCATGGCCCCCAAGGTTGTACATAGCCTCAATGCTCCCGCTACTCGTGAATGTATTGTGGTCAACCACGCCATAGATATATTGTCGCGAAGCGTTTTCTCCAGTGACAATAAAATAAGATGCTCCCGGTCCGGTAAAGGAATTGTGATCTATGCGGAATTGGCTGATCGTACCGACGCATCCACCACTAGGGCAGGTCCAGACCGGACCAAATCCCCCAGAGGTACTGAACGCAAAACCCGAGATGCGATACAGCTTCGCACTACTGCCAGTGGGGAATGCAAACACCGTTCCGCTGGACGAGACGCTGCATGTCGCACCGTTCGCACAAATCAATGTCACTCCCTTGGAGAGCGAGAACGGGATCGTGCTGCTCCAGGTATAGGAGCCGTTGGCGAAGGTGATCGTAGCCCCATCACTAGCGGTCGAAATGGCAGAGTTCACATCGGATGTTGTGCTTCCGGCTGGGCAACTCCAACTGGTTCCGCTGCCGCTGCAGGCAGCGTGGATGGGAGCCGCCCAAAGGAGACAGAAAAAACCAGCCGGGACGGAGGCTATGCGCGCGACTCTCACAGCCTTACTCCGAGTACCACCCGCTGCCTAGAACGTTCTAGAACTTCGATCATCGTTGCACCAGCGTAAACACGGCCTGAAGGCGTTGTGCATAAAAATCCCTTATCCATAGTTTAATTACGGGCCCAGACGGGCCCCTTGTCAATACTGCCAAAAGTCAAATTCGCTAGGAGTGTCGATTCGCCGATCTCCCCCTGACCTCGTCGCGAGGTACTCTATGACACGTTTCGCCACATCTGCCGAGAATACCTCCGCACCCCGGGAGTTCAAGTGTTGAGAATTCGTGAAGTAATCGGTATTCGCCGCATACCTCCACTCACTGTAGTCCCAAAACGGCACGTGGCGCCGCTCTGCTAGGTTGTAGAATCTGCCAAAAATATCCGCCCGATTCTTAGTCAACTGCTGCATCAGTTTGTACTCCGGTGAGTATACAAATATCAAACGAATGCCATTTTGCTGGCATACGTTGATCAGCCCTTCTACGAGTGCCACCGCCTCCGATTCCACGGGCCAAGCGACTCCACCGGGATTCGCCGCCTTAAATTGCTGGAAGTCCTGCGTCCATGTACCGGGCCGAGGATTGTACCCCTCGAAGAACGTCTCGCGGGGCGACCAGCCGAAGAATCCTCCCAAACCGGTTAGCCAGGCGAAGCTCATTTCGTCTACTACGTATCCGTAGAGGGGCAAGTACCGGCTTTTCCATATACTCGGGTTGATCCGCCGTAACGCCTGATAGAGCTCCTCGTCGTAAAGATAGGGAACGTACTGAACCGGATTGTAAACCTCGCGCGTGGCCACGAACGCAAAAGCGTCGAGGTTGTGCATGAGGATGGTCGGCTTGCGATTGTGCCTGAGATACGCCTTGAGGACCGCAATCTGCATGTCTGTCTGAGAGCCGTTTCGGCCCAGATTGAATGTACGGTGTCCAGTGGCGGCCTGAATGAGCCGCGAGTCATAATGCGACACGGCGCGGGATGAACCGGTGATGACAATATCGGCGTTGACCGCACCCTCCATGATCCGGTTCGATACCCCGAACTGCCCTGTTTTTACATGCCGAAGGCCGGTGGTGATAATGACGCTTGCCACGAGCGCCAGTACCGCGGTCATGCCGAAGAAACATGCGATGCGCATCACACCTTCCACGGTCCGCAGGCCTTCCCGGCTGGCGTCCTCGCCCTCGGCGGTGGCGTCGAGTTCTCCCGCCAGAAATGGCGCCGTGCTATCCGGGCTGGACACGCCCATCTCCAAACACGACTCCCCCCCTCCGGCTCCTTCTCCCTGCAGTGTGGACGACATTTTAGAATTGAAAGTAAATGAATTGGGTCTTTCGGAAAACTCCGAACATAACCACTAGCATGACGAATGCGGCGTACAACGCCCAGCGTCCGGGCAGGCCAACCCTTGCAAGAGCGGAGGGCAACGTGGCCCGGGCCCACCAGAGCTGCCCGACCTCCAGAGCTATGATAGCCCCCACTGCGACTGGCAACTGCCGCAGCAGGAATTGGGGAGTCTTGATTTCCTGAAAGTTCCATCCGCTCAATAAATGAGTCACCACATAGACGGCATCGTTCAGGTTCTCCGCACGGAACACGATCCAAGCCAGGCATGTCAGCAAAAACGTGCTTCCGACCATGATCGCCTTCCGCACCACGGTGTGGGGGTACAGGCCGACGGAAGCAAATAGCCTGTCTCTCCAATCCCGAGTAAGCCATCCAGCAACAAGGTACGTACCGTTTAGCAGCCCCCAGACCACATAAGTCCAGTTCGCGCCGTGCCAAAGTCCGCTGACTCCAAACGTGACCATCAGGTTCAGGATGTGCCGGCCCGTTGGAACACGGCTCCCTCCCATCGGCAGATAGAGATAATCCTTGAACCACGTTGACAGCGAGATATGCCAGCGGCGCCAGAACTCCGACACCGACAAGCTATAGTATGGCGTCCTGAAATTCTCCATCAGCCGGAATCCCAGAATCTGCGCGGTTCCGATTGCGATGTCGGAATAGCCGGAGAAATCGCAATAGATCTGATACGCGAAAAACAGCGTGGCCAGGCTGAGTTGCAGGCCGTTGTAAGCGTGCGGAGAGCCATAAACATCGTTTACATAGAGTGCCAGCCGGTCAGCCACGACAAGTTTCTTAAATAGCCCCCACGCTATCCGCTTCAAACCGCTGGTGACCTTTTCGTATTCGAAAGTGTGCCGCTCACGGAACTGATGCAATAGATTCTGCGGCCTCTCAATCGGTCCCGCCACCAGTTGTGGAAAAAACATCACGTACGTCGCGTACACAACGAAGTTGTGCTCGGCCTTCTGGCGGCCGCGGTAAACTTCCACTACGTAACTTAAGCTCTGAAACGTATGAAAGGAAAGACCGATAGGCAATATAATGTGGGCCAGCGTGTGCGGCAGTTGATACCCGAATACTCCAGCCAAGCTGGCTATGCTATCGGCGAGAAAGTTGAGATATTTGAAAATGCCAAGTACAACGCAGGTAGACACGATACTCACAACGAGTAAAACGACTCTTCGGTGCCCTTCGATCCTCTCAAGATAGAGGCCTGCCACGTAGTCAATCGTGATTGTGACAAAAAGAATCGAAATGTAGGCAGGTATGAACGCCATGTAAAATATACAACTGGCGGTCAACAGCAGGCGCACGCGCCATGGCTGGGGCGATAGAAAAAACAGCGCCGTCGCGATCGGGAGGAAAATGGCGAACTCGATCGAATTGAATAACATGCTGATGTTATGTTGGCGTTAGTGGAGCTTACAACTAATTTGCAAGGGACGGGGCCGCCGGTTGGGTCTGAGATACATCCGAAGCCCCGATAGTACTAATGGCCGGATGATTCGGCCATGCGGCCGTAGGCTTGGCGGCTGCAGGCCGTGGCTTCGGAATCACCATGGTCGCCCACAGAAAGACGATCCACACGGGGGACATCATTTTGAAGTTGGCTTCTGTAAAGTTATACACCATGCAGACGGCGAAGAATGCCAGTTTGAGCCTCCCCTTCTCTGGTTCGCTGCGAAGGCTTCGCATGATATTTCGGTAGCCGGTTAGCACGATGACGCTAAGGAGTATTAGGCCACACCACCCCAGATTCAAATACACTTCCAAATACCCGTTATGGGCTTGATTCGCGATTACAAGATTGCGGGCAAACGCGGCAAAGCGATCTCCCATCCAGAAATTCTCGTAGCCGGCTCCGAGTACGGGATTAGTCACAAGCGGCAGAACAGTCGCCCAGATATCTGTGCGCCCCGTGAGCGTAGAGTTGCGTCCTAGTACGCTCAGCCAATCTCCACCCACGCCAAGAAACAGGATGCAGTAGCAAAAGCCAATCATTCCCCACACCAGCATGGTAGCGATGACTGGCCTCAGACATAGCCGGGTGAGCCAGGTTAACACGATGATGACATCGGCGATCGCAAAGCAGATTAATGCCGTCTTTGAATCGATCACCCATACCAAATACAGAACCATTGCGAAGACCGTGACCTTGGCAATCCACTGGCACCAGGAGTGACTTGTCTGCGATCTATTTGTCGGTAACAGCCGCCACAACAAGGCTGATCCGAAAACCATGCAAATCGCGCCCAACCCATTCTTATCCGTGCACACGCCAGTCCACATCTGGACACCGCCTATCGAATACGACCGACCATATTCCGGGAAAAACTTAATCAGGAGAACAGATGCCGGGATGACCAGAAAGAGAAGCCGGTTGAGGAGTGCTTTTACGGCATTGTCAGGCTCTGGCTCTGTCATGATGATCAAAACCATCACCACGTCAGCGGCTCCCCTGATCCAGCGTTTGAACGTTACAAATGGAAAATCAGACCAGAGGATGCTAAGGAAACAGTAAACGAAAAAAATCAGGATCGGTGTGTTCGCTCGCAAGATAGCTTTAACCTGATTGCCCTTCCTTGAAAGCACTATCAGACCCAAGAGTAGCAGCAGCGTCAGCACGGTCCGATCAATGGGACTCCCGTCCTGGTAATTCGCACCTTGGGGCAGAAAGGATACCCATTCCGTCACAGGCCTGGAACTGCCGATCAATATCCAAACGAGGGGGATTGTGAGGGCCTTCGAGATCCTGTGCTGCTTGTCCCGGTCAAGCCAACATAGGGCGAAGACACCCACGCCGGTCGAAACCAACGCAAGTAGAGGTGTCATTTCGAAGTCTCGGATAACGCGTCTATAGCGAGACGGTGGCTAAGTCCATCGTTTGAGCGACCCACCAGGGGGTGAATCACATCCGTCGCTCGGCCGCCACTTGAAGAGCCTCCGGCTTGGTTTGGCGACAGTATTCGCTGAGCGTCTGCTCCGGAGCCTAAGGCGGCGGACCGGCTCGCCGCGCGACCAAGCGCTTCAAGGTAAAAGCGTTCGTGCCGATTCACCAGCGCAGAAATGCTGAAGCGTTGCGATACGAACTCTCTTCCGCGCCTGCCCATGCGCAACCTTTCTGCCTCGTTCTTAAGGAGATACCCGATCTTAGCCGCTAAGCCTTGTATATCCCCGGCCCTTACCAGCAGCCCGGTCTCGTCTGGCAAAAAGGCTCTTCTCGTACCTCCGGAATCATAGGACACGACAGCCCTTGCCATGGCTTGGGCCTCGAGAAGAACGCGCCCCAGTCCCTCGGAGTAGCTGGGCAACACAATAATGCTGCTCCGCGCATACAAATCTCGCAGCTCTTCTGGGGTCTTTTCGCCGAGAAACCGGACTGTCAAGCCTGCTGCTGTGGCTGCACTGCGAAGGTCTTGCTCCAAAGGCGAAGAGTCGGTCGCGCCAACGAACCACAAATCAAACTTAACGCCTCCACTAATCAACCGCCGGGCGGCTTCGATCAGGTCATGGTGGCCTTTTCCGGTCTCGATTCGAGCGGGCAGCAAGACAATTGGGTCGGCCGTAGGACCGCGCAGCCCTGCTTCTTCGGGAGAAAAGAAATCTGTATTGACTGCATCCGACAAGTTGTCGACGCAGTCCCTAAGGCCATCCGGAAGTCCTACATCAGATACGACTCCGATTCGAGCGGCGCGAGCGATGCAATTGCGCAATGTGGTCTGAGAAAGCCGCCGATTTCCAAAGTGATTGATCACCACAAATGGCACGCGACACCGTTGTGCTCGTACGATCAGTGCGTCAGTGTCATAACTCAACCAGTGCAACGCCAGCAAATCGACGTGGTACGATTTTAGCAGCCGTTCCAGGCCTTCACTTAATATTGTTGCCTTGTAACGCAGATGTCCGGCGTGATGATGCAACAGGCCCCGTATAGATGATACTCTTGCACGATACTCGTCCTCCCCCTTTTGTTTGTAAAGGCGAATCATTCGATGGTAGATATAGCCAATGCGTTCCGGGAGGTCCCACAGCCTGGCAGACGCGTGCCGGACGGGCACCGGCACCCACAGAACACGCCCGATCCCTACATTCTCGGGGTCGATCCGGTTGTCCGTGTCATCACTGGTCAGGTGCATCTGCAAAACAGTCAGCCGATGCCGCTGGAGTAGATGCTGGTCTAACTGCCTCAAATACTGCTCCACGCCGCCAGACGTGCGCTCTCGATAGACGTGTGCATAGCGCATGATAGTCAGGCCATCAAGCATGCCAGGCAGGATGGAATGCTGCTCATCTCCTAGACGATTGTCAGGCAACGTACCCGATTGCGGCATTGTGGACATAGAGGAAAAGGCCTAATATAATAACTCCCAATGTTTCACTGCGGGAGGAAAGTGTCCGTCCTCGTGCTCATGTGTGGACTACCCAACGTCGTCGAAACGGGAAACGATGAGTCAGGATCTAAAAACAGGCGGTGCAAAAGTTCGAGTGTCAGCACTCTGTGAATAGCGGTCGTGTAGTTGCAGTGGCCTCTGACGTGTGATCGAACGATGGCTTCGAGCCCGTTTCGCTGCACGTACGGGCGGGATAGGGTGCGTGGATCGAGGAGCATGTCCTGAACGTACCCGGCAATATCATTCTTGTACCAAGTCCGGAAATGATAGAATTTTTGCCTTCCGAGGAAGAGGCGTTCGAGCCGGAGCGGTGCCAACGCGTGATCGACCCGCGCTAGCCAGTGGGGCATTCCATAATCGTAAGCGTATTCCGCCTTCGTCATGAGTCCGAGGTAGCCGCGAAAAAGCTCGCCAATCAGTCCCCGATGCCGCCCGGCAAGTCCCCGGTCAGTCGGAATCCGAAGAAGCCCGGCATTGCCGTCGCCTATCAGCCGCAAGGGCATCGCGGCATTTCGCTGGTTCGGCGGTGCGCGGAATAGAGTTCGTACCAGTTCGTTGTCGAGAAACGGAGACCGCATTGCGACCTGCGTCTGCTCCAAGGCGAGGAGGCCGTATTGGTTCCAGGCGGTTTGCCGAAAGGCGGCGAAGGTCAGTGGATGTCCACGTACGACTTCGGCGTACGTCGCCCGCGCGGCATCGATTTGTTCCAGAAACTCGGGAGAATATAGCCCATCCGCAACTGGTGCCGGCTTGAACGCCCTCGTTCCCCGCAGCAACTCGCTCCCGTAATTTCCAGTAATCCGAACCGGCGCAATTTGGGCGGCGAGCTCGTTAGCAAAGAGATCCGGCGCGTGACTAACATCCGTGCACCCATCCGTCAGATACACGGTCCGTTCTGCATAACGCGGAAATCGCGCGAGAAACTCCTCCCCGACTCGGATCACCTGATAGGGCTGCTCGCACGCTTGCGCCACTTTCCGCGCCAGCTTCACATCCTCGCACTCGCGAAACATTCCCGCGAAGGAATAGCAGGAGAGCGTTCCCGGTGGCGGCTTATGGAACGCCATAATCAGACGGCTATCCAAGCCGCCCGTCAGAGACATTCCCAACCGGCCGCTCCCATTGAAGTAACGCGGCAGAGTTCCAGCGATGGTCTCCCGGACCTGTTTGTAATACGTGTCGACGTCGAGGGCGGGCTGGTTTTCCCAATCCCGCGGTTGGAAGTACGAGTCCCGCCGCACAATTGAACCGCTAGCGAAACGCCACGCCGAGGCGCCAGGCAGGACCCGAAGTCCACGAAACAGCGTGCGGTTCTCCAGGACGCATCCACAGGAAACAAACTCCCCCAGACCACGCGGATCCGGGGAGCGGAGTTCCGGGCAGACCGCGAGTAACGCTTTAGCTTCTGTCGCGAAATAGAACGCTTCTTTCGACTCGTGATAATAGAGCCGGTGCATGCCGTAGCGATCGTTGAACAGCCTGGAGCAACCGCTGCTGCGGTCGATGAGGATCCCGTGGAACCGTCCATTCAGGCAAGCCGGAAAGTCCTGATCCTCCTCGGCTAGATGAACGAGATACGATGACGGGAGCCCGTCGAGTTCATGGCCGTGTTGTTTTAGACGATGTTCCGTGCCAGGCTCCGGAAACTCCTCCCCTGAGAAGACCAGCGAGAGGTCGCCCTTCTCATTAAAAACGTGCGTGCCGTCCGGCAAGGATAGGCCCCGGGAAGTCCAACCCACATATACCCCAGTGGGTTCATCTATCCAGGTCCCTGTGGAGTACGAAGGATCATGGCGGACTACGGCGAGCATTCTCTGCAACGTGCTCTCAGCCCGCTCTCGCGGCATGCGCGTGATCAAACCCAGGATTCCAGGCACGTCCTTATCTCGCCGCCTCCCGCGCGACGGGAAACCTTCGGCTGTACCACATGCTCCGCAGATCACGCAGCCGGGTCGCCAGGTTTTCCGGCATGCGGTCCTTCCAACCGTGATGAAGCCCCAGTCGCAAGGCCAGCCTGCCGAAATCGGTTAGAGGTACGTAGTAACGTGGCAGGTCGAATTTTTGAAACCCGTTTACTTCCTTGAACTTCGCGATGCCATCCGCCCGCTTCCCGCCGTACGAAAAACGCTGGTAGACCAAGTACGCTATCTTATGATCCGCACAGAACCGGACCGAATGCGCGATCAGGGCATTCGTCGGCGCCTTGTCCCGGTGTTTGATCATCGACAGAATGTTCATCAGGTTGGCCTGCGTCCCCGTGTCGTCGGCTGTCAGCTTTACGAAACCGATGAGGGCCTCGCCGAGGAATGCTCCGATGAAACAGCTTCTATCGAGGTATGTCGCTTCCTCTTCATAGACGGTCTGAAGATCTTCCCCGTAATGGGGAAACCTCCGTCCGCCGCGGATCGGCGTCTCGTTATATATTCCCCAGATTCCCTTTACTAGTGCCGCGTCAAAGGGTACCTCTCGCGTCACGACACCGTGCTTGCCGGCCTGCCGAGCCCGGTTACGCGCTTCTGCGCGAATCTGTTGTGTCCACCAGTGATCGAACGTACTCAACTGTATGGCGGCGCAATTGTCCCACTCCATCGGGTAGTCATATTTGGGCCGTATATCAGGCACTTTTTGAGTGAATGTGAATACGTCGATCCTGCGGCCGCACTCTCGCAGTGCGTCAATAAGGCCTTCCGGGTGGTCCTCTAGGAAGAGGTATCCCTCCCCTTCGAGACGTGCGATGCGTAGGAATTGGCCCGCGATTCTGATATCCTTACCGGCTACTTTCATAACTCTCCCACTTCTTACCGGAACTTACGAGTCAATGCCAAAGGGATTCCCTAGGTTTACCGCTCCGTCACTACACTCCACCCGGCGCACGCCAGAAGCCTGCTGGCGTGCTCGCAGAGCTTGACGAAATACTTGAATCCTAAATGTCCGGCGCATACGAATAGAACCGGCAAGGCCAGCGTGTAACACGGCACGGCGATAACCGACCTCGTCAGGTTCTTCCATCGACCGCCACCCTGCTTTGGAAAATTGCTGCCGCGGAGCAGGGCACGCTTCAGCAGAAACATGCGCTGACAACGCGCTGGGGGCACCAGTTCGTGAACGGCAGCCTCGCTGCACCATACGAACGAGCAGCCTCTTTCCGCCAGCCGTCGAAAGAAGTCAGTATCTTCTCCCGCGGTGTCGAATTGCCGGCGAAAGGGCTCCTCAACGCCGTCCAGAACGTATCTTCGGAAGAGTACGTTCCCGGTGTTGCATTCTGCCCACCTCAATTTGTATCCAGTCGAGTGGTTCGGCCGCTGGAAGAACCGCCCCTTAGTCACCCATCCGGGCGGTTCTCCCTCAAAATAAGGTTCCACCGGTCCGAGAATGCCGTCCGACTTGAAAAACATGCAGGCCCGGAAGAGGAGAAGGAGCCAGTCTTCGTCCGGCACTTCGTCGTCGTCTATGAACGCGATGAAATCACCCTTGGCGTGCTTCAACGCCATGTTGCGCGCCAGCGCGATATTTTGCTGAGGCTCCACACAGTATGTCACCCGCATCTCCGTGGCCGAGGAGAATCCGGACACGACGGTTTGCGCGGACTGGTCGACATCGTTGTCCGACACAACAGTCGAGTAGGTGAAGAGGCCCTCGGTCGTCTGCCTGTCCAGCGCCTCAAGTAGACGAGCCAGCAAGTCCGGGCGTTTGAAGGCGCAGACGCAGACTGTGATGTGAGGCAACATCGGGATCATAGCAGGCAAATACCCGCAGGGAAAGGTCAAGTGCGCACCGAGCGATCCTGCTGGAAGCCGGCGACGGCCGCAGCCTTCGCTACAACGAACCTCCTGAGGCGCAACATCTGCTCCCGCCGCTGAAAAGCCACCAGCTCCCGCGAGACCGGCCGGTCCACCCGCCGCACCATCGACCAGACATAGCCGAGTCCCACCGTCAGACCACCGACGAGGAACGGATTCCTCGTCATCTGGTAGCCCATCCGGAGGAATTCCCATAGCGGGTGGTTTCCGATCGCGTAGTCCTTGGCCCCGTTCCTGAACCTGGCCTTCAGGACACCAACCCCCGCCGTCCCCATTTCCCGGTGATGCCGGCACACTTTCTCCGGGAAGGTCCGCGTCTTCCAGCCTTTCATCCTGGCGGAAAGGACCGCGATATGGTCGATGCAGCCTCCCTTCACCGGCACATATCCCCCAATGCGCTCGAAGCACTCCCGCCGGAACAACTGGCAGGCCCCCGACACATGCTCGATATTAGTGAAGCGATAGTCGTAGATCCCGTTGGATGCCTCCTGAAAAGGTGTTCCGACGAGACCCAGGCGGGGATCCGTTTCAAATTGCCGAAGCAGGAAGGCGAAGTACTCCTCGTCAAACGAGATGTCGGCGTCCAAGCTGCCAATCATTTCGTAGTCCAACCCCCGCACCCGCGCATAGCCGGCATTGAAGGCATGCACTTTCCCCGCGAAATGCCGCTCGGCGCGTTCCGGCATCCGCACGAGTTCGATCCAGGGATGGCTGGCTGCAAACTGCCGCACGATCTCGTCCGTGCCGTCCGTCGAGCCGTCGCTGACAATCACCCATTTGATCGGTTTTGAGGTCTGCCGCGCCACCGACTCGAGGGTCAGTCCGATAAACTGCGCCTCGTTCCGCGCCGGGGTGATCAGGACGTATTTCGGCAGCGCTGGGAACATCATGCGTGTACGGCCACAGGCGAACCGGCCAAGGCAGAACTGGCCACGAACTTGCGAACGCTGTCGGCCACGTACTCCGCCTGATCCGCACGCAGCTCCGGATAAACCGGCAAGGCCAGCGTCTCGTTGGCGGCGCGCTCGCTTTCCGGAAAGGCCCCCACCCCGTGCCCGAGCGGCGCAAAGCAGTCCTGCAGGTGCATCGGAACGGGGTAGTACACCTCCGTGCCGATACTTTTCTCTTTCAGATAGGCTTGCAGCTCGTTTCGGCGCGGAACCCGGATGACGTATTGATTGAAGATGTGCCGGTCGCGGACAACCGCCGGACAAGTCACATGATCGCCCAGCCCGGCAAGAAGCTGGTCGTACCGCCGGGCGTTCTGCTGGCGCGCCGCCGTCCAGCCGTCGAGGCGTGGGAGCTTCGCCAGCACAATCGCTGCCTGAAGTGTGTCGAGCCGGAAATTGCCGCCGATGATCTTGTGGTAGTACTTCGGCTTCGCTCCGTGGCCCCGCAGGCACCGCAGTCTCTCTGCACGTTCCTTGTCGTTGGTGACCACCATTCCTCCATCTCCGGCCGCGCCAAGATTCTTGGACGGGAAGAAGGAGAAACACCCGTAGTGGCCCATCGAGCCAGCCCGGCGTCCCTTGTATTCAGCCCCGATCGCCTGCGCCGCATCCTCGATCACGACCAAGCCATGATCGCTGGCCACTCGCATGATCGGGTCCATATCGGCCATCTGCCCATACAAATGAACGGGAATGATCGCCCGGGTTCGCTTGGTGACTTTCGGTTCGATCTGGCACGCGTCAATGTTATAGGTCACCGGATCGATGTCCACAAAGATCGGCCTCGCCCCCAACCGCGCAATGGCGCCGGCGGTCGCGAAGAACGTGTAGGGGGTCGTGATCACCTCGTCGCCGGGGCCGATCCCTTCGGCCATCAGGCAGATCAGCAGGGCGTCGCTTCCCGACGAGACTCCCACACCGCAGGCGCAGCCTGAGTATGCCGCAACTGCCTCCTCGCACTGGGCCACTTTTGGCCCCAGAATGAAATGCTGCGATTCCAGAACTTCCACGACAGCCGCGTTCATGTCGTCTTTGATGGCTGCGTATTGTGACTTGAGATCAAGCAAGGGAACATTCATATTTCATTTCCTCTTTCAATTGTCGGTAGGGCTTGGTGCCGACGGTCAACGTCGCCGGCAGCGGAGCTTCCTCGTCCAGGTCCAGACATCGCAGGACGCCCGGCTTCACCTCCTGGTAGTGGTAGCCGGATTCCGGGCACAGCATCACCCCGTCCGCAGCCGTCGATTCCAGACGATGGCCGTGCCTGCTCATCCAAGCCACTTGCCGACCAGGGTTACCGATCACCAGCGCATAGTCTGGTACATCCTTGGTAACCACCGCGCCGGCCCCGACGAATGCGTACCGTCCGATCGTCACGCCGCACACGATGGTCGCATTCGCTCCGATCGTGCATCCGCGCATCAGGTGCGTGCTCTCGTAGAGCGAGTGCCGCTTGACTTGCGAGCGGGGATTCGTCACGTTCGTCAGCACGCACGAAGGCCCCAGAAAGACATCGTCGTCAATCGCGGCGCCCGTGTACACGGAAACGTTGTTCTGAATCTTCACATTGTCCCCGATCCGCGTTCCGCCATCGATATTTACGTTCTGGCCAATGATGCAGCCCCGGCCGATTTGCGCGCCTTTCATCACATGCGAGAAATGCCAGATCTTCGTGCCCTCGCCAACTTGCGCACCCTCGTCAACGTAAGCCGAGTCGTGCGCGAAATACAGGGGCGCATCCTTGTGACCATTGCCGTTGAGGCCTTCCACCTCCACGGTCCCGTTCACGAGGGCCCGCTGGCAGGCATCCAGAACTCGTAAGACCCGTAAGCCTTCCGCTCCACTGCTGACCGGTGGGGTTCGAGACTCCACGCACTCAAGGAAATGCTGGCATTCCGCCCGCAGAGGCTCGCAGTCTTCGAGGGCTACGGCTTCACCGTTGGCTTTGACGGCCGTAGGCACGCGATTCTCCCATTTGACCTTGTGTGGATACAATGTCAGTTTGTGTTCGGCGGTGTCGTCAAAGACCGCCATCTTTTCCGATCCGACTACCACTAGCTTTTGCTCCTTGATCGGATGCAGCCAGCTTACGAAGATATGCGCCTGGACGCCGCTGGGAAAGTCGAAGTGGCTCAACGTGACGTCGGCAACATCGCGGCTCAGGTAGGCACTTCCCTTGCAAGAGACGCGAGCCGGCATTTCATTGAGCAGCGCCAGCATCACCGAGATGTCGTGAGGAGCAAAGCTCCACAGGATGTTCTCCTCGGTGCGTATCTTGCCGATATTTAATCGATTGGAGTACAGGTAGTTGATCTTGCCCAGGGCGCCATCGCGAATGAGTTTCTGCAACTTCAAAATGGCCGGATGGTAGCGGAGGATGTGCCCGACCATCAGGATCTTGCCCTTTGCCTCGGCAAGGCGAACGAGTTCCTCGCCATGCTTCACGTCGACAGCCAGCGGCTTCTCGACGAAGACGTCTTTGCCGGCGTTCAACGCCGCCCTGGCTAACTCGTAGTGCGTCACCGCCGGCGTAGCGAGCGCCACCGCCGAGATCGATGAGTCCGCCAGGACCGCGCCGAAGCCGCGGTGAAACTTGACGCCCGCATACTCCGCCTGGTAAGTAGCGGCGACACACTCTTGTTCATCGCACAGCGCGCCCAGGGCGCCAAGGTGATAAAAGTTCCGAACCAGGTTCTTGCCCCAGTAGCCGACCCCCACGACGGCGACGTTAGCCTTCGAGTTCTTGCCTAGTGCACTCTCCATCGTCATTCTCCTAAGAAATAGATTCCGTCGCCGTCGGTGTGACGCACTGCTTACCGCTCGACCAGGCAACTGTCCAGGTCCTTCTCACCCCTAGGCGTTGCTCACAAACAGGTGGCCAGAGTCCGCCAGAGTCCGCCTTCAACGGTGATCCACGCCCTTGTCTCCCGAGCCAAGTTGTTGGACACATCACGCTTGGTCAGCAGCCTGTTTATGTGTGAAGACGCCGTAAATGAACCCCATAAGTCTGTATCGTTTCAAGCAGTGCTTCAACCACGCCCAGCAGTGACGGCCTGCATCTCGAAGCCTGTCTCGAGGTGTCCGCGCAAATTGCGTTCGGCTTCGAAAGGCGTCATAGACGTCTGCACCCAGGTTAAGACTGCTCGGATCCCACGGCTTATATCTTCCCGCGAAATGGATAATTGCGGGCAGTCCACCTTGTGGCCGTATCCGAGAATATCCGGCTGGGTCATGATCTTGAAAGTTCCATCGCAGATCAAGCTCCTTCCACCCGCCGACAGAAACCACATTTAAGGCATCTTGGTCTGATAACAGGGCCTGAGGATGCTCCATTAGGTACTGGATCGCTCGTTCAGAGACCCGCTCTTGCCGCCATCGCCGAAGGTCAATAAGAAGAACTCCCGCGTTGAAATATTCACACACACCTCGGCTACGCGCCCGATCGGGACCAGGGTCGGACAAATTCGCTTTCAGCCCGAGGCGCTCGGTGTGAGCCCTCGAATAAGTATCGATGACGGCACCGAGCACAGCTCCTTCCAGATCGATCTCCCAGAGCAGCGAAAGGTCATCGAGAACGAGAACATCCGCATCTAGGTACAACACCTTTGATACTGTGTCGGGAAAGATATGTGGAAGTAGCAGCCTGGCATAGGTCATTGTGGAGATATAAGGCTGTGTCGAGAACTCTTTGAACGACGATAGTCCGACCGGCACCCAGCGTAGCGCGACAGACCCCGACGGTAGGGACTCCAAGACCTGCCGGCGCTTGCCGTCCGAGAACCCGCTCGTCAGCACGAACAACTCAAGGCAGGCACCGGTTCGATTAGCTTCCACCATGGATCGGAGTGTCGTCGCAAGCGGCATCGCGTAATTTTCATCACAAGTCAGCACGATTGGATGGCTTTCCCTTGGCGAAGCCCATCCTTTCGTGCCACCGTTCAGTAGTGCCGAGTCAATGCCTGCCAAATCCTGCGGCGCGCGAAACCGTTGGAGGGTATCCTTCGTTTTCTTAATCATTGTCCGCCTATCATGTAGCCAACGTCACACGCGACGCGCTCTGGCGGCTCCAGGGACGGATGGCCGCAGTGCGCTGAATATCTTAAAGCCCAAGCGACGCTTGCAGGCGAGCTTTATCCACGGTACAGATGTCTTGATGCCTGGGCTGATGCCGATGCCAAATGCAGAAAGCTCCTCTGAAAGAGCCGCTTCGCCCTGGTTGAACGCTGCGCTCGCGTAACTAATGGCGTCGCAGCCAAGAGACCGAAACAGCCTGCGACGGAGAGAGCGAGCATCTGGAACATTCTGACGATAGGTGTTGAAGAAGATATCAAATGCAGCCTTCCTTTGTTGTAGATCCGGCAGCCATGTGTATGCCAATGACATATTTCCGCTATGACGACGGTAGACTGCTTGATATGCTTTTAGCATCCCGACTGATGCACTGGCGGCGAAACGTAACCATAGTTCCATGTCTGCCGCGTGGGGCAGGTCATAACGGTAGCCTCCCAACCGTTTCTGGAGTTGCGTTCGCACAACGGCACTGGGGGTTCGTACGATGTTCCGTCCGCCGCTGAGCTCTATGAACTTTTGGCCCGGTAAGATTATCCAGTGGGAGCTAGTGTGCGACGTAGAGACACCTTTAGGGCGCTCGGCGAGCCGGATGTCCCCTAGCTCTATCACTTCACCGAACGTGAAGCCAACCTCGCCGTGATCATCCATAAGTCTTGCGGCGCGGTTGAGCGCACCAGGTAACAAGTAATCGTCGGCCGAGAGAATCAGCATGTAATCTGCCGATGCCCATTCGATTCCTTCGTTATACGTGTTAATGTGTCCCCTGTTCGCGGTGTGTCGCAGGTACGTTATTCGGGCATCCTTCTTCACTAGCTCGGCTGCCACTTCCGCTGTGTTGTCGGGCGAAGCGTCGTCGAGTATCAAAACGCGCAGAGTTTCTAGAGACTGTGTGAGAACGCTTTCCACACACTCACGAAGGAAGTGCCCATAACGATAGCAAGGTACGATTACATCCACAGAGCTCATCGCGTCACCAAGTTCGCTTTCTGATTTGCCGAATTCGTCATGGCTAGGAAGGGACGAATCGAAATGCGGCGAGAACTCGTCGCACTGAACGCGGGACCGCGTCCGCGCCCACAATTCCCAATAGGACGTGAATCGAGTATGCGCCACTCAGGCATGCCGCGACTGTTCCGACGGAAGCCGCCAAAAACAGCGGCAGCCAATAAAACCCGCAAAACACGACCAGGATCAATGGAAGGAAGACTAAGCTCGTTTGTTTGTTGTCCGATGACCAACGAAAGCCGCTGCGCCGCCGCACGATCGCGTATGTCAGGAACACGTGAAAGATGTAGGACCCAAAGAACGCAATGCCAGCCCCGTTCAGGCCGAAATAGCGCACGCAGGTCAATGCCAGAGCAACATGGACGATGGTCCACAACAGGTCGCTCGCGAGAAAGAGGGTCCGGTCATTTTTCGCCACAATGATGAAGCCAAGCGGCCACGAGATTACCTGAAGCATCGCGCCTAAACATATCCAACGCAGGATACCCACCGCGGCGCCGAATTTTGCACTGTAAAACAATGCAATGACGACCGGTGCGAAAGTGAGACTGGCAATTACGCCAGGTCCGGCCATCAATAAGCCTACTCGTGCCTGTTCATTCACCAAACGGTTGCACTTCGCATTGTCGTGCGCACTGGCGGTCAGACGGGGATAGAAGTCCGCGCCCATAGCCTGCAGTATGAACCCGACATACAGCCCGCCAAGAGTCCACGCCGATTGGTACATCCCGGTGGCTTCGTAACCTAGGTTGCGGAGAATAATGATGCGGACCACGTAGGCGCTTCCGATGGTCATCAACCCGGTCGCCATGAAAGCAAAGCCAAGCTTCAACAGGTCGGCTGCATCCTTCCCCAGTTGTGAAGCTGTCATGGAAGGGCTGTGAACGCGAACCTTCCGGCTATACCACCATGAGGTAGCCAGCGACATCGCGGCAACGCCCACAAGGGATGGCACAACACCCTGTTGGCGAAAGAAATACACCAGGGGGATGGTGACCAGCGTCCCGAGAAGGGCACCCACCACCCCCATCTTGGCCAGATCGGCGATTCGCCGCAGTCCTTGAATCAACGCTCCTTGGCCGGCGGATACCAGGCTAAAGAACACCGCGACCGAGAGCAGGCAAACGGATAAGGCCCGTTTGTTGTCACCAAAAGTCAGCGCGGAAACCTGGCTGGAAAAAACAACAAGCAAACCAGTTCCCAATACTCCCAGGAGGATCGACATTCGCCGCAGCACCGCAGCCGTTTGGGCAATCCGCCCTGCGTCACCCGATCCCACTGCCTCGGCAATCTGGCGCACGCCGCTGCTGTTGACACCCATGCCGGCGAGGCTCTGGGTCAGGTTGGCAATCGATCCGTAGAGCCCAAACAAACCGAATCCCGCCGGGCCAAGTAGCATCGCCATCGCCTTGGTACGAACAATGCCGATCGCAATATTCAGCACTTGAGAACCGCCGATCAGGGCAGAGGACTTCAGAATCTGGCCGTAGGTCGATTGTTCTGACTCGGCTGGTTCAGGCGGATTGTAGACGGCGGTCGACATGTAGAATGGGAAATTGGGCGGAAGGTCTGTCTACTGTCCTGCAAAGACGATATCGCGGAAGTAGTTCGTGTTTAGCCAAGTCGAGGTCGGCATGGTGCCGAGCGAGGTGGTATAAACGCCGCTCCCTACGTAGGTATGCAGGTGCCCGTTCACGATTGGCGAAGAGAGGCCCTGAGTCTGTTCTGCATAGTAGCGGTCAGAGCTGTTGGAGATATCGACAATATAGTCCGTGTTAGCGGTAATCGCCAACGGCGCCGCGAGAGTGAACGTTTTCCAGCCTTCCGTTCCGGCCGTGATCGTCCACGTATACGGCCCCGCTACTAGGGTCGCGTCGCTTACCCGCCAGATTCGTACCGTATGGTCGCCGCCCTCGAGGGCGCTGGTATACAACCGGACCTGTGAGATCTGGCCATTCGCATCGGACCAGAATTTGGTGCCTAATTCATAAGCCGCGTCATTTTCAAACACGCTCGGTATCTGGGTAGTGAAGATGTTTGGTCCTGGAGGCGGTACTCCCCCAGCATCCACGACAATTTGCTGGTAAATCGCCTTCGCAGCCTGATAACGGGCTTGCGCCCCGCTCAGGTTGGTTGGGAAGAACGAATTCCATGGCCCACCCGGCGAGGTGTTCGTGAGGAGATTGTCCATCCATTGCACAAAATACTGAGCGTCGGATGCGCTCGCACGGATAGGTGCACCGCTCACCATTACAAACACCGCCGCGGTATGTACCTGATGGCCGTCAGCGCCCATCCTGCGCGCCACTACCCATCCACTCTTGGGAAAGGCTACCGTCAAGTTCCAGATCACGGGAGTGCCTGGTGCGACTGATGCCTGTTGGCTTGCCACAACTACGCCGTTGCTGACCAGTTCGATGGTCCCCGACAAATTCTGCGTTGAGGTCCACTGCACCGTAACCGGCACGCTTCCGGGGGTGGCCAGTTGGATTTCATCGCCGGGCGTCGCGCTGCCCAGGACCGTCAAATTCAGAAATTCGTTATGCCCGTTCCGCGATACGACGGCTCTCCCGTTCCGAATCCCCGCGATCCAGTTACTGTACGTCATCTGTCCACCCGCGACCTGGACGTAGGTCAGCAGCCCACCCAAAGGCCTGCTGTTGTTGCAGGGGTAATCCGTACCGGCGGCGAAACCAGGCCGAAACCCGCTATTGAGCAACTTGTAATACGCCTGGATGGCGTTTTCGGGATACATCGAGAACCCAGCCCCACTGTCGTCGACGTCCTCCGAAATGAAATCCGCTGCTCCCAGAGCCACTTCGACTGGATACTCTACCGGCGTGCAGCACGTGAGACTCTGCGGAAACCCCCCGTCGAGATACTGCAAGTGCGCAAATCCGGCGATCGCGTTCCGCTGATGTGCCCAGTCCAGGATTTGATACGTGGATTCCTGCCATACCTGCTGGGCCTGATTCAGCCCGAGGGCCACGATGTGCCCTCCCAGGGCCTGGTGGGGATACTGGGTGTAGGTGGCGTCCCAATGCCACTCGGCGTCCCAATGGACGATCCGTCCGGGCGTGGAAATGGAGCCGTCCTGTCCATTGACAAGCGGTAGGTCGGTGGTAGGGTTCTGAACCTCGCCATTACCCATATCCGCCAGAAGCGAGATAGCCGCGAGATTATTGGGGCTCATCTTGCTGTAGATACTGGATAACGATTCCGGTGAACCGCCACAACTGCGATGGACGTGCATATCGCCTGCAAACCACCCGGTCGGTTCGGGCCCTGCCGTTGGAATCGTAATAGTAACAGAAGCGCTCCGGCTAGCCGAGACATTACTGGCGGCGTCTTTGGCCCAGGCGTACAGCGTCTTGCTGCCCGCTGTGGTGAATGTGTAAGACGTAGGGGCTGTCGCCGACCATCCACTCGCGGATGTGGACGGAGTGACCGACGATTCCGTGACGAGATAGCCTGTGACGCCGACGTTGTCCGTGGCAATAAAGCTGGTGATCGGTACGGTAAGCAATGTTGAGGTCGCTGGAATCACAAAGGAGGTTACTGTGGGGGCCGTTGTGTCGGCGAGCGTAATCGTGAGCGATGCGCTCCGGCTTGCGGAGACATTGCTGGCGGCGTCTCGGGCCCAAGCGTAAAGTGTCTTGCTGCCCGCTGTGGTGAATGTGTAAGACGTAGGGGCTGTCACCGACCATCCACTCGCGGATGCGGACGGAGTGACCGACGATTCCGTGACGAGATAACCTGTGACCCCGACATTGTCCGTAGCGGTAAAGCTGGTGATTGGGACAATAAGGGACGTAGAGGTCGCCGGAATCGCGAATGCAGTCACGGTCGGAGGCGTTGTGTCACCTACGCCGCCCGTGCGAAACACTACGTCCACCCAATAGTTGGAACTCCTCCAGCCCAGGTTCGGAATCTTGCTGTTAGCGCCATAAGCGTACACCCCATCCACGCCGGATACTCCATCGGCCAATGCGTGCAATGGAGGGCTATCCACACCTTTGCCTGCAAAATAGCTCTCATCATCGCTATAGTGGCCCACATTGGTGTGGTAGGAGGCAATATAAGCCGTGTTGGCCGTAATCGCGACCGCCGTAGAAAAATTCACCTGTTGCCATCCCGAGGCGGTTTCACCGGCGAACGTGGCTGTGGCCAGCCGGGTTCCGGTGCTTGTCCAGAGATTGCCGACGTGAGTACCCGTGTTGGCGTTGGACTTGTAAAACCGAATTCCGGTGACCGAGCCGCTGACGTCGGCACGGAATTTTACTCCGATCTCTACTGCACTATCGGGTCCACTATCCGCAACCATCGGCGCCGAAGCGGCGGGCCAGATAGTCGAACTCGTTTGCGCGCTGGCCGTTCCGAAAGACGTTATGGTACACAGAGCCAGAACCAAGATTTCTATTGGTGCGTGACAGTCATGCGCGTGAGCTCTCATATTATACCTCCTCAGTCGGCGCATTGGATGCAGTCGATCACGTAATCCTGTTCTTCTTCGGTCATGTTGTGAAACAAAGGCAGGATCAAGGTCGCATCGGTCACTGCGTTCGTGGCAGGCAGCCGCCTTTCCCAGTCGTTCCTGCGATATGGCGATTCGCGGTGAATGGCCATGATCCCCCGTCGGGAAGAGATTCCGCGATTGAGTAATGTCTGCATCAGTTGATCCCTGCTCAATGGCGCATCGTCCTTCAGCCGCACCATGTACGACTGGAAGTTGGAGCGGCAGTCCACCGGTTCGTGCGGAACTACCAGCCACGGGAGCGAACATAACTGTGAGGAGTAGCGGGCGGCCAACGACCGCCGTCTGGCGAGCATTTCCGGGAGCCGCTGCAACTGCACTAATCCTACGGCAGCCTGAAGGTCGGTCATCCGATAGTTGTATCCGACCTCGTCGTAGCTTTCCGTTACAACGGTCTGCGAGCTATGGCGGGTCAGATCGGAAACCGTCATGGCGTGCTGGCGCAACCGGCGCAAACGCGCGGCGACCTGTTCATCGGCGGTAGTAACCATGCCGCCTTCGCCAGTTGTTAGCACCTTGCGTGGGTGAAAGCTGAAGCAGGCCATGGTCGTGTGCGGTAGGCCGACACGCCGGCTCCGGTATTCGGCACCGATAGCGCATGCAGCGTCTTCTATCACCAACAGCCCAAGGCGACTTGCGATTTCCCCGATCTCCGCAAGGGGAGCAGGCAGCCCAATCTGGTGCACGGCCAATATGGCCCGGGTTCGAGGCGTGATGGCGCTCTCAATACACCGCGGGTCTATGTTGTAGGTCGCCTGGTCAATATCGACAAAGACAGGACATGCCCCAGCATGGACGATCGCGTTCGCCGTCGCTATGAACGAAAGGCTGGGGCACAGCACCTCGTCGCCCGGCTTCACGCCAGAGACCACAAGGGCCAGGTGGAGCGCGGCGGTGCAGGAAGAGACGGCCACGGCATACGGCGCACCGACATACTTGGCGAATTGGCGCTCAAATTCCGCGACGCGGGCGCCCTGGCTCACCCAGCCGCTTCGAAGCACTTCGAGGACCGCCTTTTCCTCGTCCAATCCAAAAGATGGCCGAGCGACAGGGATCGTCTTCAAAGGCGTAGGGGCAGTCATGATGCCTCCACCAGAGCCGCGGAGAGCGCTGCCTGCCGCCAGCGGATGAATTCCCTCAGACCGTCTTCCAGGGTTACCCTGGCTTTGAACCCAAGCATTCTCTCGGCCTTCTCCACAGCTGCGCGCCGCCTCTGCACGTTGGCGACCTGGCGCGCCGCCCGGTATTCGGGCTGCAAGGACGAACCGGTCAGGCCCAAAAGCAGGTGGCAAAGCTCGTTCAGACTCGTTTGGACTCCGGTGCCGAGGTTGAAGACGTCGTCGACAAGGTCATTTTGGGCGGCCAGGAGGTTAGCCCGGGCCACGTCTTCGACGTATACGAAGTCCATAGACTGGGTGCCATCGCCGAAGATGAGGGGTGGCTTACCAGCCTGGATTGCTTCAATCCAGCGGACCAGCACCTCCGTGTACACGCCGGTCATGTCCATTCGCGGACCGTAGATATTGAAGGGGCGGAACGCGATATAGCGCAGGCCCGAAGTATCGTGAAGGGCGCGAAGCATCTGCTCGGCCGCGATCTTCCCCGCCCCGTACATAGTGCGGTTGTTGAACGGATGGCATTCATCGATCGGCAGATAGGAGGGCTCACCATAAACGGAAGCCGATGATGCGGCAATGACCTTCTTTACGTTGTGGTCAATGGCCGCTTCCAGGACATTCAGCGTGCCATCGATCAGCACCTCAACTGCCTCGCGGGGCGCTTCGGCACACCTCGTGATTCGCAGGGCGGCTTGGTGAAACACGTAGTCCACGCCTTGGGTGCTCCGATTCACAAGGGCGGCGTCGCGGATGTCGCCCTCGATGACGTTGACGCGGCCCTGGTCGAGCGCCCACTCTAGGTTGCGCCAGCTCCCGCGGACGAAATTGTCGATCACCCGAACTTCGTAAGCTCCCGCAGCCAGCAGTTGATCGACAATGGTGCTTCCGACAAAGCCAGCCCCACCCGTGACAAGGCAACACGTACCAGCTAGATTGTTCATTTTGGTTTCCAGGAATGGACTCCTTCTACGCGCTAATTCTCTCTTCGGTCACGGATGACGCGAGCAGGTACTCCGGCAACGATGGCGTATTCCGGAACATCGTGTGTGACAACCGCACCTGCACCGATAATCGAGTGTGCCCCGATGTGGACGCCCGGCAGGATGCTGGCGTTCATTCCAATATCCGCGCCGGCGCCCACAGTGACAGGCTTGATCACGAGGTCTGTTGTGATAATTGGCTGGCCGCTTGGTATCCCCGTGTGGACCGAACCTAGGACTTTAGCGCCCGGCCCCCATCCGACATAGTCTTCCAGAATCAGGCTTCGGGCGTCAAAGTAAGCCTGCGGTCCGATCCAAACGTGGCTCCCGATCCTGCAGGTTCCATCGAAGCGTCCCTGGATTATCGCCTGTGCGCCGATGAAAACGCAGTCGCCAAACTCCATTGTCTCTGTGTGCTTAAGTACGACGTCAGGTCCTACTTTTAGGTCGCTGCCAACGCGCTTGCACAAGGCGCGCAGGAGAACGCGGCGCATCGTCGCGTCAAAGGCGCTCTCGCTAGTCCGAAAGCGCGCAAATAGTGATAGCAGTTCTTCCCTTGGCTGCGACTCTCTGAGAGAGGCCGCGAAGCCTACCTCCCATTCCGGGTCGTTGAGCAGTTCCTGGCGGCCAAAACTGGCCGGGACTTGTCTGACGCTTCGCTCGATTTCAAATAGGGGGTTGAACATTTATAGTCCGTTGAGCAGCAGTAAGCAGGGCACCCAGTGGTTTCCCCGTTCCCTCACACCGTGGGAAAAGCAACGGACTCGAGGACCCGTTGGACAATTCGACTCTGTTGCTCTGCTCTGAGCCTTGGGAACATCGGCAGAGACAATATCTCCGAAGCAACCCTTTCCGTGATCGGCAAACTCCCCTTCGGGTGGCCGAGGTCGCTGTAGGCCTTCTGCAAATGCAGCGGCACCGGGTAGTGGATCCCCGTGCCGATGCCCGCCTCGGCCAGTTGCCGCATGAGTCCTTCCCGGTCCGGCACTCTTACCACATACAGGTGATACACCGCTTTAGCCCACTCGGGCTCGTACGGCGCCAACTCGCCCGCGCCCGCCTCAACGAACAGCTCGCGGTATCGGGCGGCGGCCTCCCGCCGGCACTCCGTCCATTCCGGAAGATGCTGCAGCTTCACGGTCAGGATTCCCGCCTGAATCGCATCCAGCCGCCCGTTGTATCCTTCCACGTCATGAAAGTACTTCTTCGCCTGCCCGTGATCCCGCAACATCCGGATCTTCTGGGCAAGCACGCCGTCGTTGGTAGTGACTGCGCCCGCTTCCCCGCAGGCGCCCAGGTTCTTGCCTGGATAGAAGCTGAAGGCCGCCGCCCGGCCCATCGAACCAGCTTTCTTCCAGCAGTTGCTCTTCCGGGAGAAGTACTCCGCGCCGTGGGCCTGGCAGGCATCTTCAATCACCAGCAGCCGGTAGCGCTCCGCCAGTTCCAAAATGGGGTCCATGTCCGCGGGCTGGCCGTAGAGATGAACGGGCACAACGGCCTTCACCGGCATTCCGAGCTTCCGGTGGATGACTTCGCCGCACTGGTCGTCGACCATGCAATCGGTATCGAGGTACTCAGCGAGTTTGCTCGGATCCAGGTTGTACGTCCGCTCATCGATGTCGATGAACTCGGGCCGGGCGCCGGCCTGGGAGATAGCCTCCGTGGTCGCGATGAACGTGTTCGGGACCGTCAACACGATGGCGCCAGGACCGATGCCCGCCGCGATCAGAGCGAACCGCAGCGCGTCGGTGCCGCTGCCAACCCCGACGCAATGCTGCGTTGTGCAGTACGCGGCGAAACCGCGTTCAAACTCCTCCACCATCGGGCCGCCGATGAACCCGGCGGTGTCCAAGGCCCGGCTGAAGACGGCTGACAGCTCGTCCTTCAGTTCTTGATGGGGTGTAACGAGATCAAGGAAAGGTGTTTTATCGGTATGATTCAAGGCTGCACTCCTCTCGATCGGCTTCCACAAGGCTTCTGAACACTCGCGCCGGATTCCCTGCCACGACGGTGTTCGCCGGGACGCTCCGGGTGACCACGCTCCCGGCCCCCACCATGGCATTCTCACCAACTGTGACTCTGGCCAGAATGGTGGCGCCCGATCCGATGGATGCCCCGCGCTTGATCAGCGTTGGTTCGACTTCCCAGTCCTTCTCGGTTTGCAGGCCGCCCCCCGGCGCTGTAGCCCTCGGGTAGATGTCGTTGATGAACGTGACCCCGTGCCCTATGAAGACGTCGTCTTCAATGGTCACACCTTCGCAGATAAAGGTATGACTGGAGATTTTGCAATTGCGCCCGACCCTGGCGTTCTTCTGAATCTCGACGAACGCGCCGATCTTGGTGTTGTCCCCGACCTCGCAGCCGTACAGATTGATGAACTGCGCCAGCCTGACATCCTTCCCGAGCTTGACGTCGGGAGCAATCGAAAGGTATTCACTCATAGCTCTATTGGCCTCCCCCGGTCTTTTAGCGACTGCGCCGCCGCTTCGAGCAGACGCACCACTCGGAGGCCGGCGACGCCGTCATTGAACGGAGCCTGGTTCTTGTCGATGCACTCGAAGAAGTATTTAGCCTCGAGCTTTAACGCCTCGGTCTGATCGACCTTGGGAGCCCACATGTCTCCCGATCGATAACTGACGAGGAGGTCGTGAACGCCATGGCCGTTGGTGATTTCAGCGCCCTTGTCGTAGACCTTGACCTTCTCGTCTGCCTCGAGGTCGTTCCAGACCACCATCTTCTTGTCGCCGCCGACCAAAGTGGTCCGTACCTTTACTGGCGACAGCCAGTTCACATTGATGTGGGCCAACATGCGCGAGAAGTAGACGGTGACGTACGCCATATCCTCCAGCCCGTTAAGGTGGCACTGGCCGGTGGCACTGACGCACTCCGGTTCGCCGTCAATCAGATAATTCATGATGGCGAGATCGTGCGGCGCCAGGTCCCAAATCACGTTGATATCGTGTTGGAACAGCCCGAGGTTGACGCGCGAGGAATCGTAATAGAAGAGCTTTCCGAGGACGCCATGGTCGATCAGTTCACGGATCTTCCGGACGGCACCGGTGAACAGAAATGTGTGATCCACCATGATCCGCAGCTTCTTTGCGGCCGCCAGATCGATCAATTGCGATGCCTCTATGGACGACGCCGTGAACGGTTTCTCGACGAACACGTGTTTGCCGTTCTCGAGCGCCGCCTTGGCCAGCTCAAAATGGGTCCAGACGGGCGTGATCACCGCGACCGCATCGATGTGGGGTGAATGCAGGATCTCCGCCACGTCGCCGGTGACCTGAACGCCTGGATGCGCTCTCCGGGCGCGCTCCTGCGCGGCGGGGTTCGCGTCACAGACGGCGGCCAGGTGACAGCCGTCCGCGCTCTGAAAGTTCCGGGCCACCACGGGACCCCAATAACCGTAGCCGATAACGCCAACTTCAATCATGCTTCCTCCGAAAACCGCTGCTCACCGCGCTCCTGCGCCTGAAACCACAGCGTGGGGCGTCTGCCAAAGAATCTTGATATCCAGCCAGAGCGACCGGGAAGTGGCATACCGCAGGTCCATGCGATCCATGTCGTCGAATTTCACGCGACTCCGCCCCGCGACCTGCTACAAGCCGGTGATTCCCGGCTTCGCGGCAATAGGCGGGTCCTGACGAGCTTTGCCGATTCCGAAGAACTGCAACGCTCCGGGAACCGTCAGAACGGGTAAGCGGAACTTCGGATTGATGCGGCAGAAGATGTACCCCGGGAACAGCGGCAGCTTGACGGATTTGAGGCGGTCCGACCAACGGTGGCAACTCGTGTACATCGGCAGGAATTCTTCCAGACCTTTGTGCCGGACGCTGGCCGCGACGACGGTTTCGCAGTTGGACTTGACTCGGAGCGCGAACCACTGGCGTTGGTTGGTACTGGGGAGGTCGTCAACGTCCATCTCACGTACTAGCACCTTTCGGGCACGCTACCGCCCTTTTTGTCCCATTCGCCATGATTTTCCTGGGCGACTCTCAAATCATGAACTGATCAAACAACTCACTTGCAAAAGCACTTGAAATGCCAACTCCTGCCCTTGGCCAGATGCGCATTTTCTGAGGCATACAGACAGTGGCGCCCGCACCGAACTGCCAACCCTGCGGGTTTCCGATATGAAGGTCTTATCGGATTGAGACGACAAAAGTCATATACCGAGGACAACCAACTCTTAAAATCATGAAAATACAATGGCGGGACATTAAGTGGGGAGTCGTTACCAAACATTTGGCACAGAACACCATCTTCCGGTGGCGGACAGCTTTGGGCCGATGTTTGAAACCCTCCCTGGCCTTACGGCGCCGCTTCCGCAGTGGTACTGGATAGGCCATGCGTACGGTATCTCCATCAGGGATTCTTACGGACCGATCGGCAAGGGATGCAGACATCGTGGTGGACGACCAGGTTGCGGCCTTTCCTGATAGGTAAGCTAGTTACGTGTCGTGGCGTAGTTATAGGGGCCCACGGGGCAAGCCGGAACTCTCTGATACCGCTCTGTCGTTGCGATGCCTGACCGCCCCAATGTAATGTAATGGATAGCTGCTCTACAGCACCACCATTTTCAGTCGTTTGGTCTAACGTTAATATCGCGATCCTATCCCAACTATTGGTAGTATGGTAATGGAACTTCTAGTACTTCATAATGCAGATGGAAGGCGGCGATGCCCCAACTCACATCTGCAAGGTCGGTCCTAATCACAATTTTTCCTTGGCTGTTCGCCGGATTGACTCATCCTGCACAGGCAACTTCCCTGAGCCTCGCCTCTGGGTCTGCTCTTCAAGGGAACTCCCTATCATTGAATCTATCGCTCGACACAGCGGGCGAAAGCGCGCCGTCAGGCCTGCAGTGGGCACTCGGCTACGCACCTGGTAGTGTCGCATCAATAACGGTAGTTGCAGGTCCCGCCTTGACCGGCGCGAGTAAGAGCCTGACCTGCAAGGCGGGCACTGGAACGCTGACGTGTTTGGCAATCGGCATGAATGTTACCACGATCAGCAGCGGCACGGTAGCAACGGTGACGGTGGGGTTAGGGTCGGCCGCCAGCGGTTCGACGGTGCCTATCTCGGTGAACGGCTCCCTGGGGGCACTACCCAATGGTACTGGAATAACAGTCACAGGAAACGGCGGTACGATCACTGTCCTGTCGCCAGCAGTGAGCATCGCTGGTCTGCAGTGTTCACCCGCTACCGTGACTTCGGGCTCAACCTCGACGTGCACAGTGACGTTGTCAGCTGCTGCACCCTCCGGCGGTGCGCTGGTGACACTGTCAGCCAACAACCCCTCGTTGACTACTCCACCTTCGGTGACGGTCGTAGCAGGCTTGACCACGGCCACCTTCAGCGCGACCAGCGGCAGCATCGGCTCCGACCAGAGCGCTTCGATAACGGCCAGCTACAACGGCAGCACCAGTAACGCCACCATCAGCCTGGTCGCACCAGTGCTGATGTCCTCACTTGCGTGTGTTCCGGCAACCCTGGGACCTAACGCCACCAGCGCGTGCACGGTGACCCTCAGCAAGGCCGCCCTGGCGGGCGGGGCGGCAGTCACGCTCTCCAGCAACAACGCGATATTGACCGTGCCGGCCTCGGTCACCGTGGCGGCGGCAGCGACCACGGCCAGTTTCAGCGCGACTACCGGCAGCATCGGCTCCGACCAGAGCGCTTCGATAACGGCCAGCTACAACGGCAGCACCAGCAACGCCACCATCAGCCTGGTCGCACCAGTGCTGATGTCCTCACTGGCGTGTGTTCCGGCAACCCTGGGGCCCAACGCCACCAGCACGTGCACGGTGACCCTCAGCAAGGCCGCCCTGACGGGCGGGGCGGCAGTCACGCTCTCCAGCAACAACGCGATATTGATCGTGCCGGCCTCGGTCACCGTGACGGCCGGCACGGCCACGGCCACCTTCAGCGCGACCAGCGGCAGCATCGGCTCCGACCAGAGCGCTTCGATAACGGCCACCTACAACGGCAGCACCAGCAACGCCACCATCAGCTTGGTGGCACCGGTGCTAGTGTCCTCGATTGCCTGTGCTCCGTCGAGCCTGGGGCCCAACGCCAGCAGCACGTGCACGGTGACCGTCACCAAGTCAGCCCCCACGGGCGGGGCGGCAGTCACGCTCTCCAGCAACAACGCGATATTGACCGTGCCGGCCTCGGTCACCGTGGCGGCGGCAGCGACCACGGCCAGTTTCGGCGCGACCAGCGGAAGCATTGGCTCCGACCAGACCGCTTCGATAACGGCCAGCTACAACGGCAGCACCAGCAGTGCGACGCTCAGCCTGGTGGCACCGGTGCTAGTGTCCTCGATTGCCTGTGCTCCGTCGAGCCTGGGGCCCAACGCCACCAGCACGTGCACGGTGACCCTCACCAAGTCAGCCCCCACGGGCGGCGCGGCGGTTCAGCTATCCAGCAACAACGCGATATTGACCGTGCCGGCCTCGGTTACGGTGACGGCCGGCACGGCCACGGCCAGTTTCAGCGCGACCAGCGGCAGCATCGGCTC
>Ga0209067_10000185_pt1 | contig 43189 bp, 53 predicted proteins | sample ColStrG_CSR_2013_FD_187199 | JGI IMG/M metagenome (GOLD analysis project Ga0209067, IMG submission 187199) | Freshwater sediment microbial communities in response to fracking from Pennsylvania, USA - Cold Stream Run_MetaG_CSR_2013 (SPAdes)... | ecosystem: Environmental > Aquatic > Freshwater >... | reverse complement strand
CTTATTTCACCGCCGACGCGCGCGTGTTCTAGCAGCCTCGCGGGCGGGGGTAACCCCGGGTGCCAAAGATGAATCTCCGGCTCATCCCCGAAGGCATAGGCAGCGCAGAGCACGCTCGTGGTCGGATCGGCGGCGTAGACATGCAGGCCGACTTTGCGCAGATCGGCGACGCTTCTAGTCTCGAAATCGAGTGATACGGAGCTCACTGATCCATCTTTTCAGCGAACCAAACCGTTACGTACAATTCCCCAGCGCCGATAGTTACGTCGTCGCCTTCGTCAATTTGAGACTTGGGAATCCAATGCTCCCGAGATTCCCCATTCTCATCCACGGCAAAGAGAACGGCCCTATCGGTAACATGTTTTACTTCGCCGAAGATGAGTTTATGGGCCATGGGCTACTTCTTTTTGCTCTTACGGGCTACGGAATACGCGATAGCTACGGCCTGCTTTTGGGGTTTGCCGGCTCGTACTTCCGTGGCGATATTTTTGCTAATGGTCTTTTTCGAGCTTCCCTTTTTTAACGGCACGATTATCTCCTTGGTCTACGTTTAGCGTCACTGACTCTTCTACAAATTTTACAAGTTCTACCGCCCGCTGGCGGGGCATAAGTGTTTTTGGCGTCAAATTTGTGCCCGCGCATACAATGCGTCTTTCGCTTATTTATGGCGGCGGGGCCAATCCCGCGTAATACGTTTTCTTTGAACGTAACAACTTCAAGATGCGCAGGATTAACGCACGAACGATTACGACAGAGATGGTCTAAAAATTTCCCTTTGGGAATTTTTCGCACAAGCATCTCGTACGAAACACGGTGCGCCAAACGATTATGGCCGTTTAGGTTGAACCGAGCGTATCCAACTCGGCTTATCGCGCCGGTCCATTGCCAGCATTTCTTGGTCTTAGATACTTTTATCCAAAACCTCTCTTCGAGAGAAAGATGCTGATTCGGCATTATGCCTGCCCCGGGGCGCGTTTAAATTTTGGGTCAAGTAAAGTTACTTCATTGTCGGCTACAAAACGCCATTCGTGTCCCATAACGCAAATCAACCATACGTACAAATTAATTTGTCGAAGCGTTTTCAAGCGCGCAAGAATATCCCACGGCACGCCCCTAGCGTGAAGAATCGCTTGGCGTTCTTTCCAATGCTTCGCGCTCACTCCCGCTGGAGGAGGGGGCAGATCGGCCTCTGTGATTACTCTACTTCTACCCATACAGCTTTTTCACGACGCCCGATTTTTTGAACCGCTCGTCGATTTTGGAAAGTTCCCCCACATTGATATTCAACGCTTTTGCAATACGGATCGCGTTACCAATGCGGGGGTTTTTCTTACCGTGCTCCACCAAGGAAATGTAGGAGGGGTGAAAGCCGGCGCGCTCGGCAAGGACTTTAATTATTAGCCCCTGCTTAATGCGTCGTTCTCTTACCATGGTGGAAAACTTCATACTAACTACCGGCTTTCTGGCAGACCGTGGATTTGAACGTGGCCGAGCATTTTCAGGGCCACTTCTTCGATCGCGGGGCCATTGTTGCTCGATTCGCCGACAAGATTCTTCACTACACCGAGCTTATCGTGCTCAACGCTCGCGGCTTTCGCCGTGACTCGCTTAGCGTGGTAGTAGTCTTTCATCGCGGCTACGATCTTCTCGCGCTGTTCTTCGGTTTCGATTACGGGCATCTCGTAACTCCTTTAGCTAAACATTGAGGTTGCATCTTGAACGCCGCCCGCGGGGGCTTCGTCGTCGGGGATGGCTTCAAAAGCCTTCTCTGGGTCGGGACGACCGCCGAAGCGTTCCCCATCCTTACAAAACTGTAGGGCGTTGATGTAGAGGGTGACGCCCGCATTGCCGCCTTTATCATAGGCGAAGGCATTGAAATTACACTTGGCCCAGCAACCGGAATAGAATTTCGATTCCTCGGTGATTACCGCCTTGGGATTCTTATCCACGATTACCGGCGCGGGCTTCACGTTACCTTTGTTGTCCTTCTCGGGGGATTTGAAGGTGACGTAAAAAGCTTCGGCATTCAAATGCTCGTGAGCTTGGCCCTTCTTTTGGGCGGCATCGATGAGCGCTTTTTGGGGTTTGAAAGGCGAGTTCATTTTCGTGGGCCACTTGGCCTTATCCGGACCCCACTTATTGATACAGGCGTTCATGATTGCTTGCTTCATTGGGGCAAGATCGGCGCCTTTTTCAAAGAGGTGCTGGTAGCTGTATTCCATTTTGCCCGAGAGCTTATTCAGCGTGGGTTTGAATACGTGGGCGTAAGATACACGGCCGATGGGAGAAGTGGCAGACGTTTGCAATTGCGCGGCTTGAGACATAGACGTTTTCCTCGTTTTATTCTTCCGTGAACATGGATTCGATGCGGCCCTTCACGGCGGGGCGATCATCGTTGGTTTGTACCAAAGTTTTACCAGAAGATTCTTTTACTACAAACTGATCCAAAATAAATTTTTTGTCTTTGGAAACCAATTTTTCCAGGGCGGCGGGACTTTTAAGTTTCACATCGTAAATGCCCATGTCGCTTTCCCAATCGAGCGCTTTAATCAAATCACGGCCTTCCGTGCCTTCGATCCACTTCCGATTCGCCCGCTTATCCACCAACTTCCACCCGGGGGGCACGTGCCCGAGCGCCGCCTGTGCGTGAGCGTACTGGTGCACGGCCTCGCACCACGCCTTTATTTGCGGAATCTTCTCTAGGTATGTGGCCAATAGGGTGGGCTCCACGGCGCTTAAATCGCTGAAACCCGCCGTAGCTACGGCCATTGCCTGCTCCCGCGGCTTAGGACAGGTGGGTTGCGCTGGGCAAAAACGGCAGTGTTCCCCGGCGATCCGCGGGGCATCGGGCTTTTCGGTGGCCAGGGCGTCATCCACCAGTTGGGCGGCGAAATCCAGCATATCCACCGGATCGGTTTCCCACGCCCTCACCGGCCCGTCAACGTGGTAGCAACGCGGCTGCACGATCACGAGAACGATTTTCTCAATGGGGAACGCGTTCATCACTAGCGCGCCCATACCGTAATACATGAGCTGTTTCGACCGCACGACGCTTACGGGAATCCCTTTGCCGTGCTTATAGTCCACCACGTAAAGGGTCTTCGATTTGGCAAAGTAGCAAACGTAGTCGGCGGTACCGAAAAGGGCTGGGTGATATGAGGAGAGATCAAGGCGCTGCTCAACCGCCTCGAAATCCGGCAGCATCCCGCGCAAGGATTCGATGAAATCGACGTAAACCTGTACAGCCTCGGCCATCTCTTCCGAATCAAAGACTGGCTCGCGCCCGAGGAGAATTGCGGCGGCGGCATCGTGCGCACGATTGCCCTCATCTGCGTATTCCGAAGAGATATTCGGGATACCTTCCGATGCAGCTACGGCGCCGGGGCAAGTGCCCCAGCGATCATACGATGAGGCGCCAAGGCGGGAATGTACCTTTTCCTCGATCACGACGCGGCGACCTTCTCGCAATGGGCGATAAACAGGCCGCGGTTCGCGTCGGTGAGCTCTCCGCAGCGTTTTACGCCGAAGTGCTCAAGGGCCGCGCGGGCCGCGTCCACGTTTTTCTTGGAGTTCACCAGCTTGAGGGCCGTAACGGCATCCTCAATAGTAGCTACTTTTGGCGCTTGTGATGGTGTTTGTGAAGCTTGAGATGATCCGACAACAGGTGCATGAGCAGGTGCCGGCACTCCCGAATCTCCTTCTCCGTCATCTTGAGTTTCAGCGGATGCTTCTTCACTACTTTCCGTTTCATCTTTTGCGTCCTTCTTATAGGGGCCAACCTTTTGGCCCGGTTTACGCCCGCGTTTTTTGGGGGCGGAAGGGTCATTAGACACCGTAATCGCGCCGGGGGGAAGGGGGTCGTGGCGTTCCACGGTGGGTACAACGGGGGATGCAGGCGGCGAACGCATCATGATTCGACCCTGTGCCGCTTGGCCAAGGGATTCGACCATTACATCATAGAGGGCTTGTTGGGAGTCAGCTTCAAAGTAGGCGGTATATTTTTTCATATTAAATCCAAAAGTTCCTTAGGTACGGGTTGTTGATAAATTTTAGAATTTTCGATCATTTTCTGCCGGATAATATCTTGGAGTCGGCGATCGTAGGAGTGTTCCAGGCAGAAGGTACGAACGAAAATTGGGTTCGGCTGATTCACGCCGCCGCAACGCATGGCTGCTTGAGTGTTATCTTCGGGTACGAACGATTCCTCAAGGAAAAAAATATGGTTCGCCGCGGAGAGGCTAATCGATGTACCCGACGCCGAGATATTACCGATCCAAACGCGCACTTTATGTTTTGGATTCTGGAAATTTTTTAAGTTTTTTGCCACGCGGAGCGGATTACTCCCGCCATACATCGTCACGGGACTAAACTTATGTAACCTTTGCGCTGCTCCGTTGATGCAATCGCGGTGGTGGGCGAAGATGACGACCTTACGATACGCACCGGCCTCAAGTTCGGCTGCGATGAGCTCACAAGCGGCATCTAGCTTTTGCAGCGCCGTGTATCGGCGGAGGGTGGAAATGCTTTTGGCGTTCGCTTTGAGCGCTTCAACCAGCCCATGGGAGAGGGTCTTGTCGTCGAGGATTCCGTTCAAAATGCCCATCTCTGCCTCGAGAAGCGTATTGAGCTCGGCGGTACGATCGGTGGGTATTTGCCACTTCCACATCGTAGTGGCGCGGAGATCCACCTTGCCCGGGGGCACCATGACAGTGCTGAAACTCATCTTTGGTAACTGCACAGCTACGTCCTTTGCTTCTCGGCGGAGGATTTTTTTCGCCATGAGGGCGTGGAGCTCGGCCATCGTTTCTGGCTCGTTAACTCGGGTGCCGACGATTTGCGGCCCGTAGCCATTTTCCACCACTCGGCAGAATTTTTTCGCGAACGCCCAAAAGTCGAGCTTGGTGGCACCAAACGTAAAGAGTGTACTCCAAAGCTCGCTCGCCAGTCCGTTTGGCGTTGGAGTACCGGTTGTGCACCAGATTCGGCCAGCTTTTGAAGGAATCCCCTCTCGACCAAATACAAGCCGGGTTCGTTTCGCATTAACCGATTTAACGTAGTGAGATTCGTCGATGATAGCAACGTCGAATCGATACTCGGGGGGTATTTGTCGGAGGGTCGATTCAAGATTTTCGTAGTTGCAGACCACGCAATGTGGGCCGTGAAGGCCAAAATCAATGCGATCAGCACGACCAAAAACCAGTGTGAAGGACCATTTCCTCTTGGACCACGTCTCAAATTCCGTCCTCCAGTTGAATCGGGCCACGCCTCGGCAGACCACCAAAACCCGCTCGGCGTTGATAAGGTCACATGCCGCGATAGATTGAACTGCCTTGCCCATTCGAGGGGCATCAGCCAAAAGCGCAGTTTTCTTGGACGCAAGCCAAGCGGCACCTTCACGTTGGTAAGGGAAAAGGGTCGGTTCATTTTTCATTCATTACTGCGCGGGATTTCTCGTCTTTATGCGCGGCTTCTAGAGAGGGATACGCAATGTACCCTCCTTCGGGGCGCCGAACAAAAATATGTCCGGGGTATTCAGGTACCGTATCCCAATGCGCGGGAAGCTTTTCGGGCTCTCTCTTATCGCCGGGCACTCGGCCATTCCATTGAGTCTCGGCAGTATTTTTTGGAAAAGGAAGTTCTAATTGTTCCATTCGGTACCTATCGTCTACTTCTTTGCGGCGCGTTTCGATCAATTCTCGGGCGAACATGAGACAGCAAGATGCATGGTCAAGATGCGATAGCCCACTCTCAGGATCAGCATCCTCCCCGTTGTTAAACGCAAGGATGTGACGTAAAGCGGCGGCCATGAGCCGGGAGATTTTAATGCCTTTACGCCAATTGTGAGCCGCGTATTTTTTCTTACCAAAGGTAAGCACGCTTCCCACCCCGAAGAGCCACGTTGCCGAAAAAAGGGATAGATCCGGCTTTTCGTCGTCATTTTTCAATCCGCCGAGTTGAGTCACAGTTCTTGGCTCTCAAAATACGCGTCCTCGAGATCCTTTTTCATTTTCTCGATTTTCAGCTTATCCGCGGGCTTGAACGACGCCATATCCCCCGAAAGGTTGGCGCGATAAAATTCCAAATATTCCCGCCACGGCCCTTTCTTTTTCGTCGAGCCTAGCTCCACCAAGAGCGCCACAAGATAATTTTTTGTTTCGTCTTGATTGATAAATTCGCGGAGCGTGGATGCGGCGTTACGCGGCTTCGCAGCTCCCGAAGGCGGCGGGATAGGTTCGCGGGGCGGGAGATCGGTGAGGGATCTTCCGGGGGGAACGTGGGCAACGGGTCTTTGATTCGTTTCAGGTTTAGCCATTGGGATACTCCATGTGTGAAGGGTGCACTAAAGGTAAATTAAAGTTTTGCCGTATTCAATGCTTTTGTCGCATTATTTTGCGCTTCGAGCACTCGTAAATCATTGGCAGCATCGCTTACCGCGTGCCAATCTCGCTCCTCCGTCTTGACTTTTAGGTATTCGATCAGGGCTGCTATTTTGGTTTCAAGTGTCATATTTTTAGTGTGTTGAGCTATAAATTCCGAAACGGTCATGCCCGTGGAATCCATGAGCACCTTTTCAAATCCTTTCCAACAAAGATCAAGAAATATCTCCGCCATGGCCCCTCCTCAGCTTTTCAAGGGCTTCCCGCGCTAGCATGGACTGGTAGTTGTAAGCGGGCTCCCGCTCAAAGGTCGTGATTCCGGCGTCCGCGATCTTCTCCAGCGCCGCCATGGCCAGGGAGAGGCGCTGGCGCTCCTTCATTAGGGCATCGCGAAACTCCATCCGTTGCTTTACGCAAGAAATATACTGCGCATCCTTCTTCTCTAGCTCGCTACCGTAATCGACGCCTATGCCGTTGAGCGCCATCTCCAGAGACGCCACCTCCGCTTTCGCGGCCCCTAGCTCGGATCGGGCGACCTGGAGTTCACTCACTGCGCAGTATTCGGTTTGGGCGATGCTGGACGGTGTGGGAGAAAAATGCCCAACGTGCAACCCTACCCAGAGGTGCGGCGGGTGTTCGCCCTCTCCCTTGGCGAGAAGGTCGAGCACGAATTGGGCGCCTTCCTGAAATGAATAAAACTTGGCTGGATCGACAAGGCCAGCGGTTTTACTAACCGCGTGCTTATCAGCCGCTTCCTCTATCCTATGCTGCAGGGATTGGGGGGCGGTCATGACTCCTCCAGCAATTCAACTTCGTGGTGCGTATTAATCAGTTCCATGAGCTCCTCGGCACCATCAACGCCCGCGTCCATTAGGGCGTGAACGTAGTCATAATCTCCGGCCGAGAAAGTTCTGGGCAGTCCCCTCTTTCGCAGCACGAACTTCAATGTGTCGGGCAGCGTTTTCGATTCGCAGATTGGCCTCCAAACCAGTGAGCTACTCATCGCCCCTCCCGTTCGCATTGTCGGTTACTATCTTGTAGTGCGGATACGGCCCGTGCTTCTCGCGATACTTTTCATACGAACGCAGGAAACTATCGCGCCCCCACAGCCGCCATAAAACAAGGACAGACAAGATCCCAAGGTTGAATCCATTTATTAGAGCGCAAATAAAATTAGCCATCGCTTTCCTTTCCGTTCGCGCCTAGGAGCGCCGCGAGCAATGCTTTGTTCGCCGCCATTCGGGCTTCCATGCTTCCGGTAGCTCGGCACCACACTATTTCTTCTAGCCCTTCAATTTTCCCCGTCAGCCGCGCCACCTCGTGTTCGGCGTTCATTCCGGCGAGAAAATCAAAGGCCGCCAACTTATCTCGATCCACGCCGTTAACGGCGAAAGTTCCGCCGTATTCCCGTGCCCTCTTTCGGCGGAAGGCTTCGTGCTCGGGGCTGAGTTTGGGGGTCACGACTTCACCAACCGCGCCAATTCGGCGGCGCCGCCATTGAACCAAGAGGCATCGATCTTACCGCTGCCGGGGACTTCCTCTTTGTCGGTGTACTGCCAAAACGTAAACGTCTTCCAAGGGCTGGGGATTCGTGGCGCCGCCACATTATAGTGCGCGATCCATAGAGGGTAGCGCGCGAACTGCGCGGCGGTGGTTGGCGAGCATTTGCCCGGGAAGAATCCTGGCGACGTGTAAACGAAAGGGGTCATTCCAACCAGGTTCTCGAGCGCGTGCAGGAACGCAAGCGCGCGGGTAGCGCCCTCTTCGTCGAGCTCTTTTCCGTTGGCATAAGTGGTAGTGGTGTTGTCCCACTCGAGATCCAAACACGGCGCGAGCTCCCCGGGTTTCACCGCGCCGAGGGTTTGGGCGAAGTGCCCGGCTTGCGTAACGGGGTTTTGCTCAAAACGAAAGAAGTGATAGGGCATGTAGGCCATGCCAACCTCGGCCGCTCCGTCGCGATCCGAACGAAATGTGGGATCGACGTAGGCTGTACCGTCCGTGCATTTACTCATGGCCACGCTAAACCCGGCGGCCTTGGCTTGCTTCCAATCAATGTTGGGCTCGTAATGGGATACGTCCATGGCGTGAAGATGCGAAACGTCGTATGCAGGCGTTGCCGGCGGCGTGGGGTGTTGAATCGGGGCGGGCGCGGCAGGTGCGGCGGGCGCGACGGAGCCTTGAGGCGGAACGGACTTATTTGCGGGGCGAAAACCAACCATTTTTAGTGTCCTCTTTTTTATTGTTTACGGGAAACCAACCATGCCGTGATGCACCACCGATGTAACCACAGCCGAGCGCCGTTGAGCTCGAGCACGCCATTATTCCACGGCTCGGAGGGATGGCAACGCGCGCGGCAGTGGGCGCAATCAAGGCGGTGAAGCGGATACATTCGTTACGTATAGGTTATTTTTAAATGGGTTGCAATACGGTTTTAGGCTCGGCAATATTTCTTTATTCTGTGGGTAAGAACCGCACCCCAAAATAGGCCAAAAGCGCGGCCTCCGAGAGATCCGCGGAGCGGGCATCCCGGGTGAAAGTTACGCTCCACTCCGGAAAAAGCTCCACAGCGAGTTTTAACGAGGCCTTCTTATCACTCGATAGCCCCAGACCCGATTTCCACACCGACGGCCACGCTGGCCGCACCGGCACCCCCATTGCGGCCAGAACGCCCAGGATGATTCCGTGGCCCTCGCCGAATCGAAATGCGGAGGTCACCCCCATCTGCGGGCTCGCGGAAACCTTTTCGACCACGGCAATCCTCGGCACCCCAGCCCTATGGATAATCTGTGCGAGGCGGATTGGGTCAATCTCCGCCCGTTGCCGCTCCCCTGGCGCTATGGCGGAAGGCGGTTTGAGGGGCATAGGCACAGCGGCTATAAGCCGCTTATCCTCTGGGCAGTACCAAGCAAGCGCACCGCTGAAACCGGGATCAATTCCGAGAATTAATTGTTGGGCCATTGCCCCAGTGGATCATTGCCTTAGCGATATTGGCTACTTTTTATTCGTTCTTGAGACGAACGCTCTTTGAAGTTCCGGGGGGAAGAAGCGGGATTTCGTTGGTGAAACAAAACGCTTCAAAGGACTCTAAAGAAGTGAAAAACTGTTCTTTACCCTTAAAAACTGTGAGAAACCCCCAAACCCTCTCGCGGCGACTAAATTGACCCCAAGAAAATTGGAGGTACCCATGATATCGAAGCCTCCGTATGTGTTTTTCCACCGGTTCTAAGGCGCGCATCTCTTGAACTTGGGCGCGTACATCGTCGGGCTCTAGTTGCTGAGCTAGTTGCTGGCTAGTTGCTGGATTTTTAAAGTGACTCATCTTATTGAATTAACTCCACATAATAGTTGACAAGAACAACTATGCCAACTGCGACAACCTTATTCCAGTCGCCAGTAATAGAGATCGCTGTATCACTATATTAATTAAATTTAAATGGCTATAATTAAATTTAAATATCACTACTGCTATGGCTCAATACTACTATTTACTTGTTCTAGTAGTCATAGTTGTATTATAGTAGTTATATCAATAACTTAACGCAGTACAACTAATTTGCCAACTGCCAACTAGAAAACGATTAGCCCCGCGCCCCCTCGGCCGTTTAAAAAGTGCGGCTTGGTTGGAATTTGCGCGCCCGCCGCATCGGCACCCCTAGAATGGTAAGAGCCTTGGCCGGGAATAGGTTCGAATAGGGGTTTTAAGGCAAAAGAAGCGGCGATAAAACTGGTTGGAGTTTTATCGCCGCGCCGCCGGGAGTCTTAGACCGGAGAGATGTAAAACCCCTCGGCGAAATTGGTTAATATGCTGTTTCCGGCGTTTCGGGATTATAAGGTTTCCCGTTGATATAGATTTTTCCCGTTCTTGAATCTATCTCATAGAGATATTGGATATCGCCGTGCTCGGTACAATCAAGGCCCCAACCAGTCATGCGAGTCGTGGCATACTCTCGATCCTCTGCAAGGTCGGCGATTGTAAAGGCTCGAACTATCTGCGCAAGCAAGTATTCCGGGTCGTTCCCTCTATCAGCGTGGAAAAACTTTACGAGACTTGTGAGGGTCGGCATAACTCCGCGCGGATAACCGTCACTATGCTTGTAGATATAGATTCCTCCGGTCTGTTGAAACTCGGTCGTGTCGCGTTTGATACATATCTGGGCTCGGGTAGACATTATTTTTCTCCTTGATTAAATGGATAAAAGCGCGCCGCAGTTTCCCACGGCGCGCAACCCACGAATTGTTTTATTTAGTTATTGGTAACTTTCAAACCCGCGAATTGTTCGCTTTCCCAAGCGCCCGCTTTGTTCTTGGGGCACGCTTTGAAAGTGAGCTTGTTGGTCATAATGAGGCAACGTGTTTCGAGAATCTGCAAGCGCTTGCCAGAATTGATAACGTAGCGGATAGCCGCCGCTTTAGAATCGAAGTTATGACCTTCGACGGAAAATAGATCGTTTGGAACGCTCGAATCAGCGCGAGCGGCGGAAGCAAGAGCACAAATTGCAAGGATAACTAGGGTTACAGTCTTCATTTTCATTTTCTCCGTTTTAGTTGTGTTTGGGTTGGGAAATTAAATTGCAGCGTCAATATCGCCACTAGCGATATCGCCGTCCGGATCACAAGACGTTTGATTGGATTCGACGATAACGGCGCATTCATCCAATTCACGTTGGGTATATCCCGACTCTTCGTCGATGACTTCGGGCTTGGATTGTTTGGCGGCGCAGGAAGTTAAAGCGATAGTGAAAAGCAAGCTAATAATGACGATTAAGAGTTTCATTCGTGTTCTCCGTTTACTTGTTGCAGTGTATCAATCTTAATGCATCACGTCAACTAAAAGAATTAAATTTAAATAGCGTGGATTGTCCTTTAAATTGATTAAATGCCCGCTTCCCCTGCCCAACGAGTTCAACCTTTAAACGCCGACGCCCAAGCTTTTATCTGCAACGGCATTGTAGAAGGTCGTCCAATTAAAGAACTATGCGATAAATTGGGCATTTCGATTAATCACTACTATTGGGCCGCTTCTATAGACCCCCAATTCGATAAAAATGTTCAACAGGCACGTGTGTATTGGGCGCATCAATTAGTAGATGAGCTTATGCATTGTACAGACGGCGCAGACACGATTGCGCTCACGCAAAAGGCCCGCGTTTGGAGCGACAATGCGAAATGGGTTGCCAGTAAAATGAATCCTTCGAAGTATGGCGACAACCTTAATATAAACGTTACTCATTTAGACCTATCCTCCGTTCTGTTGGCTGCCGAGAATCGCGTCATGTCGGTTATAGAAGCAAAGGGCAACGTTGTTCCCCATGCTGAGGTAGCTTTGGAAGATAGATCGTCGGTTGTAGAGGATTCTGGAGCGTCACTTTCTTCGAGTTTGGAAGGTCTCGGCGATATTCCAGCAGAACTAGAAGACTTGATATGATTGCACGAAGGAATCCTTAGACCCCGGGGGTGGTAGTGGGCGTACCCCAAGCTTTTGGCCGCTGCCCTATTAACCTTACCTTTGCCTAACAAATGTTTAATTTTTCTGATTAGCCGAGTTTCCAAAAATTTTTGAAAATTTTTTGGTATAAGGCCCAGATGAAGAAAAAAGGACCAAAGCCGCCGCCATTCAGCGAGCGGTACAAAGTAAACAAAAAGACCGGATGCTGGATTTGGGCGCACTTTATAAACGACGTAACGGGGTATGGAATCGTGCGCTCGCCGTTCAGCACTTCAAGACAGGCGCACCGCTACTCTTGGGAGCATAATGTTGGGAAAGTTCCCGCGGGGCTTTTAGTACTTCACAAGTGCGACGTGCGAAGCTGCATAAACCCCAAACATTTGTTCCTCGGAACGTGTAAAGACAACCTCCAAGACATGGCGAGGAAGGGGCGAGGAGCAAAGCAGCGAATCACGCATTGCCCCTCCGGCCACAAATACTCCGAGAAAAACACCTACCGGTACCGGAACATGCGCCAATGTCGTATTTGCCGGGATAAACATCGAGAAGCCAATAAACGCAAAAACAATTGCCACGCCCGTTAAGAGTCGGCATCATGCCATATGGCTAATAGAACAACCTCCACCCCCACGGTACGGCCGGAAGACACCGCCCGCATTTTAGCAAAACTGCTAAGCCCAGAAATAAAAAACGATCCGTACACGTTTTGTATGTACGCATTTCCGTGGCGAGTTAAGAACACGCCTTTAGCCAATCGGGACGGCCCCAACAAATGGCAGACCGAGGAGTTGAAGAAGCTCGGGGCGCACATTAGGGAAAACTTGGAGCGAGTCGCTCGCGGGGAGAACCCCACGGTCTATAAGTGCGGCGTCGCTTCCGGCCGCGGAATTGGTAAATCCGCGTTTGTGGCCATGGTCACTTGCTGGTTCATGAGCTGCGTGGTGGGCGGAACGTCGGTGATCAGCGCAAACACGGATGCCCAGCTTACCGGTAAGACCTTTGCTGAAATCGGCAAGTGGATCAGCATGTCCATCAACAGCTACTTTTTTGAGCGGACGCAGAAAAAGATAACTCCAACCGAGTGGTTTGCGGCGGAACTTCGCAAGGCACTCAAAATCGACTCGGGCAAGTATTTTTGCCAAGGTCTACTTTGGTCGGAAGATTCCCCGGATAGTTTCGCCGGGGAGCACTCGAGTATTGGAATGCTATTGATTTTCGACGAGGCGTCAGGAATACCACAGAAGATTTTTGATGTATCCGATGGTTTCTTCACGGACCTTACCCCGTATCGGTTTTTCTTCTGTTTCTCCAACCCACGGAAGAACACCGGGCCGTTTTTTGAGATATTTCACAAGTACCGGAACTACTGGAACACGCGCCAAATCGACAGCCGTACCGTGGACGGCCTCGATACCGCCATTTTTGACGAGATCATCGCCAAGCACGGGGTGGATTCCGACACCGCGAAGGTAGAAGTCCTCGGGCAATTCCCCTCGCAGGGTGACAGCCAGTTTGTCAGCAGACAAGCTATCGCGGACGCGCAAATACGCGAGCTAGATCGCATGGACGATCACGCCGCGTTGGTGATGGGCGTGGACCCCGCGCGCTTCGGTGATGACGTAACCGTAATTCGTATGCGCCGCGGGCGCGATGCGCGCAGCTATCCCGTGATAGAAATGAAATCTGCCGATAACATGCGAGTAGCGAATAAAGTCGCCGAGATGATTGACGAGTTTGAACCCGACGGGGTTTTCATCGACTCAGGGGCGGGGGCGGGGATCATTGACCGCCTCCGTGAGCGGGGGTATGTGGTACATGAATGCGGGTTTGGCACCGAGTCTAAAGATCCCACATACGTTGACCACCGCACAGAGATTTGGGCAAAGATGAGAGAATGGCTCAACGGGGCCATGATCGATTCGAATCAGTTCCTAATCACCGACCTCGCGGCGCCCGAGTATGAGTTCGTGGGCCGCGAAGACAAGATTAAGCTCGAGAGCAAGGAAAAGATGAAGAAGCGCGGAATCGCGAGCCCGAACCATGCGGATGCATTGGCCTTGACTTTCCACTTGACGCTCGCCCGATATGACTCCAAACTTGCAAGAAAGAATCCGGCTCGCAAGAACCGTGTAGCGAGTGGCCTAGATTACAAACTTTTTGGGGGCAAATGAATGTTGATCGCGATTGTAGTTTGGCCCGCCACCGTTTTACTTTTGGGCGCCGGCGTCTTGTGGTTTGGCACTAAAAGTGTCCGCGGAGATTTTAAACGCGAAGACAATGAACGCGATTTGAAATATCGCATTCGGCGGGTGAAGCTGGAGCACGACGCCGCCAAGCAATTGGAGCACCACGGAAAATGAGTGGCACCGTATCAGCCGTGGGAGATTTCTTTCACAACGTCGGGCAATTGTTCTCCACCCCGGAGCAGCCTAAGCTTCAAGCCCCGAGCGCCCTTTCTCAAACCCCCACCCAAGCCCAAGCAAGCGCGACCGCGTCGGCCCAAACCCTAGACCAAGAAAAGCAGGCAGCCAGTACCAGTTCCGTTATTTCGGGCGGCGCCGGCGTTTTGGAACAACCGACCACTACCAGCCGAACGCTGTTGGGGAGCTAAATGCGTACAGCCGACTACCTTGCGCCGCCATCTTCGGGTTCTTTTGACCGCCAATCGTCCGAAGACGACGAATTGGTCGGTAAGTTAATTACGGATTGGCAGTACCTTTTCGGCCTGCGGGGCAATTGGAATAGCCATTGGACCGAAATCGCCCAGCGCATCTTTCCCATGGAGAGCTGGCTCTTTCAGAACTTCTCCCAACTAAACATGCAGGGAGATAAAAGGAACTTCGAGGTATACGATTCTACTGGTATTCTGGCTCTGCAACGTTTTGGAGCTATTCTCGATTCTCTTCTTACTCCACGCGATCAGTTTTGGCACCAGATCAAACCATCCGATGATAACCTTCTCAAAGATAAAGCAACGCGTCTCTGGTACGAGCGGGCGAATAACGTCCTCTTTGAGGAACGTTATAGCCCGAAGAGTAACTTCGCCGCTCAAAACCAGGGTCAATACCTCTCACTCGGTGCTTACGGCACTGGCGTGCTTTTTATTGATCGTCTTGCTGGTACCCCTGGCCTTCGCTATCGCCATGTCCACCTTGGCGAGTGCTATCTCCAAGAGAATCACCAAGGGCTAGTAGACCGCAATTGCCGCCATTTCATGATGACGGCGCGCCAGGCATACCAAATGTTCGGTGACGATTGCCCGGCGAACATTATTACGGTGAAAGACCGGTTTCCCGACCGCCAGTTTTTCTTCCTCCATTGGGTCATGCCGAACGAAGACCGCGACATGGACCGCCGAGATTACAAAGGCATGGAGTACCAATCGATCTACATCTCGATCGAAGGACGCAAAATCGTAAAGCGCGGCGGGTACACCAACTTCCCCTACGCCATTTCTCGCTACTATCAGGCGCCGAATGAAGCTTATGGCCGATCAATTGCTATGGACGTACTGCCTAGCCTCAAGACCCTTAACGAACAGAAAAAGACGATGCTCAAGCAAGGGCACCGCGTGGTGGACCCGGTACTTCTGGCCCACGATGACGGCGTAATCGATGGTTTCTCTCTCGCCCCGGGCGCAATCAATGCGGGCGGCGTAAGTGCCGAGGGCCGACTCCTTATCCAGCCTCTCCCCACTGGCAACCTCGCCATGGGTAAAGAGGTCATGGAAGATGAGCGCAACCTCATCAACGACTCTTTTCTGATTTCTCTCTTTCAGGTGTTAACCGAAAATCCGCAGATGACAGCAACAGAAGTACTAGAGCGCACTCGGGAAAAAGGGATTCTACTTGCTCCCACTATTGGTCGTCAGCAATCGGAATATCTTGGGCCGATGATTGATCGGGAGCTCGATCTTCTCTCGGCGATGGGGAAACTTCCGCCGCAAACGGGTCTGATGAAAGAAGCGAAGGGTCAGTATAAGACAATTTACGATTCTCCTATCACGCGCACGCAAAAAGCCGAATGGGCTGCCGGGGCTCAACGCACCGTGCAGACCCTTATGGAGCTCGCGCAAGCGACTCAAGATCCATCCTATCTTTTCTACATCGATTTCGACATTGCGGCGCCCATAATCGCCAGCATCAACGGCACGCCGGCAAGCTGGATTCGGTCCAAAGACGATGTGGCTAAGCTCAAAGAGGAGCACGCCAAGCAGCAGAAGATCCAACAGGCTATTCAGGCCGCGCCGGCGGCGGCCGGGGTTATGAAGGCGCAAGCACAAGCGGCCCCCACCCCAACCCCGCAGGGATAAAGAGTGAGAATCCAGGAAAAATCCAAACTCCGAGATTACTACCACGAGCGCGGAATTGCGTTCGGCCGAGTTTTCGACCCCAAAGGCCCCTTCGTAGACATAGTTATGGCGGATTTAGCGAAATTCTGCCGGGCCAATGAGAGCACTTTTCACACCGATCCTCGAGCGCACGCTCTTATGGAAGGGCGAAGAGAAGTGTGGCTGCGAATCCAAGAATTTCTGACCATGAACGCCGATGAGCTACTTGAAAAACACGCGCGACCCGTTACGATGCAAGAAACCCCAAAACCCTAAACCCCAACCCCCGGAGCCCCAATCATGAGCACCACCGCGACCCCCGCTGCACCCGCCACGCCTGCTACTGCCACGTCACCTGCGGCGCCCGCTACGCCCGCATCCACCAGTGCCGCTATGTCGGCCACGTCCACCCAGGCCGCGCCGGCCACTACTACCGGCGCGGCTCCCGCCACCACCGAAACGGTGAATCCGGGCTCTTGGATGGCCGGGTTCAACGACGATTTAAAAGGTTACCTCGGAAATAAGGGCTTCAAAGACCCGAGTTCCCTCGCCGATGCGTATCGCAACCTCGAGAAGCTCCAAGGCGTGCCGCAAGATCGGCTTCTCAAGTTACCGGAGAGTTTCTACGATGACAAAGGGGCGCTCACGGCGGAAGGCCGAGCCATTTACGAGCGTATCGGCGCCCCGAAAGATCCCAAGGATTACGGAATCGAAATGCCTAAAGAGGGCGGCGACGCCGCGCGCCTCGAGGGTTTCCTCAAAGCCGCCCATGAAATGGGGCTCACCAAAGCGCAAGCGCAAAAGTTGGCCGCGACCGATGGCGCCTATATCCAGAAGGTAATGGAGGCGCAAAAGGCCCAAGCCACCGCCGCTTTCAACGACCAGCAAACCGCCCTCCAGAAAGAGTGGGGCGCCGCCTACGATAGCAATCGGAACATCGCCGCCGACGCCGCGCGCCGAATGGGGCTGGATGCGAAAAAAATCGATGCTCTCTCGGCCGCTCTTGGACACGCCGACACCATGAAACTGCTCGCCTCGATTGGAAAATCGGTCGGGGAAAGCGCTTTCGTCCAAGGTCAACGGGCGAATACGCCGCTCGAGCCCGCTTCGGCCAAATCAAGGATTTCCGAGCTCATGGCGGATAAAGATTTCGGCCAGCGTTTAATGAACGGCGAAGCCGAAGCCAAAGCTACCTGGCAGCGGCTCCACGAGCAGGCTTACCAGGGCACGGTAAATATTTAATTCACGCGGCCTATTGACTCGGGGTGGGGATGTGCCTCATCCTGAGTTTACTTTCAAGCCGATAAGGGTTAAGCGCCCCGGCTGACCGTCCCGAATAGTGGGATACCGCTCCGCCGGTATGCGCGGAATAAAGTCGGCCCCGCAAGGATAAGCCTCTTTTTGGAACCAATAATTGTTTCAAAAATGGAGGCCACAATGGCCGGTGTAAATTCTGGGATTCCGCTCTTCTACGTTGAGCAATTTAGCTCCAACATCCAACTCAAGCTCCAGCAAAAAGGCAGCCGCCTTTCGATGGCGGTAATGAGCGGCAACCACGTCGGTTCGCAGGCGTCCCCTGTTGACCAGTTCGGCGCGATCAACGCGAACAAAGTGACCGGCCGCTACCAGCCGATCAGCCCCACGGACGCTCCTACCGACCGTCGTTGGGTTTTCCCCCAGGATTACGATCTTGCCCAGCTTCTCGATTCTTTCGACAAGCTTCGCCTCTTGATCGATCCCATGAGTTCCTACGTGACCAACAGCGTTTACGCTATGGGTCGCGCTAAGGACCAAGAGATCCTCAACGGCCTGCTTGGTGCTAACTACACCGGCAACAACGGCACCACGTCGGTTTCGGTTCCTTCGAGCCAAATCGTATCGGTGGCCCAAGGCGCCGCTTCCGCTACCAACCTCACGGTGGCCAAGCTTCGTAAAGCCAAGCAAATCCTCATGAGCAACTACGTGGACCTCGACGCCGACGCCATCTACATGGCGATCAACGGCGTGAACCACGACTCGCTCCTCGCGGAAGTGCAAGTGATCAGCACCGAGTTCAACGACAAGCCGGTAATGGTGGAAGGCAAAATTACGCGCTTCCTCGGTATCGATTTCATCCATACGGAGCTGGTGAGCACCGGCGTGGACGATTTGTCGGGCACTTCGACCATGCTCCCCGTGTGGGCTAAGTCGGGCGCTTACGCCGGTATCTGGATGGACATGGTGACCGACGTGTCCCAGCGCAAAGACCTTCGCTCCCTCCCGTACCAAGCGTACGTGATGGGCACCTTCGGCGGCACGCGCCTCGAAGAGAAAAAAGTTGTTCAAGTTTGGGCTCGCTAATTTAGGCGAAGGAGAATTTTAATATGTCTAGCTTCAATCTAAAATCTACGGTCATCTCGAACCGGGACGCGGTTCCGAAAATCCTCACCGATGCCTACGTTGACGGGGGCGAAATTCTTGAATCTGAGGGTTACGTGCAATCCGGGTCTTCGACGGACGCGGTAGGTTCTACCTATCGTCTCTGCCAAGTGCCCTCGAATGCGCGCGTATCTTCGCTCAGCTTCCAGTGCGACAGCCTCGGCGCGAGCTCGGCGGTAAACGTTGGCGTGTACTGGCCGACGTTCATCCCCGTGGGCGCGGGCCTCTCGGCCGCGAACGCGAGTGCGGCCATCTCGGCGGCGTTCTTCGCCTCGGCGCTCTCGACCGCTTCGGCCACTGGTCCCACGGATATCGTGAACCAGTCGGGCTCCAACACCATTGCTAAGCAAGAGCTCCCGCTCTGGCAGGCGATCGGTCTCTCGGCCGACCCGATGATCGATCTCGATATCGTGGTCACCGTGAGCACCATCCTCGCCGCTCAAGGGTACGTTAGCCTCAAAGCCAAATACGCCAAGCAGTAACGATTACGGGTCGCGGGCGGTGAGAAGGGCTCCAGGGGTTTCACCGCCCGTTTTTTACGAGAGGACTAGTGAAATATGGCCACAAGACTTTACGGCGCCAACGCGGATTATAACCTCGAACAGGTTACCGAAGCCGTAGGCTCCGCCACCACCGCGCACGGCGTAGAACTGACCGTGGACCTTTCGTCTGCGATCGTGAACGATTCGGGCAGCACCCGCACCATTTCCAAAAACGAAGTTTTGCTCATTCTGGAACTTTTCGAGCAGTACATTACGCGCTCGAACTGGCCGCCGGCTTAAGGAGTAATCATGGCTCGTGGTGGAGTAGCACTTTGTGTGAACGTCAACGTAGTGGCGAACCAACCGCCCATTTCATGGGTGGGTGGACGTACGACCTTGGTGATTTGCGCAACCACGTATCCCGCGGCCTGCAACCTTCAATTGCAGATGCAGAACGGGAACTGGATTAATATTACGGCCTCTAGCGTAAGCCAAGACAGCTCCACGGTGTACGATCTTCCCGCAGGCCAGTATCGCATGGCAATGGCCGGCGGAACGGCGGCCGGGCTCTACGCTTCTCTGGTATCGGTGGCGTACACGTAAGGAGGAAGGGAGCATTGATCGGACATGGCGTCTACCACAACTCAGACCACGATCATCAATCGCGCCCTTCAGCTTCTAGGCTATAAGCCGGTCGGTTCCATAAGCGACAATGACCGCGGCGCGCGCGCGATGAACCGCGCGTATTACCCCGTCCTCGAGGCCATGCTGCGCGAGAATTTTTGGTCGTTCTCGATCAAGCGCGCCATCATCGCGGCCGCGGGCACGCCGCCCATTTTCGGCAAGGCGAATTATTTCTCCCTCCCCGGGGATTTCATCATGATTGCGCCGCCCGATCAGTATACCTCGTACACCCTCGGGGCCATTCCCGCGGGTTTGATCCCCGGCGGCCCCAATACTGGCGTGACCTATACCGATTGGCAAATTGAGAATATGCCGGCCGGCGGACAAGCTATCGCTAGCGATCAGCAGGGGCCGCTCTACTTGCGGTACGTGAGCAGCGCGATCACCGAGGCCAATTTCGATCCTTCTTTTGCCGAAGCTTTCGCGGCCTGCCTCGCCATGGATACTTGCGAGGAGCTCACGCAGAGCAATACCAAGATGGCTACGGCGGAGAAGATGCACGACGACGCGATCAATCTCGCTAAGAAGCGTAACGCCTTCGAGGAAATGCCCGTACAGCCGCCGATCGACGCCTGGATACTGGTGAGGTGGTAGGCCGTGCCCAAAGCCGCACTAGCACAAACCGGATTTAACACGGGGGAAGTCTCCCCGCTGTGCTATGGCGTATTTGATAACCCCCGGTACAAAAAAGGGCTCGCGGTTGGGCTAAACTATATCCCCACTCTCCAAGGGCCGATTACGCGTCGCCCGGGGACCAAATACGTTACGAACGTAAAGGATTCCTCGAATCCTCCGGTGCTCATCCCATTTTCTTTCTCTGCCACGCAGAACTACATGCTGGAGTTCGGGGCCAATTACATTCGTTTTTACGCCAACAATGGCGTAGTGGTGAATCCGGCCGCGTCTTATCGAATTTCGGGTTCGATAAGTAATTCCGGGATTACTAGCATTTTCGGGTTCAATTTTTACGCCACGCGCGCGAATACAAACCCGCAGCCTTATGAGGCTTCTTTTTCCACTACCACCGCGGTTAGTGCCGGCGCGATTTTAGAACTTCCGTCGCCATACGCGGCGGCAGACGTATCCCTCATTCGATGGGCACAAAACGGGGACACGCTGTACCTTGTTCATCCCAATTACCCGCCGTATAAGTTGCAGCGCCAATCGCAAATCGCATGGAAGCTTCAGCGCATTTATCTGATCGACGGCCCTTATCTCCCCGCCAATTCTTTCGCATCTATTGGGGATAGCGTTGGCACGCAGATGCAATCGCTCACGGCGACGCCCTCTTTGGCGCAAGAACAGGCCATGACGGTAGCGGCGGCGTCTGTTTCCGGCACCAGTAACGTTGGCGGTTTGATTGGCATCACGACCGCTGCTGCGCATGGGCTCACCAGCGGGCAGAACGTTTTCCTAACGGGCGTTGGCGGCACCACAGAAGCCAATAACTGGAGTTCCTTTTTCGGCCGGACGAATAGCATCGGCCCGGGGTATTGGACGATAGTTGTTACTTCTCCCACCACGTTCACGCTATTGGGGTCTGTTTACACTAATGCGTATTCTTCTGGCGGCACCGTATATCCCGCGCTTTTCGCACTGTCTGCCGCGCAAGAGGCCGCCGGCAGTACTCCACAAGACCTTGGGCGACCGTTCGCACTGGTGCTTAGTGGTGTACGGTATTGGGGTTATATAAACATCGTTTATGACGCCGCCACTATTCAAGTGGCGGCCGGCGGTACGGATATTTCTTCCCCCGTTACATACCCCACCGCGGCCACCGCCACGGAATGGTTCCTCGGCACTTGGGGCGGGAATTACACTTCCGGCACGTTTAATGGCTTTGGGTACCCCGGTTGCACCGCGTTTCATCAAAACCGGCTTTGGTATGCCGGCAACTATAATTCTCCCCAGGAAGTGGACGCCAGCGGCTCTAATTCCTTTGAGAATTTCGCTGCCTCGGATCGCACCACACTCAATGTGCGTGATAGCGACGCCATGTCGTTTGTGCTTTCCTCGGACGATTTGAACCCCATTCGCTGGATGGCTTCTACTGCCCAAGGACTACTCGCGGGCAATTATTCCGCCGAATGGGCGATGACACCTTCTACTGCGGCCGAGGCACTCACCCCCACCAATTTTAACGCCCAGCAAACTTCGTTCTTTGGTTCGGCCGCCATTGCGCCGGCCAAGATTGGGAACGCAGTGATGTACGTACAGCGCGCGGCCAGGAAGCTGCGCGAGATGACATATTTCTTCTATGCCGGTACTTTCCGCTCCTCCGATCTTACCGAGATTTCGGAGCATATTTCCCTCCCCGGCTTCACCAAGATCGGAGTGCAGAAAGAGACACAGCCCCTCATTTGGTGCCTGCGCAGTGACGGTATTCTCGCGTCTCTCATTTACAACCGGGATGACGTTTCTTTATCGGTCGGTTGGACCCGCCATCAATTAGGCGGAAATTCCGATTCTCTAGGAACCCCGGCCGCGGTCCATGATTTCGGTTTTATCCCCGATCCCGCCGTATCGTTCGATCAAATGTGGATGGTGGTAAAACGCTATATCAACGGTTCTACCATTTACACCGTTGAGTACATGACCAAGATTTCGGACGATTCCATTGCACAGGCCGACTCCTCTCAGGGAGATTGTGGCGCGACATATAATGGCGCCCCGACCACGACTATTTCCGGGCTTAGCTGGTTGGAAGGCGAAACGGTGGGAGTTCTCACAGATGGAGGCCAACATCCGGATTGCGTAGTATCGGGCGGAAGCATTACGTTGAATTACTCTGCCTCAAAAGTGCAGGTCGGATATCGCTTTAATTCCCAAGGCCAGCTTCTTAGGGCGGAAGCGGGCGCGGCCGATGGCACCTCCATTGGTAAAACGCGTCGGCTCACGCGCGCCGCCGTACAAATGCATCGTATCGGGGATTTGGCCCTTGGCACCTCTTTCAGTAATCTTATTCCGGTTGATTTCGCGCAGGCCGATCAGAACCAGGCCGACACTGCGGTTCCTCTCTTTTCCGGCATGATTCGGGAAGGCATCGAGAGTGCCTACGATTTTGAAAGCCAGCTTTGTTTTCAGCAATCTTCCATGCTTCCGGGTACTATCCAGTCGATTACTTCCTTCCTTGAAGAGTTTGATTTATGAGCGCGCCCTTTCAACTAATTCCGTATCGTAGTGAGCATGTTATGCCGCTCATCGAGCAATCGATGAATAGCGATATCCGGGATTCTTATGTTGGCGGCCTAGCGCAGATGCTCGAGAAGTGTGGCGGGGTAACGGGTTTGGTGAATGGCGTCCCCATGGTTTGCGGCGGCGTGGTCACGTTATGGGAGGGGCGCGGTTGCGTGTGGACCGTGTTCAACGAAGATTCACGCCGCTGCTTTGTTCCCGTATTCCGCGGCATCCGTAAATTTTTGCAAGAGCAGTTGAAGAATTACCGCCGCCTCGAGATCGCCGTGCCGCTTAGTTTTGAAATCGGTCACCGCCGGGCAAAGATGCTGGGCTTCAAAGTGGAGTGCCATTTGGCCCGCAAATACCTCCCCAACGGCGAAGATTGCGTGCTCTACGCTATGGTCAGGGAGGGTTAATGGCGGCGATTGTCGGAACCGGGCTTTCCGTATACGGAGCGATCCAACAAGGTCAAATGACCTCGGACACGCTCAATACGCAGGCGCAAAATCTCGATGCGCAGGCCAAAGAGGCGGAATCCAAGGGCCAATACGATGCCATGCGCGAGCAGCTCATTTCGGGCCAGAAAATCGGCACGTCAGTGGCCGCTTACGGCGCGAGCGGCGTTGCGGGAAATTCAGGTTCGGCGCTCGATGTGATTCAAGCGTCCCACCAAAACGCCGAACTTGACCGGATGAATATTCTCCATGGCGCCGATATTCGGGCCATCAATTACGAAAACCAAGCATCTATGGATCGCTATGGTGCTCAAAGCGCGAAGCTGGGTAGCTATTGGCAAGCGCTAGGGGCGGCCTCTCAGGGCATGGTCAAGAGCGGTTTTGGACAATCTGCGGCAGCGCCTAAAGTACAAGGCGGCGAGGGCTCAGGCCTAGATATGAGTAGCGCGGATGCCTCTGCCGCGGGCGGCGGCGAAGGCGCGTCCATGGGCGAGGCGGGGGCCGGGGCGGGAGACGCGGCCAGTATGGCGGCGTTTGCATGAGGAATTTAAATGCCTAGAGTACAAGAATACACACCGGAACAGGAAGCGCAGGGGCCGGTCGGGCAAACGAGCCCGATGCTCGAGCAAGTTTCTATGTTTGGGCGCGGGATCGCCGATGCTGGCCGCGATATTCAAGACGCCGGGTCAATTCTTCGTCAGCGTCAAACTCAGGCTGAAACTTCGGATGCCTACGCCTCGGTCGCGGAACAACGCGCCCAATTCATGGATCGCATCCAGGATGAAACCGCCAAGGGCACGCTGGATGTAGGCAAAGTAAAAGACGACTACCAAAAATGGGTAGAGGATCAATACGACTCCTATGATACGCCCGGCGGTAAAGACGCGTTCACTCGCGCTTCGGCACGTACCGGCGGCGCGCTCCTTATGTCGGCCTCCCGCGGATACGCGGCGGTTCAAGGGAAAAAAGCGGCCGATAACTTGGTGACACTGACCAATACCAATTCTAATTTGGCCATGAAAGATCCCAATTCTTTCCCGGATCTTTATTCCGCACAGACGGAGGCCATTCAGGCGCAAGTGGAATCCGGGGCGCTTACCCAGACGCAGGCCGATCAGCTCCACAAATCGGCAGGCATAGAACTCGCCAAGGGCGCCGTTCGTGGGTACATGCAATCGGACTACAACAATATCAAAGCCGGTGTAGTTTCCTCAGATGGGAAAATTGATCCCAATACGCCCGCCATGAACACGGCCATTCAAAAACTCAACGGCGGCGTTTTCGACGAATTTCTCGATTCCGACCATAAGAAAGCACTCGAGCAGGAAATCCGCCAGAATCAAAGCGCCGCGCAGACCGCGGGTATACAGGCTCTTTCGGCGAAAAAACTTGCAGTGGATGCGCAAGGTGAACAATTTAAATCGCAGGCATACGAGCAGATTCGCACCGGGAAATATGATCCCGCACAATCGGTACAGGCTTTCCGCGCGGGGCTTATCACCGCCGATGAACAGCTCAAGCTTAATCATTTAGCAGATACGCAAACCGCCGACGAATCGCCTTCCAACCCGGCCGCTTTCAACTCGCTCATGCAACGAGTTCTCTCCCCCGATAATTCCCCCGGCCACATTTCTGATCCCATGCAATTGGCGTATATGGTGAAGAAAAACGCAGAGGATCTCGGGCCGGGCTCGCAATATATCGGCAAGGGCGATTTTGATAAGCTCACGCAGGCGATCGGGATGGTTCCGGCAAACAGGGTCAATAGCTATAACGAAGCGCAACTCCTGAATCGGGCCAAGGAAACCCTCGGCACCTCGGACCCTAACGCCCACTATAAGCTGATGCAGTTCACCAACGACTTGCAGATGGCCAAGCAAAACGCCTTGCAGAGCCAGCAGCCTATCGGGCCTCTCCTCGATCCTTCCTCCAAGGATTACTTTGGGAACAAACTTCAAAAGTACCTCGCTTCGCCCACACAAATACTGGCGGCGCAGGCAGACCAGGCCCGCGGAACCACGGTCGCGCCCACCAACATTCAAACCCAACCGGGCGTAATTCCTACGCCGTCCACGCCGCAAAAAGCGCCGGATTTCGCGTCCATGTCTCTGGATGATCTCCGTAAATTAAATCCCTCGAGCTTAAGTGTCGAGCAGCGTAATGCCGCACGCGCGCGAGCCACACAATTGCGCGGGGGTAAATAGTGCCGGGTACTCCGCTTTCAGGCGACGTTACGGGGATGGCCCCGAGCCATCCGGTTGATCCGGCGGCGTCGTCCATTGCGGCTGATATTAAAGCGCCCAAGGGGCCGATGCCTTCCAGTAATCCCCCCGCTCCGCCGGAACCTGCTCCGGCTCCTCAACAGCCCCAGGATCAAGGCAATAGCCTTGGCCGTGCCCCGGCATCTAGTGATGATTGGTTGGCCCAACCGCCAGAGCAGACCCCGCCTCCCGCGGCCGCGGCGCCCTCCGGGGATGATTGGCTAAATGCTCCGCCTGAAGCTAACGGCCCTCCTCCCCCGGCGCCGCCCGCCTCACCTATGCGCCAGGTGATTGATACGAACCTCCAGGCGCATTACGCGGCGAAGCCGGAGCCAGTCCCGGGGCAGCAACAAACCGAGCTACAGCCGGAAGACTTCTACCACGATCTTGTGGGGGGTCTCGGCCTCGGGGCTCAAAATTCTGTGGAAGGGCTTAAACTCCGCGGGAAACTGCCGGATCACATTCTTCCTGAGCACGCCGACATGGCAATGCGTATCGGGAGTATGATCGGCCAGTTTGCGGGCGACCTGCCGGCGATGGCCGCGGGTATGACGTTGGGGGGCATTGGCGGGACCATGGCGGGAGCCGCGGGCGGCGGCGCGGTGAGTTTCGTCCCCGGAGCCATAGCGGGCGGCATCGCCGGAGGAACCGCCGGGGCAGCAGCGGGGGCCTTTGCTCTGCCGGCCGCAATCCGCAAAATGTACATCGACCACTACACCAACGGGAACATCGCCGATTCGGATAATCCAGCGCGTGAGTTTGCAGCTCGTTTTATGGCGACCTCTTGGGAAGCGATCAAGGGGGGCGCCACGGGGCTTGCCGCCAACCTAACCGGCGGCCTCGTTTCCCCGGTAGCAGGTAAAATGGCGGGCGCCGCGTCCGAGCTCGTGGCCATGACTACCGTAGGGGCTGCGCTCGAGGGCCGGCTCCCCCAACCACACGAATTTCTCGACGGCGCGCTTATGGTGGGAGGCCTTCATACCCTTGGGCATGTGGCTGGCCCTGCGGATCGGGTTGGCACGGTCGAAACCAAAATAAACGCCCCGGAAACCAAGCTCCAGAATATTTACGCCGCCACGGGCGAAACCCCCGCCGAAATCACCGAGCAGGCTAAGACCGATGTGGGGCTGCAACAAGACCTCGTGGCGGGAAATGCGCAGGAACCGCCTCAGGCTACGCCAACCAATCTTAAGCACGAAACCGTGCAAGAGGAGCTTCCCGCAGATAGCACCGAGAAGCCGGCCGTTATCGGTACGAATACCGAGCTCGAGCCCAAGACCGCGGCCGAAGTTGGCGCCGAGCGCTTACCCCCGAAACGCCCGCCCGATCTTAGTCTAGAAACCGCATCCAAAGACGCCGAAGACGATCAATACTTCGACAGCAAGATTGCGAAGAATGGGGAAGCGCCCGGGAAATCTTGGGGCGAGCTCCGCGACGAGTTTTACACAAAAGCCGTGGATTACTTATTCCCAATGGAAAAAGCGGAAGCACTCGCTAAATCTCGTGGCGCGGATATAAACCCCGAGACTAGCTCGGTGAATGAAATGCGCCAAGGTCGCGCGTTCGGAGATACCGCCAACAAAATTACGTCTGAGGGATTACCAGATAAAGACGGAAATTTCACCGGCGACAGCCCCGATAAAATTTTTAAAGACATGGACAATGCGGGGCTGGATAAAAACCAGTTCCGTCGGTATGCCATGGCCGCAGACGCCCTTGCCGATACCGAGCATGAATCTGGGCTAGATTTAGACCGCGCTCAACGGATTGTTCAAAAATACGAGCCACAATACAAAGAGTTCAATGACCGCCTCAATGGGTTCCGAAAACAACTTCTTCAATGGGGCGTGGATAACGGGCGGTACACTCAAGAGCAAGCGGATACTTGGAGCGCAAATGACGCCTATTCCCCACGCAAACGCGCTTTTGAAGCGGATATGTGGGGCGAGGAGCAAGGCCCCGGCGCCCGCGGCATCAAGGAGCGCGTAGGTTCCACGCGCGATATCATAGATCCGTTGGCGCAAACTTTAGCCGATACGCAGCGCATGGTCAAAGACGTGCTCATAAATAAATCACGTAGCACCTTTGTGGGCAATATGCTCGAAGGTAATCTCGTGGACGTGGATGGTAAGTGGGCGGAAACCGCCGTTCAACCCGTTTTAAAAGTTGTAACCCAAGAGGGCGCTCTCGAGAAGAACCAAATCGCCGTGTATCGTGACGGTGAGCGCCAGGTATACGAAGGCTCGCCTTTACTCGTAGATTCCCTAAAGCGCCTCGATGGTAATCCCGGGGCAATGGATCTTACCTCCCAAGTGCTCCGCGGGTTTACCAATCTTGTGCGATTGGGCGTGGTAAGTAATCCGGCATTTGGTGCCGCGCACTTTATCCGCGGTCAAATCATGGCGGGGGTAAATTCCACCACGGGGCTCGTTCCATTTGTCCATCCCGCGATGGCTCTCGCGGATATGATGCGAAATCCGGACGATTTCAAAAAGTTTATTTACGAAGGTGGTGGAGGCGGGCGGTATCTCGATCAGAACGGCGGGTATTTAACTTCTGAGTTGGCAAAAGAAGATAATGTAAAGGCCCCCACATACGGCAAAGCGTGGAATAGCGCGCTCAATCCGCTCCATTGGTCGGAAGGTTTCATCCGTCTTACCGATACAGCCACTAAGTTTTCTGAATATCAACGGAGCCTTGAAGGGTACGCCACCGGCGGCGGATTTAAGGGATTGCTCAATAACGTGAAAAACGTAATTAGCGGCCCTGATGAAGCACGCGCCACCGGCCCGCAAGAGGCGTTGCAAAACTCCCGCATGGTAACTCCCGACTACTCTAACGTGGGCCTACAGCAATCCGTGCTACGCACAGGGGTGGCGTTCATTGGTGCGCACATAAACTCCCTCGATAATATGCAAAAAGTTTTTGAGCGCGATCCTGTGGGCGCCATGGCCCGCATGAGCGTTATCTCAGGTATGAGCGCCGCGGTTTGGTACCTCAACCAAGGCGACGAGGCTATCGACGCCGTGCCGGATTGGCAGAAAAATACGTACTGGAATATCAACGTCAGCCGCTTTTCCCCCGACTACAAGGGCGCGCAAGACGCTACCATCGTGCGGATACCGAAACCGTGGGCGCCAGGGATTCTATTTGGTTCGGGCGTTGAAACGGCGCTTGATTCGTATTTCAAGTACCGTCCGCAAGAGCTCCCGCACTTCGCCGAAAACCTCATGAAAAGCGTGGTTCCCGAAGTCATGCCGAACGTGTTCCAACCTGTGCTCGATCAGTACAGCAATAAGCAGGCGTTCACGGGCCGACCGTTAGTGCCCTTCTATAAAGAGAAATTGCTCCCCGAGATGCAATACTCGGCCTATACAAGTGAAACCGCTAAGGCCATCGGTAAACTTATTGGCTATGTGCCGCTCGTGAAAGACATTGGCCCAAGCACCGATACTCTCGCGAGCCCGGCCGTGGTGGAGAACTATATCCGCTCCTGGGGCGGCACTGTGGGCGGCTGGGCGCTTAAGTTGTCTGATACCGCTATCTCGAAGGCTACGGGCGCGCCGGATCGCGCCGATCCTTGGCAGGACACCCCGGTTCTACACTCTTTCGTTTCGCGCTATCCGTCGTTTCAAGATCAGCGCATCCAAGACTTTTACGAGAATCGCGATAAAGCTGACGCGGCCTACAACTCCGCCAAAGCTGCTGCCAAGATGGGCGACTTCGATGCAGCGGAGCGTATTCGAGACGCCCACCCCGATTTCCAGGTAAGGCTCGATTCAATCGCTAAGTCGATCACTACCGCGCGTAAAACTTACGAGAATGTGCAAGAGAATCCGAACTTACCCAACGATCAGAAGCGGCAACAGCTTGATTCCCTGCTTTTCCAAATAGGCTCCATGGCTAAAATGGGCAATCAAATGATGAGTGACTTTCACAAGGGTACAGTTCAGAATGTGGTGAAAGGGAATGGGCAGTAACTATGGGCGTGTCTTCGACTACCAATACTGAAATTTATACCGGGGACGGCACTACTACCGCCTTCGCCTTTCCCTTCTACTTCTTTAAAACGCTGGATCTTTACGTCTACATTTACGATCTTGTAGCGTTGACGATCACACAGCAAACCCCGGGCGTTAACTTTAGCGTTAGTGGCACCCCCAACGCACAGGGGCTTTACCCCTCCGGCGGGTTTGTGAATATGGTGGCGGCCCCTCCCGCCACGCAGAAAGTGGTCATCAGCCGCACGCCCATTGAAACGAATGTATATGCGCTATCCCAGAATGGGATCATCTCCTCCACGGCTATAGTTCAACAATTCGATTTCTTGACGCTGCTGATTCAATCCCTTCAAGATCAAATCAATCGCTGTCTGCAATTGCCCCCGGGATATGCGCCGGTTTTTAATCCGGATCTTCCCTCGGCCCTGCCGGCAAACTATCTTCTCGGCGTGAACGGTGCGGGTAACGGTGTCGCGGCAACTGCCGGTATCCCCGGACCTACCGGCCCCCAAGGGCCTGCGGGGGGATCTTCGGTAGTTTTGCCCGCAACTACTAGTGTTACTCTGGCCGCGGGTTCGCCCGTGAACCAGCAATACATCCCGTGCGACGCGACTGCCGGGGCCATGAACGTGAACCTACCGGCGGCTAATTTGGCCGCAGTAGGACAAATTTTTCAAATTAAGAAAGTGGATTCCGGCGGCAACGCCGTAACCATCGTAGTTAATGGTATAGATCACATTCTAACCACTTCGCTATTGACTACCGCGCTCTTGGACTATCAAGGAAAAAGCTATTCCTTAATTTGCCGTGCGGTTGGTTTTTGGGACGTAATTTAAGGAGCCACAGGCATGAGCACCACTACTCAGGAAGTAATCATATCGGCGCAAAATATGGCGTCCGATATTATCAGCGCCGTAGTTGACCTGGGATCAGTGGATCTAGGTTCAATTCAATCCGTATTTTCTGGTTCCCCCGCGGGCTCCCTTTACCTGGAAGTGTCCAACGACATAATCGCCGTGGGATCGGACCCCAATAGCGGCGTTACCCATTGGGACACATACGGAACAGCGCAAACCATTGCGGCGGCCGGGAGTTACACTTTCAACATCTCCAACATGGGGTATAAGTGGTTGCGCTTGCACTTCGCGCATACCGGCGGTTCCTCTGGCTCGCTCACTTCCACGCTGGCGGCGAAAAATGGTTAAACAACTATTGATCGCACTTCTCATTCCGCTCACCGCCTTTGCCGGTACTTCCGGAGATGTGGGCTCTCTGTCGCCTTCTCTTTTGGGCGTAGCGAATGGTATCGCCACCCTAGACGGTACAGGCAAAGTTCCCGCTTCCCAAATCCCCGGCGGGGGCGGTGGCTCTACCGTTTGGGGCGCCATCACTGGCACCCTTTCTTCCCAGACCGATCTTCAAACCGCCCTCAACGGTAAACAAGCGTCTCTTACCGTGGGCGGCTCGAGCCAATACCTTCGCGCGGATCTCACCAATCAAACCCTTGATACCTCCGTGGTACCGGAGAATGGGAATCTGTACTATACGGCCGCTAGGTTCAACGCCGCTTTCGGCGCAAAGACCACTGATAACCTGACCGAGGGCTCCACAAATCTCTACTACACTAACGCTCGCGCTTCCGCTGCCGCTCCCGTTCAAAGCGTGTTCGGCCGTACTGGCGTTGTAGCCGCGGCGATCAATGACTACAACACCGCGCAGGTGACGGAATCTACCAACCTCTATTATACCCAGGCGCGGTTTGACGCCGCTTTCGCCGCTAAGTCCACTACCAATCTTACCGAAGGCACCAACCTCTACTATACCAACGCCCGAGCTTCCGCCGCCGCTCCCGTTCAAAGCGTGTTCGGCCGTACCGGCGCCGTAGTATCCGGCAGCTCTGATTACGTCACCACCCAGGTGGCGGAAGGAACCAACCTCTATTTCACAAACGCACGCGCGCAAGCGGCGGTTAGCGCCACGCTTCCGGTGGTGGATACGGCGGGAGTATTTTCGCTCAACAACTTTACCGGCGACACCGGCACTAGCGCCGGTCTCGCTGGCGGAGTTCCAGCTCCCGCGCAGTATAGCGCGGAGTTAGGTCAAGTTCTTGGTGCGGGGGGCTCTTTTATTACCCCCGACGCTCAGAAGCTAAATAACGCGCCATTCAATTACCTAACCCAATCCTTGGGCATTTCTGGAAACCAGAAAATGCTATATCCGCTCATGATCCAGCATGGGGGAAACACCTACGCAATCGTTGGTGGCGGAACTTCAAAAACGGTTTCCATTTATAACGTAACCGATCAAGCCGCCCCTGTTGCTCGTGGTAGCGTTACCATTGCGGGTACTTATGGCGCTTGTGGATCTAACGCCTCTTGGCCCTACGTTTTCGTTCCCGCCTCTGGTGGCCGAACGCTCACGGTCCTGAATATTACGGACCCCAACAACCCCACCACTACCGCTACGTATTCTTGGGCCGCGAATACCACTTCCGTTTATTCTTGCGCCTATGCAAACGGGCTAGTTTTCATGGCCGGGCAGAGCCACGGTCTTGGAATCCTCGACGTAGGAAACGGCGTATCAGGCGGAACTATCAGCGCCCCGGTTCTCGCTTTCGACGAGGGTACTCTCAACGGTGTAGGTCAAATTTGTAACGCCGCCAACTCTTGTAAATCTTTTGGCGTGAACGTGGACGCGGCGAACCAAATCGTCTACGTATCGAACTATTCAACCGCCACGCCTTGGACGTATCGCCAGTTAAAAGCTTATTCCTATGCTAGTTCGATCACTTCACCGACGCTGCTTCAAAACCTAACTCTTCCGGCAAACACCAAGGCAAACGGAATCGCACTTGATCTCGTGAAGCACACCGCCTACGTGACCGACACGAATCAAAACGTGTACGACGTGGTGGACATTACAAACGTATCTACCGGGGGCATGACCAACCTCTCCACCATTCCCCTTCAAGCGAGCCGAATTACCAACTCGCAATTCATGGCCCTTCCCTCTCTCACGTCCAATTTGGTCTATGTTCCGGGGCTAAGCCAATCCGTAAATGGCGGAATCGACATTTACGATCTTTCTAACCGTAGCTCTCCCGTTTATGTGAGTAGCGTGTTAACCCCCGGCGCGCCATCGGTGGCCGGGGGTATTGCCTTTGATCCCCGCGGGGGTTACATCTACATGGCGGACTACGGCAACGGTACAACGGGATCGGCGTTGGATATTTTTTCCGCGCCATATGAAACAGCCACGGTGGGTAGTCTCACGGTTAATAATCTCACCGTAAAAGGAACACTTACTGCCCCGGCGGTAGCGGCCACGACGAATACCGTTACCGCCAATACTACGATTCCTACGCTTACGAAAAACTATATTATCGACGTGAACACCACTTCGGGCGCGCTGGCTATCACTCTTCCGGACGCCGTGGCTTCACAGGGTTTCTGCGTGTATGGAAAAAACATCGGTTCCCCGGCCAATAACGCCACTTACGGAACCACGTCAGCTCAAACTGTCGACACTCAGTCTACTTTCGTACAAAATACATTGAACGACGCCAACGAATTTTGCGCCATAAACGGAAATTGGTCCGTATTCTAAACTGGAGTTTTTTATGAAACTGATTCTTTCCTTGTTCTTAATCCTGACTACCGCGGCAAACGCTGCGTACGTGCAAACCCCATTTCCGATTACCAAAGGCGGCACCGGGCTTTCTACCGTTCCATCTGCGGGCCAAATTCTCATCGGTAACGCCGGAGGCACCGCATACGCGCTGGCGCTAATGAGTGGTGATGCTACCCTGGCCGCTTCCGGCGCGCTCACTATCGCCAACAGCGCGATCACCTCGGCGAAGATGGCCAATATGGCCGCCCATACCTATAAGGGGAATAACACGGGATCAAGCGCGGCTCCCGCCGACATTACTTCGACGCAACTCACGGCCGATTTGAACGCTTTTACTTCCTCACTCCAAGGTATGGCGCCGGCTTCTGGCGGCGGTAGCACGAATTTCCTTCGCGCGGATGGCACGTGGGCGGCTCCCGCGGGATCTTCTTATAGTGCAGGTACCGGCCTTACCCTTACGGGCTCGGTATTCTCGATCACTGCGCCGGTAAGCGTAGCCCTTGGCGGCACGAACAGTGCTACCGCATTGAACAGCAATCGGTTTATGGTATCGTCGGGTGGTGCGATCGTGGAAGCCGCGGCCGTAAGTGCTAACAGCGCCGTGGCTTCTGATTCCAACGGTCTGCCGGTAGCCTCCTCCACCACTGCTACCGAGCTTGGATATGTGCACAACGTAACCTCGGCCATTCAAACCCAATTGAACGCCAAAGACCCGCTCAAATGGGCCGTAACCGACGGCGGCAACGCGGCGTACACCATTCTTTCGACGGACATGCATGTGCGGGATACTACTACTCTCACCGCCAACCGCGCTTACACTCTGCCGGTTTGCAATGCTTCTAACATCGGCGAGCGCCACGAAGTAAAGAATTTGCCCGCACAGACATTTCAAATTATCCTGACCGCCGCTGGGTCTGATAATATTGACGGGTCGGCAAGCGTAGCGCTCAATCCCGGCGATTCCATGCCGGTTATTTGCTCGGCTTTTGCTTCCTCTGGCACTTGGGACATTCAATAATTTTTCTTGGCGAGGGTGAACATCATGCTTATGCGACTTTTTAATACGATAGTTCTGGGGGTTTCGATCCCCACCCTCGCCTTCGCCTCGTTTTTAGGCGATCCGACCACAATTAAAGGTGGCGGTACCGGACTATCCACTGTGCCCTCCGCGGGTCAAATCCTCATCGGTAATGCCGGCGGTACCGCATACGCGCTGGCGCTTATGAGTGGCGGGGCCACGATGAGCTCTACGGGAGTTGTGACTCTCGGCAACAGCGCGGTAACCGGCCAAGCTCTTACCGGGTATTCCGCGGGCTCTGGTACCGTAAGCGCTACTGATTCTATCCTTCAGGCCATTCAAAAAATCGTCGGTAACTTAGCCAATTATCTACCCCTGGCGGGCGGAACAATGTCGGGCGCCATTAACATGGGCTCGTTCAACATTACGAACCTCCTCGATCCAACGTCGGCGCAGATGGCCGCGACCAAAAATTACGTGGACGTGGCGATCTCTAATGAGAGTGTAGCCAAAGACGCTAGCAACTACGCAACCACTGCCGCATTAGTGGCTGTTACTTACAATAACGGCTCAAGCGGAGTTGGCGCTACCCTCACCGAAGTTGGTACCGGGGCGCTTAGTGTGGATGGCGGTTCTCCGTCGGTAGGTCAACGGGTACTCGTGAAAAATCAAGTATCCACTTTCCAGAACGGTATCTATGTTGTAACTGTGGCCGGGAGTGGGATCGCCGCTTTCGTTTTAACTCGTTCTTCCGATTATAACCAAGCCTCGGAAGCCTTGGCCGGAGCGTCCACTTACGTTCTTAGCGGTACGGTTAACGGAGCCACTACTTGGCAGCAAAGTTCTGCCAACGTAGTAACAATGGGTACCGACGCCATTACGTTTGCACAAACGGCGGGTCCGGGGAGCATTACGGCGGGAACTGGTATCACAGTGACCGGATCTTCCGTAGCTATCACCAACACGGCCGTAACCGCTGGGTCTTATACCTCGGCAAATATCACCGTGAACGCTCAGGGACAAATTACGGCGGCAGCTAACGGATCGGGCGGCGGGGGCGGTTCGGCAATGGCAGTCCTTACCAAGACTGCGAACTATACGGTAGTTACCGGAGATTTTACCGGAACGCGCCTTATGGTGGAGTGCAATGGAAGTTCCTTGATGACCATCACGCTTCCGGCGGCGAGCAATACTGGATATGATCTATTCGTGAAGAACATCGGCACGGCTGAGTGTGATGTAACTGCAGCTGGATCGGATACAATCGATGGTGATACTACTTTACAATTAGTGCCGGGCGGCAAGCCTCGCATGGGCAATGAATTTATCGCTGACGGGAGCGCTTTATGGAACGTGTTCTAGTACTTCTTATCGGCCTATTCTCTCTTCCGGCTTTAGCCGTAGTGCCTAGTGGCGTGCCTCAGGCGTTGCTGGGGGGCGCAAACGGTGTGTCCGGCGGGGCGGCCATCGCTGAATCTAGTTTAAGCACATATTTTACGCTCAATGCCGGGACGCAGAGTTCTGGGGCGAATACGTATTACGTCTTTTATAAGAACGGCACGGCCTACCAAGTAAGCAGTGGAAAGACAGCTTACTGCGTTTCCATCTCTTCCACTAGCTCCAGCCCGTTCAATACTTATCAGCTTGTTTCTAGCACAACCTCGTGGAGTAATAACGTCGGATCGCTGCCGGCGACGGCCGTTTACTCGTGCGGGGGTTCGAACTCTTATTGCCTGGGTACGGGCACCGCCGCCTTTGCCTTTAACGTAATGGGCGCCACCTATCAGTTCTCGGCCCTCACTTATCCGGGAATTGAGGTTAACCAGGCCTCTACGGTTTATTCCGTATTTCTAAATTGCAAAGAACAATAGGAGTTGCGCGTGAATTTTTTCCTTATCATCCTTAGTTTATTCGTTTCCATCACTGCGCAAGCGGTCGTTCCTTCGGGAGTGCCGTCCATAACACTAGGGGGAGCCGATACTTATCCCGGAAATTTGGTAATTCCGGAATCTAATATCGGATCTACTGGCGGATATTTTACCGTAATGGCGGGTTCGGCTTCGGAAGGAGCTGGGGATTTCTATCCTTTCTGGAAGAATGGTGTCGCCTATCAGGTAACGAGCGGCAAGACCGCGTACTGTACCGCGCTGATGTTTGCTGGAGGTCAGGCGTTCAACACCATGCAGCTTGTGTCGGCGACGGCCACGTTCGCCAACGGCGCGTCCTCTCTGACGGGCGGTGTCTACTATTGCGGAGCCGCCGGTAACTACTGCCTTGGTAGCGGAACGGCGGCCAACACCTATAACCCGATGGGCGTTTCTCAGACATTTGCGGCTACCACTTGGCCCGGCATTCAGACTCAAGCTACGGGGCAGATTTATTCCGTGCTCATGAGCTGTAAAGAGCAATAAATAGCAGGAGACGTTATGCCCAACAAGGAACTGTTGGACTATTACATCGAGCATACGGATAAACGCTTCGAGAGCATACACGCTAAGCTAGACGAAATATTGAAATTCCGCTGGATGCTCATGGGCGCGGCCCTCGCCATCAGCGGTACCGTAAGCGTGCTTTTTGAGGTAGCAAAGGCGTTCGCCCATGTTAGCCATTAAGGCGGTGATATATGCGGGACTTCGTAATTTGGGTAATTATTGTGTTGCTTACTGCGCGCATCTGTTGGGAGTTTCTTTCTTCGTAATCGTTCACCGATTGCGCATAAGATTGCAAAAGCACGCTAAATCCGTACAATATGTGGATGTGCAAAAATCAACCCTAGATCAGGAGAATCCAAAATGAGCCCCGCCGAACAAGCCGTACTCGCATCCCTTTCTGCCGAAGCCAAAGCCGCCGCCAAAGAACTACTTTTGGACATTATCGATAAAGAAATTCCTGCTATCGTAGCCGCCGAAGTATCCAAAATCGGCGTTTACGGCCCCATGATTCAAAGCGTAGTCGGCGGTTTCTACCCCCAAGTGGAAGCCATGGTTGACGCTAAAATCGCGGCGCTCCTGGCGTGACCCCTTCCACTTCGCCGCCTGCTCTGCCGACAAATTCGGCGGCACAGGCGGCGAACGCCATTATTAAGGGCATTGAAACGGCTCTCGAGCCCGAGATTCAAGCTGCGATCATCGCCGCCGTTCCCACTCTTGGCCTTCCGGTAGTAAAGCAACTCATTGATGAAATCGAAACGATCATCGAAAACAAGATCACAGTCTATCTTGAAACCGGCGCCGATTTCATTATCTACGATCTCCAGACCACAACCGAAAATATAAACGTCGTTGCCGCCCGCGCCGCATATATGCGGGCGCTTCAAAGCGGCAACCAAGCGGCAATTGCCGCGGCGAGGATTACCTATGATCATGCCGTTTCGGCCGTTGCCAATGACGATGGCGGCGCTACTACTTCTTAGCTCCTGTGCCGCGCAAATCCATGACGGCCCGCTCTGTTCCCCCATTCCCACTTTGCCGGGGCAATGCCGCGGTTCGGCTGGGGCTGCCTGCGACCAGTTCCTTAATCACGCTCCCGCCGATCTCGATGCCGACCAATGGGAAGCGACCCAACAAGCGTGGGAAGACCAAGGTTGCGTCGTCATGGAAACCACGTCATGCTTCGTCAGCCAGCTCAAAGCGGAAATCGAAAAGCTCTGCACGGTAGCCTCCTGCACCGCCGCTCAAAGCGCGCAAATGGCCAAGGTAAGCGCCAATTATGATCGACTGGTAAGGGTGGCCAAGCGGGCGCGAGCTCGCGCCAAAGCGCTAGGATTAGAACTACGTGCGGAGCAACTCTAGTTCCAATCATTTTTAAATTCGGTTTGTTCGTCCCATTCTGCACGCAATATGTCAAGTGGCGGAAATTCATACACTCGCTTGCCATCGCGGCGTTTACTTCCTCCGGCTAGCGGCGATAGGTGCTTGAATATCATGCCGGCTCCGATTCGGGTGGGCTTAGCAAATCGATTATTATCTGCATCCATTTGGCGAACAAAAGCATCGTAGAAATCACGGCAGGAAAGATACGGAAGCCATTCATCGAGCCCATGACCTAATATCCGGCCCTCTTGCAGGCATTGGAACCACCATTGTTCAAAGGTGCCCATAGAAAGAAGCTTTTGTTCTTCTAGGCCGCGGGTTTGTGGGGCGGTAAATATATCCGCCGAGGACAAATCCCACGCCATGAACCGGGCCATAAGTCGGCCGGCGCCGCCATGTTTAAAAAGCCCGTCTTTCATGGCACCAAAGAAAGCGCGATCTTGGCGGCGGTCTTCGCCCATCTTGAACACGGCAAAACGGCGCTCATCGAAGGATGCAGGAATAGCCCATTTTTCGTTGCCGATGATTATGATGCGGTCAAAAACTTCCGCGGCCCGTGAATCCACGCCCTTATTGGTGATGATTCGTGTTCGACCCGTAATCAGGTCTTTCAGCACGCCTTCGATTTGCTTATCTCCGGACCAGAAGGCCTCGTCCATGGTGACGAGAATTTTGTCTTCCATCATGGCGTTGAAGTGGCCTAGGACATGGGCTTTGTCGGCCACGATCACCGAATTGTCCCCGATAAGGTGGTCAAGGATCATGGACACAATAGTTTTTCCTGTGCCCTTGAGCCCTTGGAACACCAGGGAAACCTCGGGTTTATCTTCCGGGCGCTGGAAAATATGGGCCATGAAAGTAACAAGCCAGGTGAAAAGGGCCTTGTCCTTTCGGCAGACATTCTTCTCGCAGTGCTCGAAAAATAATTCTACTGCTTTTTCTCCCCGCGGATCAATGGGGCCGGTATTGGGCTTCACGGCGAAGCCTTTCCAAGTGTTGTATTCGTTTGGTGCGGTGCCATTCCCCGGATCAAAACGCAATCGATCGTAGCTACGGCGCTTTTTAGATTTCATCCACACTTGAGTAACGGGAGCCTCTTTCCCCCGGTGCAACATGGTTTCCGCGCCGTGGTTTTCATGGAAAACATAAACCGGGAAGGGCTCAAGATAAAATTTACCGCGGCGTTCGGTTTCCCAATACACCCGTGAAATACCATTCGAAGCGCAATAAAAATGATTTTCATTTATAAGATCGAGCGGATCTTTCTCGATGGGGTCTTCAACTACGGGAAAAAGGTTTTCAGGAGCGGCAATACCGGCGGGCGTTTTAGGATACTTGAAGGCCCCGGCGATCACGGCCAGCATTTCATCATCCGAAAGAAGCGGTTCGCACTTCCAATGCGCGACCAACATGTCGAGCATTTGGCTCTGGTCAAGTCCAAAATCGCGCATTTGGGTAACAGCTTTATAACAAGCGTCGTTCCGGCCGCCCTCCGTTACGGGCTCGAGCGATTTCAGATACGCTACCGATTGGCTGAGCGCGAGGATTTGATTTGCAACGGGTTTGCCCGCGGATTTCGGAAGCGCGTGAACGGTGGCCTTTTTCTCCCACTTCGCTATCGCCCAAGCAGGAAACACAGCAATCGGAAGATGGCGTAGCACACTATAAGGCACTCCACCAATAGTAGAACCCGGACCAACCAAATACCCACCTTCACCACGTAGGTCAATTCCTGCGCCGAGTACATTCGCCCCTTGACGGATGGGAACTGGCGACCAGAAAAGTCGATGCTCTCCGCCGCTTGGGGTTTTCTGCGACCAAGTTTCGGGAAATTCTTCGCCCAGTTCCGCCAAGAGCTCGAGTGTTTCATATCCGTTCCTTCCGTCTTTGTTGTCGATATCGAATCCAACAAGGTAAACGCCCTCGGAAACTTTTCCGCAAGCGATACCGCTATTGAAGCTTGAGTGCCCAAAGTATTCGTAAAGTTTTTCGGGATCGGAGGTGGCTTTGGTGGAGAAATCCGCAACGGCGGGAAGTTTAGAGTCGGGGCGTACCTGAAAGAAACGCACTTTTTGCTGCGCTAGTTCTAGCGCACAATCGAGAATCGCCGACATTCCTTCGCCCCCTACTTACGATATCTGCGGGACACGTATCCGGAAGCCTTGAGCGGGAGGGATTTGGCCCACGCTGGATTCTCGGTCATCACCGCGATCATGTTTTGCAAGGCTGCCACACCAATTGGCATTTCGCAAATTATCTCATCGTGCACGTGCGCCACGATAGAAAAACCGACCTTGTCCAATCGTAGCATCGCATCAACGAGTAAGTCCCGAGATACTGCCTGTGTGATATTCTCAGCTAAAGACCCCCCATAGGTAGTGAAACGCATCCATTTACGGCTCGTTCCGTCCTCGGCCATATAGGTAAAACCTTGCTTCGGCTTGCCCCATGGCGTCTTGACTTCTTTCACTTCCGGGTATGGGTAGCAGATAACCCCGCCACCAGGTAGCTGGCACCAAAGGAAAGACCCTGCTTTCTTGAATCGCACATTGCCGTTACCGAAGAACTGCCCGGGGTGCATGGTCGCATTGAGTGCGGCTATTTCGAGCTCTGACCAATAATTGACGATCCTGGGATTAGCCTCGCGCCAGAAAATTTTGGTGATATCGGACGCGAGAAATTCTTCGCGGGATATTTCAAGCTCGCTCCCGGCCTTGCGCGCTTTCTCGAGGGCCGACGCATAAGTGGCTTCGGCGCGCATACGCTGCTCGGGATTGGCGCGTAACCAAAGGTTATGGAAGGCCGGCTCCATTCGGACGCCGTATCCTTTTGCCATCGTTTGGAAAGCCCCAACTCCACCGCCATAGCCAAGAGCAAGGATTGCGACCTTGCCAACCTGACGTTGATCGTCGGTAACTGTATTCTCTGCGACACCAAAGATCGCGCTTGCAGCGACCTTATAAATATCTTTTCCACTTCGGAACACATCGAGAACATCCTCTTGGCCCGCGAGCCACGCCAAAACGCGGGCCTCGATGGCGGAAAAATCGGCTACCATGAGCTCGTGCCCGGGGGCCGCGGTAAGGAAACTGCGGGTGCAATCCCCTAACAAACCCATTGGGGGCCCGTAACACATATCAATCTCGGCGGCGGATGCGCCCGCGGCGATATCGTTGATAATGGCCTCAACCACATGGTGCTTAATTGTCGGCCGCTTTAAGTTGTGAAGTTGGATCCGGCGACCCGCGAACCGGCGCGTGTTGGCCCCGCTGTACTGGAAGCACCCCCGCACGCGATTATCCGTGCCCGCACCCGCGACCATTGGGCCGAACTTTGAGGTTGCCGCCTTACCGGCTTCAGCGCGGAGCTCGAGCACTCGGCGGGCAACCGGGTCAAGATCCATTGACAAATGCCCGGCAACCGTCGTTTTATCCAACCCATCACCCGTCACTCCGTAAAATTCGAGAAAATCTTTAATTTGTTGCACCGCGGAGCACGCGGCTACGCGGTTTCCGGTAATGGCCCGCATCTCGGTGTCGAGCCGGGCTTTCTCCGCGTCCACGAGCGCTATGGCCTTCGTTACCGCTTCCACGTCCACGGTGATGCCGCGATCGTTGATTTTCTGGTCGAGTGCCCAAACCTTCCTCTCGTACGGCGAGAGCGCCAATAGTCGCTTGCTGGCGGCCCTTTCCACCCGTACGTCCTGGCGGCAATATTCGTAGAGGCGCTCGAGCTGGTCAGGGCGGTCCCACCAGGTAAGGGGGTATTCGGTCTTGGGCTTCGACATTTGAATCATCAAACGCCCGCCGGCCATGTCCTTCTGCTCGGTAATACCGAGCGCCGCGGCACCGGCCTCGAGGGAGCCGGGAAGGCCCATGGCATAGCTTTGAACCATGGTGCAGGTCATTTGCTCCCGCGTCAGCCGCCCCCACCCCAAATGAAAACAAACTTCATTCCAAATTTGACGCTCAAAGGCTGCGTTCCAAGCCCTTATTTCACCGCCGACGCGCGCGTGTTCTAGCAGCCTCGCCGGCGGGTGCATCCCCGGATGCCAAAGGTAAATCTCTTCCTCGTCACCAAAAGCATAGGCCGCGCAAAGAACGCTCGTGGTCGTATCGGCGGCGTAGACATGCAGGCCGACTTTGCGAAGATCAGCAGCGGAGCGAGTCTCAAAGTCGAGTGAAACCGAACTACTCACCGCGCCCGCCGGTACGTTTTTCCGTGCCGGTGGAGACTTGCTTAGCGCGAGCGCCGCCCAAAGCCCGGATTCCCTTATTTGGCTTCGCGCGGGTATTACTCTGGTTCCAGGTGTTCCGGTCGGCCATACGTTTACGAGACGATTTAAATGTTTTATTGCGTGCTGAGCTCATTGATCCATTTTCTCCGCGAACCAAACCGTTACGTACAATTCTCCAGCGCCGATAGTTACGTCGTCGCCTTCGTCAATTTGAGACTTGGGAATCCAATGTTCCCGAGATTCCCCATTCTCATCCACGGCAAAGAGAACGGCCCTATCGGTAATATGTTTTACTTCGCCGAAGATGAGCTTATGGGCCATGGGCTACTTCTTTTTGCTCTTGCGGGCTACGGAATAAGCAATAGCTACGGCCTGCTTTTGAGGTTTGCCGGCTCGTACTTCCGTGGCGATGTTTTTGCTGATGGTCTTTTTCGAGGAACCTTTTTTCAATGGCATGTTGTCTCCTTATGCTTGCCCGGGGGCACGTTTAAAATTCTTGTCGATCAAAATATGTTCGTTATCAAAAACCCATTTATATGGGTGTCCCATAATACAAATCAACCAAATATGCAGGTTCATCTGTCTCAACGATTTAATCCGAAAAATCATATCGTAGGGCACACCCTGCGCGTGGAGGATCGCTTGGCGTTCTTTCCAATGCTTCGCGCTCACCCCGACCGGGGGCGGGGGCAAGTCCTTCTCGGAAACGAATCTACCCATACAGCTTTTTCACAACGCCCGATTTTTTGAACCGCTCGTCGATTTTGGAAAGTTCCCCCACATTGATATTCAACGCTTTTGCAATACGGATCGCGTTACCAATGCGGGGGTTTTTCTTACCGTGCTCCACCAAGGAAATGT
>Ga0209067_10000184_pt1 | contig 43204 bp, 39 predicted proteins | sample ColStrG_CSR_2013_FD_187199 | JGI IMG/M metagenome (GOLD analysis project Ga0209067, IMG submission 187199) | Freshwater sediment microbial communities in response to fracking from Pennsylvania, USA - Cold Stream Run_MetaG_CSR_2013 (SPAdes)... | ecosystem: Environmental > Aquatic > Freshwater >... | reverse complement strand
TACGTTCCGATTCGTGATCTCGGTGAGTGGACTATAGCTCCATGCCTGATAATTGCGCCGGATCATGAGCCAGTCGCCGGGATCGGGAATGCGGAGCATTTCGTCGGTGACCGGTAGATAGTTCTTGACCTCTCCCTTTACGGTGAGGCCCTTCGGTCTGGACGGCAGTGACGCTGCGGGCTGGTCTGCTGTAGCCTGGCGAAGAGCTTGCAGGAGGGAGGCTGGCATCTGACCAGTGGCGGCGGACTGAATCAAAGAGTCCGTCTTTGAGGTGAGCGGCTGCTTTCCCGCTTTGGCGCCGTTGGCTTCGAGAAGGAAGGCAACAAGACCGGCATACGTATCGGAATCAAGGGTGCCGACGTTCCCTGGCGGCATCGTTGATTGAATGTATGCGAGTAACTCGCCAATTGGGCGAGCGCCCCACGCCGCCATGAAGTTGGCTCCCGCCAACGGCGGCGCCTCGTTGCGGCCGGCGAGATCGGGCAAATGGCAGCTCGCGCAGTTCGCTAGATACGCCGCGCGGCCGCCAACGGCTTGAACCGCCGTGAACGGCCCAATCGGCGCCGGCGTTTGACCGGTGAGAACCGCAAGACCGCAAAGCGCAACCAGGGTCAACGATCGAACCGAACGTGTCCGGAGGCTGAGGGCTGTAAAACCAGACATAGGCCGGCTGCCAGTATACACCCAGCCTCAAATCCTGCGCCGGCCGGGTGGCTGCCGTGATCCGCTTACTTGACGCGTTTGGCTGTCAACTCCCCTTCGCCCATGTCGGCGATGGTAACGTTGAACTTCAGATCCTCACCCACCACCTTACCTTTGTAGGTGATCTTGAATTGGCCGCCGCCGGCCAGGATGACGAACGAGATTGCGTCCCCTTTCACCGTGCCCTCGGTAATCTGTTCCTCGCCATAGGTATTCGTAACCGTACCGGTCAGCTTCTCACCACTCACCTGGAAGTTGAAGTTGATCTCCAAAATGTCTCCGTTCGGGGTTTTCATGTCCCCTTTCCACTGGCCGTTCAGGTCGGTGGCGTTGGCGGCCGTCAAAGACGCCAACATTACGATTGCGCTGAAAACGAATACGCGGCTTCTCATTCGGGAATCCTCTCTCGGGAGGGTGGCACATTGATCCGCGATTTGCGTCCGCCGCCCGCCTGTGATTGAGTATACCGGCACCAGCAGCCGTCCAACAGACTGCTCGATCTGCCGGGCGGTCTTCGCTACCATAGATTCGTGTCTTCCCAACAACACGCCGGTCCCGGTCCTGCCACTCCTGACATCCCCGAGCCGTCGCTCGCGGAGCGCGCACGTACACTGGCTGCGCTCGGCCGGATCGGCAGTCTGTCCACGCATTCCCGGAAATTCCCTGGATATCCATTTGGCTCGATGATGCCCTACGCGACTGACCAGCACGGTCGGCCCGTGTTCTTCATCAGCAGCATGGCGATGCACACCCAGAACTTGCGGCAGGATCCTCGGGCCAGCCTACTCATTGCCCAACCGGACGCTGCCGGGGACCCGCTCGGCACTGCCCGCGTGACCCTCATTGGAACGGCAAACGAGGTGACGGCCGCCCAGGTTCGAGACCTTTATCTATCGCGGCACGAGAATGCGAAGCTCTGGCAGGACTATACCGACTTTGCCTACTATCGGCTGGAGGTCTCGGGCGTGTACTTCGTTGGAGGGTTCGGAGTTATGGGGTGGATCTCCGCCGAAGACTACAGCTTCGCCCGCCCCAATCCTCTGGCGGGAGGACGCCCGTAGCCTCGCTAGCCCTTGGGCATCTGATTTTTCCAGAAGGCTTCGAATTCAAACAGCGCATCTTTAATGGGTACGCCGCGCACGTCGATCTTGTCGAGGTCCGCCGAGCCGATTCCTACCGCCTCGCTCAGCAGCATCATGTTGTCGGCGTATTGGAACGTCTCGTCGGCTGGCGTCAATTGCTCCTTGGGATGGTTGCCCGGGCCCTTGTAAAGGCGGTACGGAGCTTCGTGCCGCCCTGCCCGCGGATTGTAACCCATGGTGGCCATGGTAACTGCATCGGTGTTCACGCAGTTCCGCCCGACTACCAACAAACCCGGTTTGATGGGACGCGCGCCCAGCACCCACGGACCTTCGCCGCCCACGGTGGACACGATGGCGTCGTTGATTGCCAGGTCGATGGGCCGCGCCCCAACGATGTCGACCAGGATCCGCGGCAGACGCCAGCCCTCGTAGCGGTTGGACCGTGGGTCCAACTCTGCCGGCGCGCCGGAGGGTGCTTGCACCTGCCCGTAGTGGAATATGGGCTCGCGGCCGCCGTATAGCTTCGTTGGTGTCACCCCGAACATGTTCTTGATGGACATGGTGACGCCCATTTCCTCATGGTTCTTGGCCTTGCCCAGGCTCACGAAGAAATCGCAATCTTCGTACGAGTGGTTCAACTGGAAGGCCGGAAAAATGTAAGGCTTGGTCTTGACCTTGAAGCTGGAGTACTGCGTGCCGGAACCGGGCCCATCGGTGTCTTCGAACTCCACCAGCGGCGCGGCGTTGCGGAGAGCGGCCACGTCCCATCCGCCCTGCAGCAGTTTGTCTTCGAGCTTGGTGTTGGGCCTGCGCCCGCCGACGCTCTCCAGGATCCGGATGCGTTTGGCGCCCAACTGGCCGAGCACCGCGGTGACGGCGCCAACCACCTTGGGATGCACCCAGTGGGTGTCGCCGGCGGTGTAACCTTCGAAACGGTTCCCGCCCGTGAGGTTGACCTTGATGGCAACCGTCTTGCCCTGCACCTGGTTTTGAATGCCGCCGACCTGGTCGAACATCTTGCGGAACTGGGCGACCAGGTCCTCGTCGTAGCTGGGGATTTTCGCAATCGCGACAGGAGCCGCCGGAGCGGTGTGCGCCGGAGTCTGTGGAGCGGCGTGAGCCCGTGCCGCGGAAAGAGCGCTGGCCGCCAGCGCGGAGGCGGCGAGCCAGTCCCGCCGTGTGAGGTTATCGTGAGCGTCTTTCATGTGCCTTCTCCTTGTTGCCCCGTTATTCCAAGAGCAGCCCACCCCACAAAGAGAGCTTTGGGATGGTGATATCGATTTGACCTTCTGCCGGACTCATCTCCATTTTGGCGGGAGCGGCGTCCGGCGTGAACAGCCGCGCGGTCTTGAAACTCCCGGTGACCCGAATGGTGATCGCCGTCGATGGGGAGTCGGAGTAGTTGAGCAACTGCACCAGCAGGCGCTTGCCGTCGCCGCTCCCGCTCGCATACGTGATGACCGAGGGCACATTGAACGCCGTCACTCCCGCTTCCCGGTGTGAGAGCAAATCCCGCATGTCGCGCGCCACCGACTCGGGGTCCGGATTTTTGTAAACGGTCACGCGGCCCTTTCCGAGCGGCATGTCGACGAAGGACTCGTCCTTCGGAGGATTTCCCCACGAGGGACCGGCCACGACCAGCCCGCCATTCTCCGCGAACGCGGTCAGCAGTTTTCTTTCGGCCGCGGACAGAGGATCCAGGGCCGTCGCCAACACCGCGCGAAAACCGGCGAGCGCCGCGGCACTGAGCTCGGAGCGCGCGATCGGGCGGTAAGGCACCTGGCGTCGCGCGACCAGTTTCAGGTACTCATCCGCCATCCCGGAATCCGGAGCGGCGGTGTCCACGATCACCCCGAGGTTTCCGTACGGCACGAAGCCGCGCCACTCCACGTGATCCTCGGCGAACTTGAGACACGCTCCGATGCGTCGCCAGGCGGCCACCGCGGCTGGGTCGTTGCGCCGTAACCTGGCGCGCAGTTCGTCGTCGAGGGCGACGATCCAGCGGCCTCCCGCCACTGCCGCGTCCGCCACCGACCTGGCATAGTCTGCGGGTGTGCCGCCATCTGGCTGATAGCCAATCCAGACCGGACGCCAGGCCGATGCGAGGCGAAACGAGCGCACCAGCCAGACGTTGGATTGGATCCAAGGCTCGCTCGACGGCGCGCCGCGGATACCCATGTCCGAAAGGTTGCGGGCGCTGGGCGAAACTCCTTCCACCGCCAACACGGGCTGATTGGCAGTCCGGATAGACGCCGCCTCCGTCGCGATTGGGATCACTACGGCTGTGTTGTTTGCCGAGGCCAGGGCTTTGCTTACCTGGCCGGTAAACTCGCCGGGGAACACCCCATCCAGGACGAGGCCATCCAGGCGCGCGTCCGCGGCCGGGGCGACGAACTGCGACGAGTCCGCACCGGGATAAACCACCCCCAGGACCGCGATGCCTCGCCGATGCGCTTCGGCGGCGTAGGCTTTGACGAGTTGCTGTTGCGATTGTTCGACCTCGCGATCCGCGCCAGCGCTCCAGGTGAGCAGCAGGCAGTTGACCGGCGATCCTTCCAGCAAGTTCAGGGTCGCCGGGTCGTACCAACTCGCGATGGCTTCGCGAATGGCCGCATCGGACGGCGTGGTCTTGGCCTTGGCGCGGCGCTGCAGTTCTAGCGGACCTCCTGGCCAGCGGGCCGGGATCCAGGAATCGGGCGTTCCCTGGTTTGCACACCACAAAGCAGCGGGCAGGCACAAAAGGAGGATAAACGTGTGGTTTTTGCTCCGAATGCTCATGATCGGATTTCAGACTCGATTATCTTCTATATCACCGCCGGATGCAATGTGCTGGAAGGCGATACAAAGGGGGCGCCGTCGCGCGTTACGATCAGACTATCGCCAAGAATTGGAAAGACAACCTCCGTGTAGTCCTGGTGGAGACTCGCAACCCGCTGAATATCGGGGCCGCGGCGCGTGCGATGGCGAATTTCGGGTTCGGGCGCCTGCGCGTGGTCAACCCCTACGATGTCGCCTTTCGCGAAGCCCGCTCGGCGGTTGGCGCGGCACCGCTGCTCCACGCGGCCGAGGAGTTTTCCCGGGTCGCCGATGCGGTCGGCGAGTGCCGTCTCGTGGTCGGCACGACATCCGTGGGACATCGCGAACTACAGCATCCCATCCGCCGCCTGGAATACGGAGCGCGCCTGATTCTCGGCACCCTGGCCGACGCGCCCGTCGCTCTCCTGTTCGGCTCGGAAAAATTCGGCCTCTCCAACGACGACCTCAGCCATTGCAACTGGCTGCTGCGCATCCCCACTACCGGACAGGACCTTTCCATGAACCTGGGCCAGGCGGTGGCGTTATGCCTCTACGAACTGGCTCGCGACCCCAAGGCCGCTGCCGCGCGCCCGGACAAGATCCGCCGCGCCGATGCCGCGGAAAATGAGCAGATCACGTTGAGGCTGCTGGAGGTGTTGCGGGAGAGTGGCTACATCAACCCCGTGACCGCCGCCTCGACGGAAGAGAAGGTCCGCAGGCTGGTGCGCCGGCTGGACGTGGCCGGCCGCGATGTGCCGGTGCTACTAGGGATGCTGCGGCAGATTCTGTGGAAGGTGCAAGGCTAATTGCTCATAGAAAGGGAAACCGCCGTGTTCTTCGCCCCGGCTTTTGATCCGGATTCTCTCCCGTGAAAGTCAGGGTCACGTCCACCACGTGGTTCTGTTCATCCACCTTCTGCTCCGCCTTGGTCTTGCCAAGCCCATCGAAAACGCCGTCGGACTTGACGCGGCTCAAGAAGTAATCCGGATATTCGGGATCCATCGCCTTGCCTGCCTTCAGTGTCCAGATGCGGCGAATCTCCGCTTCGCCGTCCAAGGGCAGCCCGGCGATCTCCAGTTTGCCCATGAGGTAAAGCGGTCCAGGTGCGACATGCACGGCGATGTCCACCGCCTTCTTGGCGTCGTCAATCTTGCGGTCCGACGTGACTTTCACCTGCAAGTACCCGGCGCGCCGCACGGCCTTGCGGACGCGTTCCAGGCCTTCGTTCACGCGGTCGAAGTTGGCCACATCGCCGGATTTGAAGTCGCCTTCCTTCAGCAGCACGGCCGGGTCGACGGGGCTCGGTCCAGCTATCTGGACCTTACCAAGTTCGTAGCTCTGCCCTTCGTCCACGGTCACGAAGACGTGTAGGCCCTGAACGTCGGTAGCGGACTCCGTGCGGATTTTAGGAAAGGCCACACGCACGCGGCCGCGCTGTTCGTAGACCGAGCGGATCGCTCCATTCAGCAACTCGCGGAATCCGGCTTCGGTGTAAGGCGAACCGATAGCCACCAACGCGATGGCCTCGCGCAGGACATTCTGCGGCACTACCTGGTTGCCCTCGAAAGTGACTTGGGCCACGGCGGGTAGGTTTCGCGCCGGGCGGAAGACGATGGTGAACTCCTCGGGCGCGGCCGGCGTCACGACGCCGGCGATCTTTTCCTCCACGCCCTTCGACGCCAGCAATTCCTGGATCCACCCCTCTTAACGGTCCACCGCGACTCTGGACGCCGGCATTTTCGTCGAGAAGAGCGGATCCTTAGCCTTGAGAACCGCCTCGATCTCCGTCGCGGGCACGCCCAGATCTTCGAACCGCCAAGGGTACGCAGGTGCAACTTCAGTTACCAGAAAGGTGGCGGAGTATCCCTGCTGGCTGGCCGGCTCGAACCTGTAGCCGACGGTCTCAAAGGCGCCGCTGGCCACCAGCCGGTCGCGCGCCGCATCGAATTCCGGCTTGCCGGCCACTTGGCCCACCTTGAGCGCAGCCACGGCCAGAACCTGATCCGCGGTGTAGATTCGGTTGCCTTCGACACGCAGCGATTCGATGGGCCACGTGGTTGGCGCTGGCGCCGTATCTTTCTTGGGCGCTGATTTGGCCGCCGCCTTCTTGGCGGGGGGCCGCGCCCCAGTGGTCTGCGCGTGACCCGCGGCGGCCGCCAGAACCAGGAGAATCCACAACGGCTTCATACTCACTATGGTAGACGTCCGGACGTCCTGCCCGATTTCGCGGCCACCGACCCGGCCCCAGATGCCTTCAGATGGGACGGAATTGTGCCAGCCCAGCCGGCTGGCACTCCGCGGCCAGGTAGAATACGCCCCCACAGCCGCGACAACTTGTGCAGGACAGAGCCGGGGTCGGCGGTGAGCGGCCGGCGGGCCCCAAGCAAGTCCGTGAACTGCGGCCTACCAGCCAGGCGGGAAGTTCCAGGCCAAGGACACCCAAGCCGCGGTGTTGGCTCTCCCGCTGGAGCGGGGCCTGAAGTTTAGATAGTGAGGCGCTACGGGCGGGAGTAGCTCCTGTGGCAAAACAGGGTTGCCCGCATCCGAAGCGAGTTGGACCACATCAGCCCGAGTGCCGGAGTAGCCTGGAAGAGCACGTGGAAGAAGCGCTCACTCTGGCGACGGTCTGCAGGTTGTACTAGTCCTTCGCGGTCTCCTCCATCCGTGGCCATCTCTCTCTGTCGTCCGTAAAGGATTGCAAGGAAAGCGCCGCCGAATGTTTATTAAATCTCGAAACGAGGATCTAGCAGTAACAGTAGCCCCCCGGGGGGTGATTTTCACTCCTTTCATTGACTACCCATATGCCCGATATTCAGATCTGTAAATGCCTTACGGCCGGGCCGCTTGGTGTTTGCGTTGAGAGCAGCAACGGGGGAAACAGAGCTGAAAAATGGTCTTGAAATGGCGGTAGCTTACCCAAACGTACTCGCAGGAAGTCCCGCTCACGACCTTCCCTTCAACGGGGCGGGCGTGACGAAAGCAACATCGTCTCCGGAACAGACGGGCACCGACCAGGGCCATCGCTGGTTCGCCTTAGGCATACGACCGCGACACGAGAAAATGGCGGCGATGATGCTCGAGCACAAAGGGTACGAGAGCCTCCTTCCGCTGTACAAAAGCAGGCGCCGCCGCCCGGACCGCTACAGGGAGGTCCACCTTCCACTTTTTCCGGGGTACCTCTTCTGTAAATTCAATCCTGTGGTTAGGCTGCCGATCCTCACTACCCCGGGAGTGGTCTACGTAGTCGGATTGGGGCGAATCCCTATCCCCATTGAAGAGTCGGAAATCGACTCCATTCGGCGTCTGATCAGTTCGCCGCTGCAACCTGAACCATGGCCGTACCTAGAGATGGGGCAGAGCGTTTACATCCAGGACGGCCCACTGCAAGGGATCGTGGGAACGCTAGTATCGGTCAAGAACAGTCATCGGCTGGTACTGTCGGTGACGCTACTCAAGCGGTCGGTGGCTGTGGAAATCGACCGGAATTGGGTGGTGCCGGCAACTCACCGCTCCGGATCCGTCAGCGGCTCCGGCGATTGAGTTGTCCGGCAGTTCCAGCGGAAATGGCGCTTTTATCTTCTGTGTTACAAACCTGCAATCATGTGGTCATATTTCGATTGCCAGGGGAACACTGTGATCTGCAGCGACTGGTCTCTGCTAAGCAAACACCAAGAGCGGTTCAGAGGCGTGAGGTGGATTGTCTCGGACGGCGGCCAGCGCCGGGAAGATTCTCTATTCACGCGAGTGCCGCCGGTTGCGCGGCGGAGTGGCCAGGCTTCTGAGGCCCTTGGGCACTTAGGGAGCTGAGTTGCAGGATCGAATCGTTCACCAGCCTTTTTTCGAGGCTCGACTTCGGCCGAGCACCAAGATTGAGGCTGAAACAAACAACCGCCCGCGACCTGGACAGAGATCCGGGTCTCCAAGGCCCGCGAGTCTGCTGGAGTGAACCTGGCGGGTTTGGCGGAGAGGGATTGAACTCAATGACCCTGGGCAAGGCGCAAATCGATGAGGAGGGCGACGCCGGATTCGACCGTCGTTCCCGGCGACGCTATCCGCTTCACATGACTCTAACGGGTAGGTCCCTGGGCAAGCGCCCGATATCCATAGTAGGAGTGACAGTCAACATGAGCAGCCAGGGAGTCTTGTTCGCAGTGAGCGAGGCAGTCCCGGCCCATGCAAGGATTGAACTGCAGATTGACTGGCCGGTCCGCTCCGGTAAGGGTGAGGCACAGCAATTGTCTGTGCTCGCAACCGTCGTACGGAGCGCGAGGAATCTGGTTGCCGGGCGGATCTGGCGTCATGACCTCGAGGTGACTTCGAACGCCAAATCCAACCAGCACGCAGACCTATCGGCGTTACTGACTTGTCCGTCGAACTCGGGAACATAAGAAGGAAACCAATATTGACCGGCGCAGCTGGCTTGTTGACAGTCCGCAATTCTCTCCCCAACTTTCTGCTTCTGCGAGGAGCCGGAAGACGTGGCCTGCCGGGAAGCGGGGTTCGAAATGCTTACGCTGGAATTTGAAACCCGTTGGGCGACAGCCAAGTCGAAAACTCAGACTCCCCGTACTCCATCCATTAAGCCGCGGGCTCATCCCTCTATCATTATTGTTTGATATTGGGTCCTAATCAAATTTACAAACCCGCAACTATTATATTGATGTGTGACAGGCATCCCGCGTTCGCATGTGCCATGCGGAGTCGTGTTGCATTTGTTGCTCCGGCGTAGGTCCATCAATTGCGATCTCTAATTGCGCTTTTGTTCACTAAAGTATAGGCGCCGATTCCAAGGATCCAAACTCATGCAAGCGATCGCCAAGTGGACTGAACTCCTCACGCACTTTGTCCTTTCGGCTGTACCGGTTCTCGGCTCGTACCCGCTAGTGCACCAGCCGGGACCCCGGTATGGTACGTTCACCCGAGACCGTGGTACGGCTGTACATTGACTAGTTCCAGATGTCACGGTATTAATCTAAGTGGGCAGATCTAAGCTAGAAACCTCCTAATTGGGAGTTTAGGGGCGGCGGCATACCTAAAACGCGGAACGAGGCAAGGCAAATGCCACCACTGCTACGTGACGGGAACGAGCGCTGGTACGCCGTTCGGGTGCAATCGAAATACGAGTTGCTGGCATCCGACACGCTGCTGGGCAAGGGCTACGAGGTGTTGTTGCCGCTTTACAAATCTGTCCGGCGGTGGTCGGACCGGATGAAGACGCTGGAGCGGCCTTTATTCCCTGGCTACCTGTTTTGCCGCTTCGATATGGGAGGCCGCCGGTTGCCGATCCTCACGACTCCCGGCGTATTCGGTATCGTGGGTGCGGGACGAACTCCAATTCCTATTGACGACGAAGAGATCACGGCGCTGCAGCTCATGCTTCGGTCGGGTCTCGCTCCCGAGCCGTGGCCCTATTTGACCGTCGGCTCGCGGGTGCTGATCGAACGGGGCCCTCTAGCTGGTCTCGAAGGGATTGTGGTCGCGAACCGCAATCGATGGCGAGTGGTGGTTTCGGTGGCGCTGCTTCAGAGATCGGTTGCTGCCGAAATCGATCGCTGTTGGATGCGAGAGGCCCGGGCACCAGTTGGGACGGAAGCGGTGCACGCGCCGCGGCCGGTTGCTAAGTCCCACTGGCCGCAATCCCTATACCGTGGCGATTCCATGCCACACAGGGAATCGGAATGATCAGTACGAACGAGACAGCATACTGCCAGGTTGACGTTCCGGGAACGGGAATGACAATCCAGCTCCGTCTCAACCTGCTGGAGCGGCTGGCGATGGATGTCCGCGATGTCCTCTCGTCGAGCGGACGCGAATCGGGCGGCATTCTGTTGGGCAGTATCGTTAGCGGCAAGACTCTTTTCGTGGAAGATTACGATCCGCTGCCCAGCAGGCATGTGGTGGACTCGCGGTGTTACTTCTATTCGGACGTAGATCGCAGCCGAATGGCCAGTGCCCTGTCGCTGTGGCGTCCTCCCGCGGAGAGCCGGCTCCACGTTATCGGGTTTTACCGGAGCAATGTCCGGCCGACCCTCAATGCTGAAGATGAGGACACGAAGCTGTTCGCGCAGGAGTTGGCTGACGCCACCAGCCTGTTGCTGCTCGTTGAGCCGAGCGTCAACGGGCGCACAGCACTGGCTTGTTACCTTGCGGAGAGTGGGCAGTTCAGGAACCGCGAAGCGCGGCTCGATATAGACGGACAGAAGCCTGAAGCGGTCACCGCGATGGCGCTAGCGGCTGGCACGGAATCCCGCCAGGAAGTGAAGCCGCAAACGGGGCACGAGCGCGGCGAAAAATCTTCCTCCGGGCTGACTTGGATCACGGTCGTCCCGGTCGCCGCGGGTCTGCTCTGGCTGGGATTTCTCCAGTATCAAATCCTCAAGACTATGCGTGCGGAGTCCACGGCCGCGCGACGGCTGCCAGCTTTGGGCCTGGAGGTCCAGCCCGTCGGATCCTACTGGCACTTGAGCTGGAACCGGTCATCAGAATGCCTGGCTGGCGCGGCGCGGGGCCACCTGCGAATCGAAGATGGCACGACGGAGAAGGACCTGGATTTCGACGCGGCGGAACTGAAAGCCACTAGCGTCTTCTACGCTCCGGCTGGTAATGACATCAGGTTTCACCTGGAGGTACACGGGGCCCAAGATGGCAGGAGCACGGTCGAATCTCTTCGCGTATTCGCAAGCCTGCCGCCGCCGGCCGCGGCGGATACGGGTGCGACGGGCTCACCGGTCCTCCCAGCGGATCGGTTGAACGCCGCAGGTATCAGCCAGAGGCCCGCGGAATCGAACGGCGCTTCGGTACGGAACCCGCCACTTCATTAGAGACGCACGATGGGCCAACAGGGGAAGGGTTTGAGATCTTCCGGAGAAGAAATTCGATGAACAGTGAATCACTAGCTCTCGCGGCCGCACTGAACCCGCGCTCTATTGTAAAGGCACTCTGGAAACGAAAGTTATTCATTACGGCGGTTTTCCTGCTGGGAACGGCGATCACCATAGAGGTGATAATACATCTGCCGCCGATATACAAAGCTGAGGCCGTGATTCTCGTGGAATCCCAGACGATTCCGGAACATTTCGTGCCGTCGACTATTCAAGGCGCCCTCGAGCCGCGCCTCGACCGTTTGAAACAGCAGGTGCTGAGCGGCAATCGCCTCTGGGCGCTGATCCAGGAATTCAACCTGTACGCAAGGTCACGGCGGCCGCAAACGCGAGAAGAGCGGGAACAAATGATGCGTAAGGACATCACCATCACGCTCGAGCGTGGCTGGAGCACCAATGGCCCGGCAGCATTTCGCGTGGCCTACGAGGGGTATACTCCCCACGTGGCGGCTGAGATTGTCAATCGCATCGCAGCCTTCTTTGTTGAGGAGAATGTGCGGGAGCGTGCCATCGAAGCGAATGGAACCTCGGAATTCCTGGACAGCCAATTGGCCGAGTCCAAGCGCAATCTCCAGGAGCAGGAGGCCAAGCTGAGCGCGTTCAAGGTGGCCCATACTGGCGAGCTGCCTCAGCAGGAAGCGGCGTTGCTGGCATCGATGGGACAGAGCAAGGCGGAACTACTGGGGGTACAGGACGCGATCGTTCGGGGGGATCAGAACCGGATGATTCTGGAGAGCTCGCTCGCGGCGGCGAAGGACAATCTGAAACGACTACAAGAGACAGGCCGCAGACGGCCATTACCGGACGCGGCATCACCGGCGTCGCCAACGAAGCCGGAAACGGTCTCGCCGGCGGTCCCCACGGCTTTGCCCGAACTGGAGCGGGCGCGGCAGCAACTGCGAACCCTTCGTCTGCGGTACGAGGACAAGTACCCGGAAGTCGAGCGCCTGAAGGAGGAAGTGGCGCACCTGGAGAAAGAGAATCAGCAGCGCGCGAACATGGCCAAAATAGACGCCCCGGCGGCACAGCCAGCCCCGCAATCCGCAGCGCACCCCATGGATTCCGATTCGCCTTCGGCTGACAATCTGGTGGAAAACGAACGTATTCAGACGCTGAAAACACAGCTCGCCCACAGTGAGAACGAGTTGGCCAACCTCGAGGCGAGAAGGACACGAATCTTGCAGGACGTGGCCGATCTTCAGCGCCGCCTGCAAGCCCTACCGATTCGCGAACAGGAACTGACGGCGATCACGCGGGACTACGAGACGTCGAAAGGGAACTATCGTTCGCTGTTGGACAAGAAGATGGCCGCCGATGTGGCTGCCAACATGGAGCGGTGGCAAAAGGCCGAGAAACTGGTAATGCTCGATCCGGCGCGGGTCCCGGAAAAACCAGCACATTCCAGGCGCGTTCCGTACAGCGTCGCCGGTTCTCTCGCATCGCTGTTGCTGGGCGGCGGGCTGGCGTTCCTTCTGGAACTACGCAAGCACGCCTTTTTGGGTGAGTGGGAGTTGCCTAGCGGAACGCCGGTTCTTGGCCGTGTTCCTGCCATGCAGATTCAAACCCTATGATTAACGGCGCGTCCCGGCCTTCGGCTGGTGCCGCGAACCTCTGGGAAAGGAGAGCGTATGCATTCCACAAGGGTACATCCATCGGTGCCGGTCCGGATTATTCTGGGCCTGAGCCTGACTGCAATTCTGCCTGCGGGCGCCCAGTCATCGGAAGCGTTGAACGGGTCTGCCAAGATTTCCAAGTCGGCGCCAGCTTCGATGCGGAACGGGATTCCCGAGTATCGGATTGAAGCCGGCGATGTCTTGGCCGTCGAGGTCTGGAAGGAACCGGACCTGTCGAGCCCAAGCGTACCAGTCCGGCTGGACGGTAAGATCTCGATGCCCATGCTGGGCCAAACTGACGCAGCCGGCTTCACCCCGGCTGAACTGGAAAAAGCTCTTTCGGAAAGATACAGCGAGTACGTCCGCGGGGCCCGTGTGACGGTTCTGCTTAAAGAAATTAACAGTCAAAAAGCCTATGTCATTGGGGAAGTGAAGAAAGAGGGTTTCGTCCGCCTAGCCTCGCCAGTCACCGTGCTGCAAGCCTTGGCCGAATGTGGCGGTCTCACGGATTTCGCCAACCGCAGCAAAATCCATATTCTCCGGACAGGCAGCCGAGGGGAGGCGCTGCTGCCTTTCGACTACACGGCCGTCATTAAAGGAAAGAAGATGGAGCAGAACATTATCCTGTTGCCCGGCGACACAGTGGTGGTGCCGCGTTGAGGTGAATCGGGAAAGATTCGATGAGAATGTCCTACCATTGGCTTAAAACCCACGGGCACAAGTCGCGGCGGGCGCGCCGCTGGGCACCGGTCGTGCTCCTTCTGGGGATGCCGGCAAGCCTGTGGCCGCAGGAAACGCCGCAGGAAACGCCTCAGGGGACGTCCGTGGAGCCACCCCGGTTGCCCTCCGGGCTGAGGCTAAACTCGGTGTCATCCTGGGTTGAGCGCAATGACCTAGTGGTTCCCAATAGCGCAGGGCAGACGTCGACGCCGCAAATGCTCTGGTTTGGAGGCGGAGTGGATGCCGGCTGGTATTTGCCGGGCAAAACGACTCAAGCTTCGTTCGATTACAGCTTGGCCTATAACGGCAACGCGACCTATGAGTCATTGAGCGGGTTCGATCACAACCTGGTGTTCTCGTGGAACACGAAGCTGACGCGGCGAATCTCGTTGTCCGTAGCCGGAACGGGCACATCCACCACGGTCAATGGGTTCCTATTCCGCTCGGTTGCGAACTCCGCACCCGATCTTTCGGATGCGGGCACACTGGCTGGTTCTCTCACGCCGGCCGGTACGGCGGGTGCGACCAACACTCTCCTTTTCCCGGCACGGCGCCAGACGGCGATGGTCGCGACCACCCTTACTTACTCCGCATCGCGGCGCGTGACCTGGCACGTGAGGACACACGGGCAACGTTTGCTGCCCTCGCGCCCGGGCGACACAAGTGGACAACAGACCTTGGGTTACGGGGGAGAAACAGATACTGGCGCCAACGTGGCGTTATCTTACACCTTGTCGCGCCGCACCGTGTTGGGCGCGGACGCAGATTACTTCCGTACTTTTTCCCCTCTGGGCAGGACTCAGGTAGGATCGGGCGGATTCACACTGACCCGTGTACTGAGCCGGTGGTGGTTTGGCTCCGCCCAGGCCGGATACGGATTGGGGAACTACGCCTTGGAAGGCAGCCGGACCACGATCCGCCGACCTGATTTCCGCGGCAGTGGCACGCTGGGCTATTCGTTTAACACGCACGCGCTATCGCTGTCGGTAGAGCGGCGAATCGGCGACTCGTACGGATTCGGAGCGGCGCGCACCCAGCAAGCCAATCTGATCTGGACTTGGTCTCCGAAACATCATAAATGGGGTATCGAGGCGACCGGCAGTTATGAACGGCTGACCGGCAACCTGGTCAACGAGATTCAATCCGCGATCTTGCGGGCCTCGCTGACGCGGCGGCTGACCAATACGTTGAGCTGTGCGGCGGAAGGCGTGTACACGTGGGGCATCGGACAGGCTGCGTCCAGCTTGGGGAGACAGAACCAAGACGTCGCCCGGCTTTCCGTAGTTTGGCGGCCCGCGGGTATACGGCGGTAGAGCACGATTTCGAGCGTGAAGAGAAACATTCTACGGTGCTGCTGCGGGGCTCTATGGTTGGCAGGCACCGAAGGTGCGGAAGCACTTTGGGTGTCCCGGCTCTCGGCGTGGCTTCGGAGTGCGCGGGTGTGCTGATCCACATTCGACGGCCAAGCGGATCCTGATATGTACCTGAAAGCATTCGGTCTGAAGACCGCCCCATTCGCCATGACGGCCAGCCCGGGAATGCTGTATCTTTCGCAATCGCATCGCGAGGCGCTGGCCGGGCTGTGTTATAGCCTGCTAGACAAGAAGGGCCTGGTCCTGCTGCTGGGGCATGCGGGTACCGGAAAAACAACGTTGCTGGCAAGGGCGATCGAGAGGCTCCCGATCGCGCTCGTTCAATTTGCGACGATCCTGAATCCGACCCTGACGGTGAGCGAGTTTATGGAGGCAGTCCTGCTCGCCTACGGAATCAACGACCCACCTGCCAGCAAACCGCAACGGCTGCACATGTTGCATAAGTTATTGCTACATTCTCAGGCCACCGGCAAGATTTCGGTCTTGGTCATCGATGAGGCGCACAAGCTCACGCCGGAATTGCTCGAGGAGGTGCGCTTGCTTGGAAACCTGGAAAATAGGGATGAAAAGCTGCTGCAACTGCTGCTGGCGGGGCAGAGCGAACTGGCTGATACCTTGAACCGGGGAGATCTGTTGCAACTCAAGCAGCGGATTGCAGTACGCCTCGCGCTCCATCCGCTGGCCGACCAAGAACTGGTCGAGTACATCGAATACCGGTGGCAGCGGGCGGGCGCAGTGACCGCACCACCGTTTACGCCGGGCGCCTTCGAACTGACTGCGCGGTTTTCCGGCGGTATTCCGCGAATGGTAAATGCCATATGCGACAACGCCCTGCTGAATGCATTCGGCGAACGAGCCAAGCTGGTGGAGCCCAAACACGTGATGGCAGCCTCCCGAGATCTCGATCTTGTGGGGTTCGGCATCGAGCCATCGCGCAGAGAGGCGCGGCCGGTTGCGGAAGTGCCGGTAATTGCGAATCCGCAAACCAATAACGATCCGCACTGGGCCCGCCCGGCCGCGCGGTCGCAGGTCTCACGATAGGCAAACTATGGGAAAGATATTGAATGCCTTGGATCTTGTCAATGGGGATATGGCCGAGATTATTCGGCAGTCGCTCGAACCACCACGGAATGGAAAGTACGTCGAAACAGCGCCGTCGGGTTCGGAGACCCAAGCTGGCCGCAAGAGCGCGCTAGCAGACCCAGAGACTATGTGGACGAGGATTGCGGATATTGACGCGACAGGAGCGGACTTAGTCGCCTCTACAGAGGAACCTTGGAGCGGTGTGCGCACGCATCGCATACCTTGGCAGGTGTCCGAATCTACGCCCTTGTTGGCGGGCACCGGAAATGAGCACGCTGCCGAACAATATCGGGCTGCCAAGACACGGATTCTTCTTTCTCCGAAGCCCCCGACTACGCTGGTTGTGTCGAGCCCAAGTACGGGGGACGGAAAGACTCTAACCGCCGTTAACATGGCCGCTGCCTTTGCCAGGAAGAGCGATCAGGGTGTTCTGCTGGTGGACGCGGATCTGCGCTGTCCGACGATCCACTCGCGGATAGGTTTGCCGCCAAGTCCTGGCCTGGCAGAGGTGCTGCAGGGCAAATGCAGCCTCGAAGAAGCCATGGTCCAGATAGAGCAGATCCCAAGCCTGTTCGTTCTGCCGTCTGGAGAAGCCGTCGCAAACGCCGCCGAATTGCTTGACTCTCCTACCTGGGGTACCCTGTTCAGCCGGCTGAGGGCTCAGTTTCGAATGGTGATTTGCGACTCTCCCCCTGTTGATGTGTTCGCGGACTATGATCTGATCGTCACGGAATGCGACGGCGTGATCCTGGTGTTAACCCCAGATCGCACCGACCGGTACCTCGCTTTCCGGGCGCTGGATAAGGTGGGAGAAAAACTGTTGGGCGTCCTGATCAATCGTGCAGAAGACTGGTTCCTTTGGAAGCACCATGCCTCGAATTACCATTACTACCGGCAGGGGACAGGCCAGCAGAAAAAGAGAACCAAATGAGCGGGACCGGAGAGGTTGTGGCCGGGCACCCAGTCCTGCATCGCTTCGCACGGTGGCTATGGGCCGCCGTATTGCGGTCCACGGGAGCCTTGCTTTGGGCGGAGCGGAGTCTGCGCGCGGAAAATGCGGTTGTGGTGCTGATGCTCCACCGTGTGCTGGACAACGATACGTTCCGGAAGACGTGTAGCCTGCCTGGCATGCTGGTACGGAAGCCGACTTTCGAGCGCCTCGCCGCCTACCTGACGAAACGGTTCACGGTGGTTGCCCTCACCAAAGAAGCACGAGCGGAAGCTATCGGGAAACTGCGCATGGCCCTCACGTTTGACGACGGCTGGGCTGACAACCGGCACGTGGCGCTACCGATCGCCGCAAAGTACGGGTTGCCGCTAACGGTGTTCATCTGCCCGGCAGTGGCCGGCAGTATCTTCCCGTTCTGGCCGGAGAAGCTTGTGGCCGTGCTACGGGCTTCGGAAGACCGCCCACCGCTATCTGAAGTTGAAGAAGCGATCGCCGCTCTGAAAAACCGTAAGCCCGCGCAGCGCGACCAGTGGCTGGCGGCACTGGAGCGCTCGGTGGGCCGTGTAGAAACGGTTCTCGAAGACCGCGTCCTATCCTCGGAAGAAATTCGGGAGATGTCCGCTGCCGGCGTACAGTTGGGCAGCCATACGCAAACGCATGCGCTGCTTACGATGATGGAGCCCCAGCTAGCGCAGGCCGAAATCACGGCGTCGAAACAGGCCATCGAGCACATGCTGGGGGCACGCTGTGAAGCGTTCTCCTATCCCAACGGCGACTGGTCTCCGGAAATCCGCCGCATGGTCGAGGAGGCGGGCTACCGGATAGCCTGCACGACCGATCACGGGGCCTGGACCGCGGCTTCGGATCCGCTGGCAATTCCCCGAGCGAATATTTGCGAAGAAAACTTGACGGGGCCGTGGGGCGGTTTTTCTCCCGCCTTGTTCGGCTACACGACTTATTGGAAGGCGTGGCGCGCGGAAAGGCGCAAACGCCGCTCGCAGCGAAGCCGCACATCAGGTTCGCCAAAGAAAGCGCCTGTGGCGGCGTAGACCTAAGCGGAATAACTCATGCATTTCGGACTGGAATGGGCGATCGGGTATCTCCTGTACGCGGGAATGCTTGTGGCACTCTGTCTGACGGTATTCTGGAAGCCCATCGTTGGTATCTACTATTTGGCGCCACTGATTCCAATGCAAACCATCCGCTACCGGTTGAATGAATTTCCGCTGGGCGGCAGCATGATCGGCCTGGTACTCCTGGCTGTCTTCATTGGACTGCGGCGGCACAAGGAACCCATGCTGCTCAAGACGCCGTGGAACCGGATGCTGTGGTTCTACATCGGATTCACGTACGTTTCGCTGGTTCTGGGCGCGTTCTATCTCGACAGCGACCTGCCATTCTTTCCGGGCGAAAAGCGGCTCGGTTATTGGCAGGAATACGTAACCATGCTCGCGCTGTTTTTCGCGGTGGCGGCGGCCGTCAAAAATGCCCGGCAGATGAAGGTGATTCTGCTGCTCATGTGCGTGTCGGTCTTTTTGCTGGACCGCAACTTCTGGGAGACTGTCAGAGACCGGGACTTTTCTACCTTTTCCAACGACCTGCGGGATGAGGGTGGGATGGGCTACGCAGGCGTGAACGGGCTAGCAGCCTTCGAGGCGCAGTTTGCCATATTCCTGTTGTGCATGTCTGGTTGTCTGCGCGGCGTGCGAGCAAAGATCGGTTGTCTGGCCCTGGCAGGCTACTCGGTGTTGTGCCTCATGTACAGTCTCTCCCGGGGCGGCTACGCGGCGTTTCTCGCTGGATGGGTCGTCCTGGGAATGATGCGGCAGCGCATCCTGTTAGTTCTGCTACTGGCATTTCTCCTGGTATGGACCGCAGTAGTTCCCAACGCGGTCAAAATGCGCGTGGACATGACGTATAACGAGGACACTGGGGACATCGACCACTCGGCGCAACTGCGCGTCGAAATGTGGGATGACGCGATGACACTGTTCGCCTCCAGCCCGGTGCTGGGGACGGGCTTCTATACCTATGCGTTCATGCACCGCGTTCTTGAGTATCAAGACACGCACAACTTCTTTGTGAAAGTGCTGCTGGAGACGGGGATTATCGGAATGCTGGTTTTCCTGTGGCTGCTGCTGCGGTTTTTCTGGCTGGGGTTCCGCTTTTCCCGGCAGGCGCAGGACCCGTTTTTCGCGGCGCTCGGCTTGGGGCTAGCGGGATGGGTGGTGACGAGCGCGGTGGCGAACTTCTTTGGCGACCGCTGGACGTTTCTCCAGGTGAATGGCTACATGTGGGTGATTGCGGGCTTAGTCGCGCGTTCGATGGCGCTGGAGTCGCAATCGCCCCAACAAGCACAAACCGAAGCTAAACAAGACACGAGGGAAGAAAACGGAAAGGTAGCGTCGCCACTGGTGGCTTGGTTTGGTGAAGCGTTCGCCTGATCAATCGTCCTGGCACCGAACATCCATCCGGCTCGGATCAAGGGCAAAATCGTCGGTTAATTCTTGATGACCATACTTCAGCTCATCAGCAGCGAGGGGCTTTACGGCGCGGAGAGCCTGCTCCTGACGCTGGCCGGTGCCGTGACACGGCTGGGTCATAAGTGCCTGGTCGGCGTATTTCACGATGCCCGTAACGCGCACCTGGAAGTAGCGCAGCGAGCGGTCGAGAAGAGGCTGCCGGTTCGATTCATTCCGTGCGGAGGCCGCTGGGACTGGAAAGCGGTCGGCACAATTCGGACGGTACTCGAGCAGGAGCAGGTTAGCGTGCTGCATGCGCACGGTTACAAGGCGGACTTGTACGGATGCGCTGCCGCTTGGGGGCGGCAGGTGGCGCTGGTATCTACTTGCCACAATTGGCCGAGCCGCCATCCTCTAATGCGCGCCTATGCGGCGATGGACCGGGTGACGCTTAGGGCATTCGACGGCATTGTTGCCGTTTCCGAGCCAGTGGAAACGGTGCTCCGGCGCTGGGGCCTGCCCGCGGACCGAGTGCGGAGGCTGGCCAATGGAGTCGAGGTGGAGCGATTTCGGGACGCGAAGCCGACCATTCGCCCAGAGCTGGGTTTCGGCTCGGAGCGACTGGTCGGGTTCGTGGGCCGCCTGGCGGCGGGCAAGGGTGGAGAAATGTTGCTTCAGGCAGCGCAGCACATCTGCCTTGACCGGCCAAAGACCAAGTTCATATTCGTCGGGGACGGTCCCCTACGAACAGAGTGGGAAGCGCTGGCGGGTCGTCTCGGCCTGGCGTCACGAACGGTGTTCACCGGGACGCGGTCCGACATGCCGGAGGTATACGCGGCGCTGGATGTGGTCGTTCTGCCGTCGTTCGACGAAGCGGTGCCGATGTGCCTCTTGGAAGCGATGGCGGCGCGGAAGCCAGTGGTAGCGACGCGCGTCGGCTCAGTAGACAAGATCGTGATTCCGGAACGGACCGGCCTGCTGGTGGAACCGGGGGACGTGGAAGGCTTGGAGCGGGCGATTCGGCGGGTATTGGACAACGCTGCGCTGGCCGGTAGGTTGGCTCGCAATGGCCACGCCCACGTGACACGCGAGTTCTCCTCGGGTTCGCTGGCGATGCGCTACGCCGAGGTTTACGAACAGGCGCTGGACCACTGCGAGTGCCGGAGGCGCAGCTGAAAATGGCCGTGAAACAGAATGATCCGATCCTGGCCTCCATTGTCGTAGCCTGCCGCAACGAAATCGGGCACATACGCAAGTTCCTTGATTGTCTTTGGGCACAGGATATGGCGGGAATCGCGTGGGAGGCAATCATTGCCGACTCGAGCGACGATGGCACGCGAGGCGTGCTTGAGGACTGGCAGAGGAGCCACCCCGAGCTCACCATCCTGCCGAATCCACGGAGAATTGTCTCGACCGGACTGAATACGGCGATTGGCGCAGCCCGCGGCGGCATCATCATTCGCATGGATGTGCACACGATCTACGCGCCCGACTATTGCCGCCGCGCGATCGAAATTCTGGAGCGGACCGGCGCCGCCAATGTGGGCGGACCTGCCCGGACGCGCCCCCACGGCGATCTGGGCCGAGCGATCGCGGCCGCGTATCATTCCCGTTTTGGCAACGGGGGCGCCCACTTTCACGACGAGAGTTACGAAGGCTGGGTGGACACGGTGCCCTACGGTTGCTGGCGTAAGGCAACGCTTGAAAGCAGCGGGCTGTTTGACGAGACCCTGGTACGGAACCAGGACGATGAGTTAAACCTGCGGTTAATCCGGGCTGGCGGAAGGATCTGGCAAAGCCCGGAAATCGTCTCGTGGTACGTGCCTCGCAGTGATCTAAGAGCGTTGTTCCGCCAGTACTCCCAGTATGGCTTTTGGAAAGTCGCAGTGATTCGCAGGCACCGTTTACCGGCGAGCTGGCGGCAACTTGTCCCGGCCGCATTCGTCGGCGAGAATCTCATCTTGGTCCTGCTGATGCTGGCGACTTCTATTGCCGCTCCGCGGCTGTGCGTTGGCCTTTCCGTGCTGTGGGCAGCGCAAGCCGCAGCGTATGGGGCTGCCACGGTCGCAGCCTCGGCGGCGGCGGTGAGGCGTTGCGGATGGGCCGCGCGGTATTTGCCGGCGGTGTTTCCGGCCTATCACATAGCGTATGGCCTGGGCTTCCTGGCCGGGATCGTCCGGCTGCTCAGGCAAGCACCGGCGGCCGGCCACTACGCGGAATCCGCTTTCACACGAATCTCGCGCTAGCTTTACGGCAAAGGTGTCTATGCGAAGAATCGTCGACGTACTGTTCTCTCTAACTGTTCTTCTTCTTTTCAGTCCGGCGCTGGCGGCCATAGCGCTGGCGGTAGTGACCGATTCCCGAGGCCCTGTCTTGTACCGGGCACGGCGGTGCGGTCTTGGCGGGAAGGTCTTCCGGATGTGGAAATTCCGGACCATGATTATGGACGCGGACCGCGCCGGCCCGATTACCAGCCGAAACGACCCTCGGATCACGCGGGCGGGTCGCTTGCTGCGCAGCACGAAATTGGACGAAATGCCGCAGTTTCTTAACGTGCTGTTCGGGGACATGACATTGGTGGGGCCGCGCCCCGAAACCCCCGAGATTGTAGCGCTGTACACCCCCATACAACGTGCGGTTCTCGAGGTAAAGCCCGGCGTAACGGGCCGGGTGCAACTGGAGGCGGGCGAGGAATCGGATTCGATTCCCGAGGGAGTTCAGCCCCAGCAGTACTACCTGGAGCATCTACTGGCGCCAAAACTCAGCATGGATCTCGCCTATCTCAAAGTTCGGACGGCATGGTCGGACGTCAGAATTCTGGGCGAAACAGCGGCATATGTGCAGCGCTGCCTGGCTGGACGAAAACGCCCACCATATTCGGAGAGCATTCATGAAGCCACAAATTGAGGTTCCGTTTCATCGGCCGAGCATCGGCGAAGAGGAGATCCAAGAGGTCGTGCGCACCTTACGTTCCGGATGGCTCACGACTGGACCGCGAACGGCCGCCTTCGAACAGGAATTCCGGACGTACGTTGACGTTTCGTATGCCCAAGCCGTCAACTCCTGCACGGCGGGCCTACATTTGTCCCTGGCCGCGCTCGGGATCGGTCCTGGTATGGAAGTGATCACGACGCCGCTTACGTTCTGCGCGACCGTCAATGTAATCCTGCATGTAGGTGCGACGCCTGTGTTGGCAGATATCGGCCCGGACGGGAACATCGATCCAGAGTCGGTGGCGTCCAAAATCACCGGCAACACGCGGGCGATAATACCGGTTCACCTGGCGGGGCTGCCGTGCCAAATGAGCTCGCTCTGGGCTCTGGCTCGCAGCCACGGACTACACGTTATTGAGGATGCGGCCCATGCCGCCGGCGCTCGATATATGGACCAACCTGTAGGCGGAGGAAACAGTCCCTCGGGAAATCACAGTGATGCAGCGGTATTCAGCTTCTACGCGACCAAGAACCTGACCACCGGCGAGGGCGGCATGATCACCACCGCGAACGAAGCGCTGGCCGAGAAGGTCAAAATCTTATGCCTGCATGGCATCAGCAAAAACGCATGGGACCGTTACACGGCTCGTGGCCATTGGTATTACGACGTGCTGTTCCCCGGATTCAAATATAACCTGACTGACATACAGTCCGCCATCGGCCTTCATCAGCTGCGAAAGCTAGACAGTTTTATAGAAGCACGGACCCGCTATGCCGGACTGTACAATCATCTGCTGGACGGGGTGGAGGAGCTTGAACTTCCACCGGACCGGTCCGACAGCCGGCATGCGTGGCACCTCTATATTCCGCGTCTCAGACTGGAAGACCTTACAATCACCCGCGATGACTTCATCACGGCGCTGCGGGAGCGGGGAATCGGTACGAGTGTGCACTTCATTCCCATACCTCTGCATCGTTTCTTTGCCGCATTCGCGAACCGGCCAGAGAACCAGTGTCCGCGCGCGCTAGCTTTGTATCCACGACTTGTATCCCTGCCGCTGTACCCGGCTCTGTCGGAAACCGACGTCGAATTCGTCGCGAACGCGGTTCGCGACATTTTGCAAAAGTCCCGGAAGCGGCGGCCCGTTTCTGTGGCCAGAGCGATGACTAATGTTAGTTCTTGAGTGACTTCGTTCGATCAGTTTCATACCAACACAACCGAAGAGGCATAACAATGAGTTCCACAGGACAGGTAGTTCACCGCGCGCTGTTGCCCTCAGTTCCCGTCGCGGAGCGCGGCCCGTGGTTTCCACGGCTATCGGAAATCGCCCCGCGCGTGATGGCGGATTTCATTATCGTGCACATGGCCATGCTGGCTGCGATCGCACTCGTTACGCTTGAGCTGCATATCCGGCCGGACCAATCGTTTCGCGTCGGCGCTGCAGTCCGCAATTACTATTTGACAGCTTTCTGGCCGTTGTCCCTTCTGTTCCCATGCCTGTACTCGATCAGTGGTTTGTATACCAGTGCCCGACTGAGCGGCATTCGCCCGAAGTGTTGGCGCGCGGCTGCCAGCGCTGGAGGGAGCGCGCTGCTGGTGGCTTCAGTCAGTTGGTTCTGGCTCCGAGCGGATAGCCCGTCGCAAGCGGTTTTGCTGATTTTCGTAGCGCTGGTTGCTGTCGGGACACCGGGAGTGCGATGGCTGAAATACAAAATCTTCGAAAGTGACACTAAGCGTCTGCAATTCGACGCGAGTACTGAGAATGAGACCGTGCTTGTGCTGGGTGGTGCGGGGTATATAGGCTCTATTCTGGTTCGGAAGCTGTTGGCGCGCGGATGCGAGGTCCGAGTATTCGATAGTTTCGTGTATGGAGATGACGCGATCCGGGACGTACTCGACCACCCACATTTGACTGTCGTTCGGGGAGATTGCCGTAACATCCAGGACGTTGTGGGAGCCATGAAGGGTGTCCGATCGGTCATTGACTTGGCGGCGATTGTCGGCGACCCGGCGTGCGACCACGACCGGAAGACGGCGCGGGAGATCAACTACGCGGCGACGCGAATGATGATTGAAATCGCGAAAGGCGAAGGTGTGGGCCGGTTCATCTTCGCTTCCAGTTGCAGCGTTTACGGCGCCGCGGAAGATCTGATGGACGAGGACTCGGAGGTTCATCCGTTGTCGCTATACGCGGAGACGAAGGTCGACTCCGAGCGAGAGCTCTTAGGAGCGGCCACCAGCGCGTTCCGTCCTACAATCCTACGTTTCTCCACGATTTTCGGGCTTTCGCCAAGACCTCGCTTCGATCTGGTTGTGAACTTGCTCACGGCAAGGGCCAAACAGGCAGGGGTGATTACCATCTTCAACGGCGGCCAGTGGCGGCCGTTCTTGCACGTCGATGACGTTGCCGAGGCGATCGTGCGAGTCCTGGAGGCTCCGGGGCAGGTGGTAGGGGGAGAGATTTTCAATGTTGGAGATGACCGCATGAATTACACCCTGGCCGATGTGGCGGAGCACATTAGCGAGGTGTTTCCGGGAATCCGCGTCGAGCGCGTTGACAATTCCGACCACCGCGACTATCGCGTGTCGTTTAACAAAATTCGGGACTGCATCGGGTTCACCTGCTCTAAGACGCTCGATGATGGAATCCTCGAGTTGAAGAATGCCTTGACAAGCGGCTTGGTGGCCGATTACCAAGACCCCCTCTACAGCAATGTGAGGTTCCTGCAAGTGCATGGAAGCCCTCTACAGACTGACGAGATTGGCGCGCAGGTAATGGCGGCGCTCGCGGCAAAGGCCACGGCGTAGCCATTTCGCTTGAAGGCCTGAATCCGCTCCCGACATCAACCATGAGCGCACTGCTGGCAGAGCCCGTATCCGTAAGCCGTACCGATGCATACGGCCGTGGATTGCGCGTCTATATGATGGATCTAGTTTCCAACGTGCCTTACTACACCGGTCATTTGTCCGCCGCTCTAGGCCGCATGGAAGGATTACGAGTCACGCTTGGCTCTATAACCTACAGCTACGATCCGGCGTTTTTTCATAGGCGTGGCCTGCGTAATGACCCCGGCGTTCTGGATTTTACTTACAGGCTGCCGAAATTGCCCGCCAGCTTGCGCCGGGGAGCCAAACTGGTGGAGAGCCTGGTCAACCTAGCGGCCGTCGCCGCGCGATTCTCGACATCGCGGCCGGATGTCTTGCACGTGCAGTTCACTCCGCTGGTGAACTATGGGCTTCCCTTTGAAATATGGCTGCTCCGATTGGCTCGCCGGCTGGGAATCAGAATCGTCTACACGGTGCATAATGTTTTGCCCCAGGATACGGGCGAGCGGCACCGCCGGACCTACGAGCACATTTACCGCCAGGCCGATCGCCTGATTTGCCACGATCAGGCCGCCGCAGTCCGCCTGGTTGGAGAATTCGCCATCGCGCCGGAGCGGATTTCCGTCATCCCGCACGGACCCTTGTTTCTGCCAGCGGGAGAGATCTCTCCCAAGGCAGCCCGGCGCAGGCTCGGGTTGCGGGAAGACGAATGCGTAGTTTTATGGCAGGGCATTCTGAGGCCTTACAAGGGCGTATCGTTCCTGCTGGACGCCTGGCGGCGGGTTGCCGATCATAATCTCGGTGCGCGTCTCGCTATCGTGGGAGTGGGTGACGACGATCAGGTCCGGCAAGTGAGACGACAGGTATCGGAGCTGGGGCTGGCTGACCAAGTCCGGCTCGAACTGCGCTTCGTTTCGTTGGATGAACTCACCGATTACTATTCCGCAACCGATATCCTGGTCTACCCATACAGCGAAATCACCACCAGCGGCGCCCTGATGACGGGGATCGGCTACGGCAAGGCCATCGTGGCCTCGGCGCTGCCCGCCTTCGAGAGGATTCTCCGGGACGGCGAAAATGCTCTGCTAGTGCCGTATGGGAAAGTGGATGCGCTGGCCGAGTGCTTGTCAGGCCTTATTTGTTGCCCGGAATTGCGGCGACGCCTGGCGGATGGACTGAATGCTTCGCAATCCGCCGTCACCGGCTGGACCGATATCGCCGCCCAGACCCGCGACTGCTACGCAGCCGCCGTCTCGGCGTAGAAGAACTTCACTCACAGGACTCACTAATGGTTCGAACTTCCCGCGCTGCCGCGGAATTGAAGAATCTTGGGCGGCAGTCGTTTCACTACGTGGCCGGCTTTGTCGGAAATATGGGGCTGGGTTTTGTTTCCTTTCCCATCTTCACTCGAGCCTTCACGGTTGCCGACTATGGTTTGATCGATTTCGCGCAGAAGATCCTGCTTCTACCCACGGCGGTTTCGAAAATGGGAATGCAGAATTCCGCCCTGCGTTTCTACAACCAGGGCCCGGAGTCAGCGACTCGCAGCCAGTCCGGTTACTACTCCACGATTCTCTTGGGAGTAGCCCTCTCGTCCGCCGCAATCACACTGCTGTTCCTTGCGGGCGTCAGAGTCCTCTCCGGAACGGTGATCGACCCTCCGCTGGCGCAGTTATTGTACTTCGTGGGCGTGCTGATTCTCGTCAGGTCCCTGTGGTCGATACTGATGGCGTTTCTCCGCGTCGAAGAGCGCACCAAGAAGCTCTGCCTGGTCGGAGTAGCGATGAAAGCGGCCACGATCGCGGCGGTCTGCGCCCTCTTGCCGATTGCCGGCGCATCAGCCCATACGTATTTCGCCGGAACCCTGGCGACTGAGGTCATATTCGCGGCGATATTCATCGTTCCGCTCGTGCGCCGGGGCCTAGTGAACTTTGTGGCGATTGACACGGGCCTGCTCGGTGGCGCGATGGCTTACGGGCTGCCGATGATCGCTTACGAACTGGCTGGCGTAGCGCTCCTGTACGGCGACCGCGGGATGGTCCGACAGTACTTGGGAGAACAGGCCCTCGGGTATTACACCGCCGCTTACAGTCTTTCGAATTACGTAAACGATTTCGTCATGGCGCCGTTGGGATTGGCAATTACGCCGATCTATATGAGGCTCTGGGCAAAGGAAGGCGTCGAGCAAACGTCGAAATTCCTGTCGCTCTCGCTCGACATGTTCCTGATGGCGGTCGGGCTGGTAGTGGCGGGCGTCGGCCTGGTGTGCCAGGATGCGCTGGTGCTGTTGGCGTCGCCGAAATACGCCGCTGCGGGACCGTTGATTCCCGTGCTGGTTGCGGCCATGCTCATCCACGCCACCAGCCAGTTCGTCTCGGCAGGTCTGCTGATTGGGAAGCGAACCGGCACCATGGCGCTCGTCCTGTTGGCCGCCACAGCGTTAAACATGGGCCTCAATGCGGTGTTGCTGCCTCGGATCGGCCTCGAAGGGGCTCCCTTTGCCGCACTGGTCAGCCGCGGGCTGTGCATCGCGGTGTTGTGGCGCCTTTCGGCGCGCATCCTGCCGCTTTCGCTGAAACCGGCCGGCCTTTTGCGTTATGCCGTTTGCGGTCTCGCCGCATGGCTGGTGGGATCGCTCGTCCAACTCCACCCGGCGGTGTTGAACATTATCGCGCGGGGTGCGGTTGCGGTTGTGGTTTACATAGGATGCCTTTGCCTGCTGGATTCGCGGGTCCGGGCATTGGCGGCGGGCCTCTCGCGCGGTCGAATGGAGTTCCGCGCCGCCACGGCGGCGTTGCTCGGCTGAGGTATTTACGATGCGGTGGTTATTGGCAGCGCCGGCAACGCCTTATTGGTCAGGCCCTCCACCGCGCCCTGGAAATCAGCATTTTGAGCGCTGAAGCCGGACGTCCCAGGGGAGCACCACTTTGAAGAGTAGGATCAAGGGCATCATTTTCGATATGGATGGGGTGCTCCTCAATTCCGCCGTCATGCATGAGCGAGCGTTTCGCGATGTCCTGGAACCCTTGGGAGTTCGGGTTTTTGACTATTCCCGCGTGACCGGGATGCGGACCGACGAGGCCCTCCGCCTGACGCTGGCGCAGAATGGGATCCCGTTCAGCCTGGCCCAAGTTGACGCTCTGGCTGCCGAAAAGAGCCGTATTGCCAGGGAGTTGATTGCCGCCAGCAATCCCGTGGTCCCATCCTGCGCCGAAGTTCTGGCGGCTTTGTCAGGCTGCTGTTCGCTCGCCCTTGCGAGTTCCGCGTCGAAGGAGACGGTAGACCTTTTCCTCACCCGCAACGCTCTGACCGGAAGATTCCAATGCGTCCTGCACGGCGGCGATGTGCGCCGGGCCAAACCGGAACCCGAGATCTATGAGTTGGCCTGCCAACGGCTGGAGTTGTCTCCCGCGGAGTGTCTGATCGTGGAGGACGCAGTCAGCGGCGTCAGGGCAGGAAAAGCCGCTGGAGCAACGGTTTGGGGCATTCCCGCCACCTGCCCGGCTCAGGCATTGGTGGATGCCGGGGCTGACCGGATTATCCACCGGTTGGAGTACTTGTTAACCCTGACGGAGGTGCACTCATGGCTCGAATCCTAGGGCGCTCAGACGCGGGTCCCTTGCTGGATGGAAAGGTGGACCCGGCCAAGTGGACTGCCTTGATCCCGGCGGCCGGTCGGGGCACCCGCCTCGGATTTGACAAGCCCAAGATTCTCTTTCCGGTGGGCGGCGCGACGATTCTCGATCGGTTGATCTCACTCCTGCTCCCCTTGTGCCAGGAATTCGTGTTCGTGTTGTCACCGGAGGGTTCTCCGATAGTCGAGCCGGAAATCCGCCAGCGTCTCGGAACGCGCGGCAGTATCGCCCTTCAGCCCTCGCCTCGCGGAATGGGCGATGCCGTGGCCTGCGGTCTGCCCCAGGTGAGTACGCCCAATGTGGCGGTCATCTGGGGTGACCAGTGCGCCCTAAAGAGTCCATCGCTCGATTTTTGTATGAGGCTTCTCCAAGGCCAGGCACGACCCGCCGCCGTATGTCCAACCCTGCTCCGCCAGAGGCCCTACATCCACTTTGAACGAGACCAGTGCGACGTTGTCATGCGGGTTTTGCAAGAGCGAGAAGGCGACTCGTTGCCTTCTCACGGCGAAAGCGATTCCGGCGTGTTCTTTTTTCGGACGAACGCCGTCCGGCGTTACCTTTCCGACCTACTCCAGGATGGACACGGCATTGGCCGGTCGACCGGCGAATGGAACTTCTTGCCGGTTTTTCCACTCATCGATGCCGTACCGGGCCAACTCTTCACCCCCCGAATCATGAGCGACGAGGAATCCGTCGGCGTCAATTCACGCGCCGACGTCCAATACCTCGTCGGTAGAGGTTGCTAATGATTGCTGAGACAGAGAGGTTGCTGATGATTGCCGAGACAGAAACGCACGCCGCCGTTGCGCGGCATCCGCACGCCGACGCATTCCAACTGAACGTTGTCCTCTTTTCGGGCGGCAGCGGAACGGGCTCGATCGCATCCACCTTGCTGCGCCACCCGCAGGTATCTCTCACTATCGTCATTAACGCATACGATGACGGCCATTCCACGGGGAGGCTCCGCCGCTTCATACCTGGAATGCTCGGGCCATCGGATGTCCGCAAGAACGTCAATCGGATGATGCTGCAGACAGAGGAGCGCCACCGGGCATTGTTGGCTCTTTCCGACCACCGCCTGCCCAAAGGGTATCCTTTCGGGGCTGGAATGAAGCTGGTGAAAGCGGTCGTGGAAGAAACCGCCGCCGGTCTACCGGACTGGTTCCAGCGGCATTTCGAACTTCTGGGTGTGAAACAGGCCCGCATCTTCCAGCGTTACTTCAGGCGCTTTCTGGAGTATTCCGAGGCGCAAGTCGACAGGGGGAATTTCTTCAATTTCGACGACTGCGCGCTCGGTAATATCCTCTTTGCAGGTTGTCATCTGGATGTCGGGCGGGATTTCAACCGCACAGTCCAGGCGTTCAGCGACTTCTTCGAAATCCAGGGGCGCATCCTCAATATCACCCGCGGTGAGAACCTGTTTCTGATGGCGCGCACCCAAAGTGGCACGATCATCCGGGGAGAGGCGGAATTGGTCTCGCGGGAAAACACTTCGCCCATTCGCGAACTGTTCCTGGTTGACGAAGACATATATCGGCAGCATATCGAACCGGCCGAAAACCTGACTGATGAAGAGGTCGGGAAGTGGATTCAGGCCGGACTGCGCATTCCGGCGCTCAATGCCGAGGCGGAGCGTGCTCTCGAAACCGCGGATATCATCATCTATGGACCCGGCACACAGCACTCTTCCCTGTTACCTTCCTACCTGACGCGGGGCGTCGCCGAAGCGATTGCCGCCAACCAAAACGCGGACAAGGTGTTCATCTCCAACATCCGCCGCGACGTTGACATTCAGCAGGAAGATGCCAACGAACTCGCCAAGAAATTCCTGAACGCCATGAGCCGCGGTGGTGAGTTCCCGGTGGACTGCAACCGCGTCGTCACCAATTTCTTCTTCCAGCGTGCCGAATCCTATGACTCTAGGGGTCCCAGTTATGTTCCCTTCGATGAATCGGCGTTTGCTTTCCCCTTGACCAATGTCACCGTGCGAGACTGGGAGGCCCAGGAGGGAAAGCACGCGGGCGGATATGTGGTGCAGGAATTGACCCGTATCGTGCAGTGCCGTCTCGGCGCCGCATTGGAGTCGTCACCGGATATGGTGTCGATCATAGTGCCGACGTTGAATGAGGAGAAGACCGTAGCCGACACCTTGCGCCGTCTCACCGCCATGGATTTTCACAATTTCGGACTCGGACGAGAAGTGATCTTTGTCGATGGCGGTTCCACCGATCGGACTCTCGAACTGGCGCGCAGCGTTGAGGGTGTGCGGGTTTACCAGTCGCCCGCCAAAGGCCGCGGTGCCGCCTTGCGTTTCGGCGTCGAGAAAGCGCACGGGGATATCGTGCTGTTCTTCCCCGCCGATCTGGAGTACTTCGAGCAGGATCTTTACAGCATAGTGTTCTCCATCGTGAAGAACAATTTCAAAGTCGTTTTCGGCACTCGCGCGGTCAAGTGCACCGACCTCAGCTCGCAGTTGAGCGCCGTCTACAACGGGCGCTATTTGCCGTACATAATCAGCAAGTACGGAGGTATGTTGTTGAGCATTGTCACTCTGTTACTCTATAATCGCTATGTGAGCGACACCCTCACCAGCATCAAGGGATTCGATGCCGAGTTTCTCCGCTCCTTGGATCTGAGGTCTAACGGCATGGATCTTGATACTGAGATAGTCGCGAAGGTCTGTCGGCGCCGCGTGTACATCCTCGAGATCCCCGTGGAATACACGGCCCGGACTAAGGCTCAAGGTAAGAAATCCACACCGCTGCAAGGGATAAAGGCGGTCTGGAGTCTTATTTCATGGAGGTTCGCTCCCCTGCCATCTGGGCGCCCGGTAGTCCTGCGCGAGGGTGGGATCAACTTCAACCGTGCTTAAACCTACTTCCCCGGAGTCTCTGGAATTCGTCCATGAAGTCCTTCACCCCGATGCGAACCATTTCCATTGTGATTCCGGCCTATAACGAAGAGGTGTCGATTGGAAGCTTGTTGAACACCATCCTTTCGGTGGACACCGAACGCCTGGGATTCACCAAAGAGATCATTGTTGTGAACGATGGATCCAAGGATAAGACCGAAGAGGTCGTCCGCGGGTTCTCGCAGGTCCGGTTAATCAATCAGAATCCTAATCAGGGCCGGGGCTGCGCGTTGAAGCGTGGCATTGACGCCGCCAATGGCCAATATATTCTCTTCCAGGATGCCGATCTGGAGTACGACCCGCACGATTATCCCGCACTGCTCGCGGCTCTGGGGCCAAATGCGGAGTGCATCTACGGCAATCGCTTGTCGGGCGTGGTCAAAGACCATGGGCGATCGCTATTACTCGGAAAACACCCCAGTCAGGGAATCGCACCCTGGGCGGCCGCACTGGCTATCCGTGCGTGGACTTCTATTCTCGTAGGAACCTGGGTGCCCGATATGTTCACCGGGTATAAGCTCTACCCTGCCAAGGAACTTAAGCGGCTTCGGCTGACAACCCGCGGTTTCGAACTCGATCACGAAATTACTGTCAAACTTTACCGCCTTGGAGTGAAGTTTGGCGAGGTGCCCATTCGCTATTACCCTCGCACGATCGCAGAGGGCAAGAAGATTCGCGCGATGGACGGTATCATCGCCTTATGGACCGTGCTTTGCTCGCGGGTGATCCCAAAGGCTCAGTGCATAAAGCAGTGATGGAGTCGAGGAAGCGGAGTCATCAATGAGTCTAGTCCTGGTAACTGGCGGAGCCGGTTTCATCGGTAGTCACCTAACCGAAGCGCTCTTGCGGCGCGGCAGGGACGTAAGAGTCCTGGACGACCTTAGTTTCGGGCAGAGGGACTGGATCCCTGTCGCTGCAGAGTTCATCGAGGGTGACATTCGGGATTTTGGAACCTGCCGTAATGCCGTGAAGGGGTGCGAAGCGGTCTTTCATTTGGCTGCCATGAGCCGTTCGGCAGCTTCGCTCGATAATGTCGGGGTCTGCACCACGGTCAATATTGCCGGCACAGAGAACGTGCTCATCGCAGCAAAAGAAGCCGGAGTGAAAAAGGTTGTCTACAGTGGTTCGTCCACCTACTATGGAAACCAACCGGCGCCCCACCACGAGGATTTGGCCGGGGATTTTCTCAACTTCTACGGATTATCCAAGTACGTTGGTGAAGAGTACTGCCTTTTGTTCGACCGGCTCTACGGGTTGCCGTGCGTGGTGTTGCGCTACTTCAACGTCTATGGCCCTCGCCAACCCGAGGAGGGAATCTACGCGCTGGTTTTGGGCATTTTCCTCAGGCGCGCCGCGCAGGGGCTACCCTTGGTGATTCATGGAACTGGCGAGCAGAGGCGCGATTTTATCCACGTGCGGGACGTGGCGGAGGCGAACATAGCCGCCCTCGAGAGCGACGCCCATGGAATCCGCCTGAACATCGGCAGCGGTACCAATATTTCGGTGAGGGAATTGGCAGACATGATCTCCCCCAATCAGGAATGGGCCCCCCGTCGCCGCGCCGACGCCGAAGTCACTCTTGCCGACCTGTCCCGGACCAAGGCTACCCTTCGTTGGGAGCCGGCCATTTCGTTTCGGATGGGAATAGAGGAACTGAGCCGGCTCATGTCGGTGCGGCTACGGTAACCCAAGCCTGGCGACTGCCGCCGCACACTGGTATTCGAGCCCTGCAAAGTGGCCGTTTGTGGTGCCGCCGTCTATGGTTTCCAGCATGGTGAAATCGCGGGGCGGCGCGGAATTGCTGTCCGCTTCTATTCTATTGTTGTTCCGCGGAACCGCTCCCGCTGTGCGCCGACTGGCCGCTCGTCAGAGTCTACTAATACTATCAAGGTTCTATCAGTTATGGCGGTTTAACGACTGGCGATTGCTTCGCGAAGTGCCCCTTGTGTTTGCCCGCATGGGCATGATGCTCTCCAAATACTGGGATTCCGAGAGACGACGGGCCCGAATCAAGCTACTTCTGACGATACGCTCTGAGCGAGATATGCTCCTCCTCCCCTGCGAAGCTTGCCAGATCATGAGTTTGGTCGATGCCGTAAAGAACGTGCCCGGCGACATGGCCGAATTGGGAGTGGCCGGGGGGGCTTCTGCGAGAATGATCGCTGCCCGAGCACCCGAACGGGTTCTCCACCTTTTCGACACTTTCGAGGGGCTTCCGGATCCGTCCGAAAAGGATACTTCCCGGTTCGAGAAACGGCAATACCACCACACGCTGGAGGAGGTCCAGCGATATTTGAAAGGAGACAACCTGCGCTTCTACAAGGGGCTGTTCCCGGATTCCGCAAAAGAGATTCCCAACACAAGGTTCGCCTTCGTCCACTTGGACGGCGACCTCTACGAGTCGACAAGGGCCGGCCTGGAGTGGTTCTACCCCCGCCTGAACAGGGGTGGGATCCTGATTTGCCACGATTACGATACTTCCGCCGGTGTCAATCAGGCATTCGACGAGTTCTTCACCGATAGACCGGAACCCTATTTCGATCTCGTCGGCAGTCAGTGTATGTTCGTGAAAATGTGAATCCCGCTGAGGAGTTGGCAATGAATCGATCCCGTGTCTGGATGGTTGGCTCGCTCGCGGCTGCGCTCTGCATTCAATTCCTGTACGCACGGCACGCCACAGTCCCGATCATCAAAAACGATTCATATCAGTATCTCGACGCGGCCAGCAATGTTCTTTCGGACCGTTGTCTATGCACCTCTCTGGCGCATTTTGACGAACAACTCAGGTGGTCGCGGTTCCCAATTCCTTTCACTCATTTCGGCGCAGGTTATCCGCTTGCCATGGCGGCATTGGGCGGTTTGGGTATTCCGGTTGAGACTGCCGGTTACCTGCTTTCCGTGGCCGGATATCTGGTGGTGGTCTGGCTGCTTTGGGTGGCCGGCTCGAATCTCGGGTTGCAGCCCTGGTGCACGGCGTTCCTGTGTGTGATCTGGTGCCTGAACTTCCTTGCCCTGGAGTTCAGTGCTTCGTTGTTAACGGAGTCCTTGTTTACCGCAGCGTTAATGGCGGTGATCGCACTGATGGCTCACGATCTTCGTCATTCAGATCGCACCAGTTGGGTTGTGTTTCTGGGGATGGGCTTCGTTGCGGGTTGGTCGTATTGGCTGAGGGGTGCCGGGATTTTTGTCATAGCTCCGGTTATCTTGTACTTGGCGTGGCGATGCGGGCATGAGCACCGGATCTGGCGCCAGGGCGCCGCCGGCGCCTGCCTAGCCGTCGTAATGATGGCAGCGGTCATGATCCGCAATATAGAGTTGGCGGGATCGTGGAAGGGTGGCTTTGTGTCGGCGCATAGGAGTGAGGTGCGGAAGGTGCTTATCGACTGGGTAAAAGTCCCCTACCGTATCTTCTTTGGAACCGAGGTTGGCTCGCGTCTCGACGTTTGGGCCGTACTCTTCGTGATTGCGGCTTTACTGCTGATGTGGCGCGCTGTTTCCAACTGGCGGCAACGCTCACAATTCGGTTTTCACGATTCCGCCGCCGCGACTGGGATTTGTTCGTTTCTGACGGCCGGGATTTACGCGGGAGGCATTTTACTCGTCACATTGACGACTATCGCTACTGATTCGGTACGTTACAGCTTCCCGATCCTGCCCGTGCTTTTGCTGGGGTGCGGGGTGCTGTTCCAACTTGCCGCCCGGGGAATCGGGCGTGTCGCCACCATAGTCTTCGTAGTGTCCTTGGTGGTGATCAACGTCAGAAGCCTGACGGTGGTCCCTCCGCCCAGCGAGCACGCCGTTGTGGAGGGCTTGCTGGAAGGGGAAACGCAGCCCGGCGTGCCGATGCGGACCTGGATCGAAGGCCACCTTTCCGAAGACACCGTCCTGATGGCGGCAAACGGCCAGGCGGTGCATTATTTGTTGAAGCGGCCGGTAGTGTCTTTACTCTTCCCGGGGGAAAGCGAACACACCTGGGATGAGGCTGACGCCCAAGCCGTGATGCGCCGCTTCCACGCCGAATACTTTATGCTATTCCCTGGAATTCCGCGAGAGGCGCTCCCTGTCCAGTACGGAAGCTCGTTTCTAGCCGATCTTGTCTCCGGAAAGCCGCCCTCCTGGCTGCGCCTGGTAGCGCGGAAGGGGGGGGTCCTTGTCTACCACTGTGCGGGATGTGCATGAGGCGGGGCAGAAATGCAGGGCCAATCTCGCACCAGGTACGCAGGAGCGTTCGTCCACCTCTCTGCGGGCTCGTTTCCTGATCGGAGGGACGCACGCACTGGATGAGTTGTGCACTTCGGCCCGGCTGGCGTTCACGCATATGACGGGTCTAGAACTGGCTAGCAGATAGCATGCGCAGTTTGGCATACGCGGGTGCTTGACCAACATCTCAAGAAAGGAGATATCTAGTGAACAACATGGCGTCCGATTGCAAGCGGTGGACCGTGCTGTTGGCAGCGATTTTGGCTACCTTCGTTTCTGACCGCGGACCGAACGGTCCCTTGACCATCGTGGCCCGGGCCGCGGATAGTCAGGCGCCCGATGGTCCCCGGGTGTTCTTTACGGACGTCGAGGCGGGCCCGGTCACCGGCGGACCAAACAACCTCGGGGTCCCTATTGCAATCTTTGGCAAGGGCTTCGGTGCGGCGCAAGGCACGTCCCGCGTGACGATCGGGGGAGTGGAAGTGGCTGGTTACCCGGTGTGGGGAACCGACAACGCCCATAATAGGAGGCTGGATATGATCGTAGTTCAGCCGGGAGCAAAGGTAAAGCCTGGTCCGATCGTCGTTACCGTGAACGGCGCGCCTTCGAACGCTGATTATTCATTCACTCCCAATTCTGGAAAAATCTACTACGTTGCACTTTCCGCCTCGGACGGCAGCGCGTGCTCGGCCAGCGCCCCTTGCGCAACAATTCAACATATGGTCTCCGTCATGAAACCCGGGGATACGGCTCTGATTCGAGGTGGAACTTACCCCGAAGGCGAAGTTTGGATCAGATCTCCGGATGGAGGTGTGGCTGGCGCGTCCAAGGTCATCAAGAATTACCCGGGAGAAGAAGTGTATATGCCTAACTCAGCCCGGGGTATGCTCGTGGATGCCAACTATATTACTGTTTCCGGACTTCAGTTTCAGAACGGAAAGTCGATGGACGCCGTTGGCTGGGCGAGCCGCGAGCAGCGGGGAGATAAGTTTATCAACAATACTTTTGCCGGGACGATCGGCTATGCTGCAATCGAGATCACTGGGCCGGACCAAATGCTCGCGGGCAACGTTTGCGAGATTTCCAACAGCACCGTAGGGACAATGGGCCATTGCTACTACGTCACTCAGTGCAGCAACCTAAAGATACTGTATAATGTCGCTAGCGGCGCACCCGGCTACGGTCTGCACATCTTCGACGAACGGCGCGCATCCGCCGACTTTCGGCGAGTAATTCGCGACGTTCTGGTGGAGGGCAACCTCTTCAAGAACTCCACCCAGCGGTCCGGCATGATCATCGCGGTAGATGACCAGGGCGGTTACGGAAACCACGCTGAGAATATCACGATCCGGAATAACATCTTTGCCGCCAACAACCACGTCGGGCTAGTTATCAAGGGAGCGTCTCAAGGAGTGAAGGTTTATAACAATACGTTTTACCAAAACGGCAGGGAAGCGATCTATGTAGAAGATGATCGGAACATCACCGGCGTGGACATTCGCAATAACCTCTTCTATCAGTCACACAACTCGAATTGCTTGGCCTTTTGTAACTACTTTCCGGAAGGTCACGCCCAGATCGGCGCGGCAGCTCAAGGTGTGACGCTAAGCACGAATTCGTATCAGCCAGGGTCTCCGGTTATCGAGGGCGCTCGGGACCCCAATCGCATCACAGGGTCCGTGCAATTCGTAAACGCCGCCGCCCTCGATTTCCACCTCCAACCTGGTAGTGCAGTCATTGATCGCGGCATCGCGGTCGCCGACGTCCCCACCGACTTCGATGGCCGGCGCCGCCCTCAGGGGGCCGGGTACGATATTGGAGCATTTGAGTACATCAGCGCTGGCAGCGGCACGACTGGCCGAGTGTGGTGATGGTAAGGTCAACGGTTGAGGTCACACCGCTAGCCGGGTCCCCAAGCCTGAATACGGTAGTTGTACACGATCAACGGCGTGATCCCGTTAAGAGTTAGCGTGTGGACCAACGCTGCACGGGGAAGCGAACCGAACAATGACGCTCGGGATCCGCGCGGCAGCCGTCGGCCTGAACCAGCCACCGCCCGCGGAACCGGAGATACGGTACAAGTTATTGGGCAGGTGTCGTGAACGTAAGGTCAGCCGTTGAGGTCACGCCGCTCGTCGGGTCCGTCCAGGCCTGAACTTGGTAGTGATACAAGGTTCCTGGGGTCAGGCCGGTCAGAGTGACGGTATGCGACCACTGCAGTATGGTGAAGGGCGCCGACTGACCATAGGCTGCTGTAGTCCCGTACTGCACTTGGCCCAAGGTGGCGACGTTTGTATCCCACGTGACGGTGGCAGAGGTGGCGGTGATTTGAAACGCGCCGAAATCACTGATCTGCACCCCACCCCGTGGGACGAGAGTCACCGTAGCATGGGCGGACTTGGCCGGACTCGCCGCCGAGGTGGCCGTAATGGTCACAGTCTGCCGGGTGGTGATCGTGGCCGGGGCCGTGTAGACGCCGTTGGCAGAAAGCCTGCCCACTGCGGGGGTGAACGACCAGATGACGGCGGTATTCTTCGTACCGGTAACAATAGCCCTGAATTGCTGGCGCTGGCCCTGACGCAGGATAACGAAGGTTGGGAAGACGGCAATCGAGACCCCTTGTGCGGGCGGTTGTAAGGTGACCTTAGCCGAGGCGGACTTGGTAGAATCTGCCACGGAGGTAGCCGTCACGGTCACCGTCTGCTGACTGGAAATGGTGGCCGGCGCGGTGTACAAACCCGCATTGGACAGACTGCCGACCGCCGGGGTAAACGACCAAGTGACGGCGGTATTGCTGGCGCTACTGGAGGTATTGCCGGCGCCGGTAACAGTTGCCGTGAACTGCAGCGGTTGGCCCTGGCCCAGAGTAGCGGAGGCCGGAGTGAGAGTGATGGAAACCGCCGGTGCGGGCGGTTGCAAGGTGACCTTCGCCGAGGCGGACTTGGTGGAATCAGCCACGGAGGTAGCCGTTACCGTCACCGTCTGCTGACTGGAAATCGTGGCTGGCGCGGTGTACAAACCCGAACTGGACAGAGTGCCGACCGCAGGAGTGAACGACCAAGTCACGGCTGTATTGGCGGGGCTAATGGGGGCATTGCCGGCGCCGGTAACGGTGGCCGTGAACTGCAGTAGTTGGCCCTGGCCCAGAGTAGCGGAAGCCGGGTTGACAGCGATGGAACCGACCGGTGCGGGCGGTTGCAGGGTGACTTGAGCCGAGGCGGACTTGGTAGAATCGGCCACGGAGGTAGCCGTCACGGTCACCGTCTGCTGACTGGAAATGGTGGCCGGCGCGGTGTACAAACCCGAACTGGACAGAGTGCCGGTCGCGGGGGTGAACGACCACGTAACGGCGGTATTGCTGGCGCCAGTAACGGTGGCTGTGAACTGCTGTGGTTGGCCCTGGCCCAAAGTAGTGGAAGCCGGGGTGAGAGTGATGGAAACCGCCGGTGCAGGCGGTTGCAGGGTGACCTTGGCCGAGGCGGACTTGGTGGAATCGGCCACGGAGGTAGCCGTCACGGTCACCGTCTGCTGACTGGAAACGGTGGCCGGCGCGGTGTACAAACCCGAACTGGACAGCGTGCCGACCGCGGGGCTGAACGACCACGTAACGGCGGTATTGCTGGCGCCGGTAACCGTAGCCGTGAATGGCTGTTGCTGGCCCTGGCCCAACGTGATTGTGGTGGGAGAGATGCCGATGGAAACGGCGGGCGTAACAGTCACCGTCGTTTGGGCTGTTACAGACCCCACGCTGTTCGTGGCTGTCAGCGTATAGGTCGTGGTCTGAACGGGCGCAACACTGACCGAAGTACCAGTCACGGTTCCGATGCCCGAAATCGATACGCTCGTGGCTGAGCTCACCGACCAGGATAGAATCGAAGAGCCGCCCGCGGTAATGGTAGATGGGGAAGCCGTGAAAGAGGAAATCACCGGAACCGGGGCGGCGGGCGTCGTCACAGAAACTGGAGAAGACTGCGCACTGGTATTTCCCGCCGGGTCGAACGCGGCAACCGTGTAGGCGTACGAAGTCGCTGCAGCCAATCCGGTATCTGAATAAGAAGTACTCCCAGCCGCGACTTTTGCTATTTGCGTCCCGTTGCGGTAGACCGTATAAGCAATCTGCGATGCGCTGTTATCAGGATCGCTCGCTGCCGTCCAGGAAAGGTTAACCTGCGAAGACGATATCGCAGCGGCGGAGAGGCCGGTCGGGACCGATGGCGCGGTGGTATCTGCGGGAGGCGCACTCGCGCCGGAAAATTCAAAAGCACCAATAGAAGGCGGGCTTGGGCGCAACAGATTATCGAAATCAATGGCTACGGACGGTGCGGCAGTGCTGCCCGCGCCAATGGCCGGGCTTCCTGCCTGCAAATGAGCATCCCCGGTAGCGGGACTGACCAGCAGGGGGTTTTGGCTTATGGGCGAGTTGTCCCAAGATGGCGCCGTTCCTTGCCCATACCAGATGTTTTTGGTGCCGGAGCCCGCTGGAAAAGTACTGTCCGTATAAGGCCAACTCGTAGCCTGTATGATGTTGTTGCGAAAATCCAAGGTAAACGGTTGCCCATTGTCATAAGAGATCATCGCGGAACTGCTCGATGGGTTGCCTGTGTCGTTGAACCCGCAGTTGTACAGCGTGTTGTTGTAGAAGTGAATCGTGGTCGTCCCTGGATAGGCGCTCCAGCCAGCCGAAAAATAAACGCACTGATAATTGAAGGCCGGGTCGCTAGTGTAATTAGAATCTGGCCCTTGGCCGGCGTTGATGATTACGTTGTTGTAGAAGTAATTGTCGGGTCCAACAACATACGTGCCAATCAGCATCCCTCGACCTGTCTGGTTCACAACCCAGTTATCATGAACGAGTGTGTGGAGCATGAAAGCGCTGTACGAGTTCTCGCGGTACAGGTTGATCCCGTCATAAGCGTAGTTGTCGTGCAGGTAATTCCAGCCAATCTCCCGGTTGTTCTCGTCTGGAAGGCGGGGAGCTGAGCCCGATTCCAGGCTTTGGACGTACAGCGGGTGGTACAACTTGCTCGTTCCCGCATAGCCACAGTTCGTGAGTTCATTGCCCAGGATGAACAGGTTTGTGCTGTCGCCTCCTCCAATCGCTCCGGTTTGTCCATCGCCGTTGGGTGTTGAAATGTGATTGCCGATCAGACGAAAACCCGGCCCATAACCGGCTGCTGTAGCCGCTCCAAGCAACGTCATCTTGGAAATGGTCCAGTAGCTGGCATCAGGACTACTCCCGCCGTTGTAGGTGCCCCACGCATCGAGGGATGCAGTGCCGATCTGAGCCGTGGCGCCGGGGTAGGCAATCATGGCCTTCGGCATTGCGGCCGTGGCAAACTGCGAACTGTCCTCGCCATATTCCAGGGCCATGGCGCATCCGGGGGCGCTACAACCACCGCCCGCATCGTTCGTGATCTGCTGCACGCCGTTTCTCACGTAGAGCGTGTCTCCCGGATTCAGTTTCAATGCCGAATTGGAAATCTTGAGCCAAGGAGCGCTCCAGGAGCCGGTGCCCGTCGAGTCGTTACCCGTAGTGGCGACGAAATAGATGCCGCCCGAGCGGACTGTGAACGGAAGGGTGTTGCTGGTAACGCCGCCCACGCTGGCCTGGATCGTCGTCGCGCCAGCGGATACCCCGTGCGGGATCTGGAAGACAACCATCTGCATCTTATGACGCGTATAGAGATCGGCGGGCCCTGTGGCGTTCCCCCACGAATAGATGCGTGCCGGGATTCCCCCTACCGTAATCGTGCCGGGGGCTGTTCCGAGGTACTTTCCCCACACCGTAACAATCACCCCGTCCTGACCCTCTAACTGACCGGGTTGCGAACTGTCGCTATTGCCCGTCGCGGGTCCCGAAACCAGGTCGGTAAAGAGAATGACCGGCGGCTGCACAGTCTGAGCGTTCACAACATAAGTTAGGCTTAAAATCAAACCGGACAACACGGCAGCTAACTTGAAAGACTGGCGAAATAGAGCTGGCGAAATCATCTGTGAAGGTTACCTTTCGTAGATTTGGTGCTCGGTCCGAGAATGGGTTCTCACACTTTTTTGGCCGCTGTGATTGTTCCGTGCGGGAAAAACCGGCAGTGAGGTCAGTTAGAAGGTGTGCTGCGTTAGCCTCACCCTCATGTCGGCCCCTTTCTGCCCCGTCGCCAACCGTTCAAGCATAAGCACTACACTAAAGTCATGACCGTCTGCATTGCCGTTCATGCCAATAGCGCTCTGTGATGATCTCATGATTGGAGATGACTGTAGTGTCTTCGAATCGGAATCGAAGATTGACAGATTCTTCGGTGAAAGGATCTGCGTAATGTTGTCAGTGACATTTACACAGATGCCATAAAGTCGATAAGCCTGTATAATTATCCGTAGCTGTATGCGACACTAAGTGCTGGGGGCTAGAACGCAGAGACTATCTTTCGATGCGCGCAAAAGAAGACGTTCTAGGTTTACTCTCCAACTTGAATGATGTACTACATCGAGTTTCTTGCTCGAGAAGTAAGAGCTACAGAAATTACGCAAGAAGTTCGGATATTTCCCAGGTACATGTAGTGAATAGCGATAGGAGGCGACGTGATTCTCAATCTTCTTGCTGAAGGCGTTGGTCAACCGAATGAAACAACGCATCGACATACGCATTGTCAAGTTCTGGCGCTCAACATAGCTGGTGCTGATGTGCTTCTCTTCGGGATCACTTATGCGGATGATCTTCGCACAACCTTGGCAGACCGCCGGACTGTAGCGCTTGTGGTTTTCAGGCGCATTGCCCAAGTGCGTCACAAGTTGCGCAACCAACAGCTTAAACAATCGTCTTCTTCGACGCCCCAGTCATCCTGACCGTGGAGACGATCGAGCAACCCTCAACCGCGCCGCTACGTTCATCGAGATTTCGGCCATCGTTTCACTGGTTTGCACTGCAAGAAATGTGAGAAAGTTATTTCTCGTTGCCCCCAGCCAAGAGACAATTGAGAATAGTATCACGGAGTGCGGCAAGGCATTGCGCAACATGGAAGCTGCGGTAAAGAGACGGAAGG
>Ga0209067_10000183_pt1 | contig 43275 bp, 36 predicted proteins | sample ColStrG_CSR_2013_FD_187199 | JGI IMG/M metagenome (GOLD analysis project Ga0209067, IMG submission 187199) | Freshwater sediment microbial communities in response to fracking from Pennsylvania, USA - Cold Stream Run_MetaG_CSR_2013 (SPAdes)... | ecosystem: Environmental > Aquatic > Freshwater >... | reverse complement strand
GCGTGGGGCTATCTGTTAAAATTTCAGCGCGAATACACAGCTCCCGTAGCGCCGCGAGATTTTCGCTCAAATTTGCCGCAGCACTGGCGCGCGCTAATTTTTGCTGAATAGCTTTTGAACCACCCGCTGGCCACTGACTAATCGCATTAATCTTTTCTTGCACTGCATCGGCGCTGAGTGACTCAGTTTTCTTCAACGCCAGCTCGTATAAACGCACTTCATTATTAGCCGTAAATAAATTTATCCAGACTTGTTGCTTGAGTTGTGTGCGTTCATCTTTTAACTTTTTCTCAAAACTATCGATAGCCTGATTAAAGGCGTTTTTAATGTCATTCACCTGAGCTTTGGGGAATTGCCCTAAATTGCCAAACGCTTGGCGCAGGTCATCCACCGCTTTACGAGCCTCCTGCAATGCTTGGCCGCTCAAGGCTGTCAATTCTTCAACCTGTACAATTAAGGCTTTGGCGCTGGCAAGATTGGCATCCAGTTCAGCTTTAAATTCAGCAGACTGCTGCTGACGTTTGGCAAATACGGCATCGCATTGGTCGCGGAACTCGCGCCATAACTGCTGCTCTTCTTTGCGCAAGCTTGTACCGATCGATTGCCAACGCGTTTGCAATTGTTTTACGGCATCCGTTGCTTTGCGCGAATCGTCTGAATTCACCAAAGCCTGCACTTGCGCAATCAATTCTTTTTTGAGTTGAGCATTTTTGGCAAACTCATCATGTAGCTTTTGCTGAATAACAGCCAGAACTGACTCAAACTCAGCCAATACCGGTTGTGTAGCAGCGCGCTCTGTAGGCGTATAGTTGCGCCATTCTTGGCGTGCCACGCGAATCACCTGCTCTACATCTTTCCATAAAGCATTTTGCCAATCGTAATTTTTTACATAATCTTGTAGCTGGGTAACCAATTGCTTACAGGATTCCAAATTTTGCTGGCGCAGCGCTGCCTGCTCCGCAAAATAATCGCGACAAGGCTGATAAACCTGTTGCGCTAACTCATGGAACTTTTCCCACAAGTCTTGATCCTGATCTTTCGCGCCCTTACTCAGGGAACGCCATTCGTCTTGAATACGTTTTATTTTATTAGCAAGTGATTCTGGGTGCTCGTTACTGTCCTGCAGTGCTTCTAACTGCGCGATTAACTCTTGCTTTTTAGGCACTACCGCGTAGTTTTTCCAATCTTGTAACTTAGCTAAGGTTTCATCTAACTGTTGCAACTGGCTGACTAAGTGATTAGGCAAGTGTTCCAAACTTTGTATTTTTTCATCGATAGCGCGACGAATCCCCATGGCTTTACCTAAAACGCCAGCACTGACGGTTTCGTTAGCTTTACGAATTAAACCAGCAATATGTCGTTGTGTGTTTTGCAATTCGGCGGCTTTATCAGCAGCCACCTTTTCCCATGATTGATAGGCAGCTTGTGCCGCGGCTACCGTCTCTGGCAAGTTTTCTTTGAACGAGCCAACCAACAGAGTGACGCGCTTTTTCAGTGATTGATAAGTTTCTTGAGCTTCTTGCGAAGCTTCCGCCACTAACTGCTGAAAGCGGCTTTGATGCGCCGCAAGGCTGCCGTGCACTTGGCGATGACTGAGTTCATCGCTGATAATGCGGCGCAATGCATCCACCATTTTTTGTTCACTGAGGCTGGCTTTTTTAAGACTATTAAGTTCATCCCAAGAGGCCGCCAATAAACGTAACAAGGTTTGTGTTTCATCCACATTCACCTCAGAAGTCACTATCGTCAACAGCAGTTCCTGCAACTGCTGGATATGTGCAGCGCGTTCGGCTGCACAATTTTCTTCTGCTTTGCGTTTTGCTTCTTCCGCAGCCTGCTCAGAAGAAATACTCTTGATGGTTTGTTCACATTTCGCGATGGCGGCTTCAGCTCGTCCACTCATATCAATAGTGGCATCTGTTTTTTGGGTATCCCACTGCTGCAGTAAGTAAGAAAATTTAGCGCCGTACTGACCATCGTAGGGGCGATTGCTGTGCTGTTCCAACGCGTGGGCTGCGGCATTTACGGCAGCAAAAATTTCTGCTTGACGCTTATCCTCTTCTTTAAAGGCATCACATTTTTCTTTAACTATTTTGAAGACAGTTTTATCTTTGGTTTTAGTCTCTTTTAATAGTTGCTGCAGGATACTTTTGCTCGTAATTTTTTCAGCCGCACGCTGGCGTAACTTACTGGTAGAGCCTTCCAAAGCAAAGTTGGCCAATTCAGCCTCATCCACAATGCTGCCGAACATTTTTTCAAACAAGGCATTGTTATTGTTGATCAACGCAAACAATTCTATTTTGTTAACAACACTGCTGCACAATTCGTCACCATTCAACGCATCAGCTTCCACCAAATTGATGAGGCGCTGTTTGGCCGCTTTTTGAATACTGGCACTGACATTGGCCACTTCATTAATACCGGCTAATTTGAGTAGAATCGTTTGATCGGTAATTTTTTGGATGGCAGCCAGACGCAGAGATTCATCGCCACCACTTTGGATAATATTGACCAACGCATCCAGCGAAAGGGACTCCAAGTTAGGCGATTTTTTTTCTGCAGCTTTCGCGGGTGTTTTTTTACCAAAAATACGGGCTAAAAATGACATAAGACATTACCTATATAAACGTGAACCAAGACTCAGAGGTCTGGAAATGAACATCTAACAAGAGCAACAACGCTCTACACCAACATATCTAATAACAACACGCCTATTAGCCCACAGGTTCCAACCACAGTTTCCATAACGGACCAAGAGGCAAAGGTTTGTTTTAGGCTTAAATTAAAATATTCCTTGTACATCCAAAAACCCGAATCATTCACATGGGAGCACATAAGACTGCCTGCGCCTATAGCCAACACCATAAGATTGGGATTAATAGCGGGATTCGCCAATACTAGGGGCGCCATAATACCCGCTGCCGTTAAGCCAGCCACTGTGGCAGAACCGAGAGAGACTCGAATCATCAGCGCAATCAACCAACCCAGCAACAAGGGGTTGAGTGGTATATTTTTCAGACTGGCAGCGATAACATCACTGACACCGCTATCCATAAACACCTGCTTCAACGCGCCGGCGCCCGCAATAATCAACAGAATAACAGAAATATCCTTCAAGGCCTGAGTGTAACTTTGCATTAACACCTTCAGCGAAGTACCGCTGGCAATGCCCAAGCTGTAGCTGGCAACGGCCAATGCAATGAACATCACCATCAAGGGATTCCCCACAAAAACCAATAATGACTTAAAGAGTGATGTGGAGGGCAGTAAAGGGACAATCAAACTCGAGACTGTCAGCATCAGTACCGGCAGCAACGCTACAGCAAAACTTTTACTGGCCGATGGCAAATCTGTTTCGCTCATGAACACAGAGGTAAAAGTAGACAAGGGCTCACTGTGGATTTGCTTTAGCCAACGCGAAAAAATCGGCCCTGCAATTGCCATAGTGGGCAAGCCAACCATCAAACCATAAATCAAAGTTAAGCCAATATCGGCATGAAATTGCGGCACTAAAGCCGTAGGTGATGGATGGGGCGGCAAAAAACCGTGAGTCACTGACAGCGCCGCCAGCAATGGAATTCCCAAGTAAACCGCAGGCAATTTGGTTTGATAAGCCACTGAAAATACCAGCGGCACCAAGAGCACAAAACCAACGTTATAAAATAAGGGAATGCCCACAAAAAAACCGGTCAGCATGAGTGCCCAAGTAATATATTTTTCACCACAAAAACTAATTAATACCGCCGAAATTTTTTGCGCAGCACCCGAATCTGCAATTAACTTTCCGAACATGGCCCCCAAACAAATAATCGCTGTTAGTGAGCCTAAAATAGAGCCCATACCCTTTTCGATGGAGTCAGGAATGTTGGCGAGTGGCATACCCAATAACACGCCACCACAAATCGCAGTAAGCAAAAAGGCAATGAACGGATTAATGTTCCAGCGTGCGGTTAATAGCACCAACAACAGAATGCAAAGGACAACCGAAAAAATAGCCATGTATAACCTTTATTATTGTTTAATAAAAACGCCTAATTAAGATCGAGCCCTACCTGGTTGCCTTCATAAATCAGCGGCAAAAAACTTAAGGCATGGCGACAACTTAAAGGGTTAAGCGGCATCCCCGTACGCATATCGAACTCAATACCATGAAAGGGGCAGCGTAAAATTTTACTAGACACAGTGGCGCGCACGAGCGGTGCCTGTAAATGCGGACATTGATTAGCGATGCAATATAACCGCCCCTCTTCTTGCATCAAAATCCATTCGCGCCCATCCAAACGAAAGACACGACGGTAGCCATCGTACAGCTGGTGTAATTTTTCAAGTGCGACAAATGACATGTTTTTCACCACCAAAGCCAACCACTTAATGCTCTTTTGTCCTAATGCTCTTATGTATTGTTCAGTCAGTGCGTTGCACCAAGGCCGATTATACGCATCCCAGCGAATGAGAAACCAGCCGCCCCCTCACTGCCATAAAAATGCCACAATAACGGCTTATCATTTACTGTTTTTGTCCTGAGGTAATGCTTTGAAAGCTATTTCTATTGTTCGTCTACTCTCAATTGGTCTTATCGCACTTACCGCAAAGTCGTTTGCTGATACCAGCGAACTGCAAATCTTTAACGCCGAACTGCCACAACTCGGCGAGAGCACGTTGGAGATTAACAATAATTACTTATCCCGTCCGCAAGATAAGGATGCCCAATCAAGTAGCCTATTTCACAGCACCTTCGAATATTCTTACGGCATTGATAACAACTGGGAAATTGGCGTCAAACTTCCTGCAACCCAATTGAATTCACGCTGGTTCCTTAATGGCCTTTTAGGAGAAGTAAAATATTTAGCCCCCTACTCAAACGAGGGATTTTTTTGGGGCGCGGAATTAGAGCTAGGTTACAGTTCATCAACTAATCACGCTGAAAAACAACTTAGTGGAGAGTTGGCACCCATCGTGGGCTACCAGACTTCACTCTGGGGTATCACACTTAATGCGGGTTTAAGTCGCGACAATGAAGCCGATGAATCAACCACAACTCGCTTTGAACCCAGTGCTAAATTCAGCTACACACTCAATCCCGCCAATCACGTGGGCATTGAATATTTTGCCAGTGCAGGGCCGGTTACGCATTTTTTACCGGCTAAAGAGCGTACTGCTTTGGCATTTTTGGTGTGGGATGCCAAATCATCAACACATTCATTCAATGTGGGAATTGGGCATGGGCTGACCGATGCATCACCAGAATGGGCGCTTAAATTCAGTGCAGAACTGGAATTTGATTAATATTTTACTCGCCACACAGCCAAACCCAAACAAATGGGGTTTGGCAGCAATTTTGCAGATAATTCAGTGTTAGCCCATCACAACAGATGTACAAACGTATAGAATGGCGCCGTCGATGACGGTGGTACAGTGCACCCCGTTGCCTTATCGCCCATAAGTTGAACATCTCTATGAAGAATCAAGCCTATCTGGAGCGTTTACGCAGCTTATCCAACCGCTTGGTAGCATTGCAAAAACCAATTCGCATTCTGGACGCCATTAAATGGCCTGCTGAGCTTGAAGCCAGTTTTTGCGCCAAAGAAGGGCGTGAACTGCCACAACTACCGGCAAACTTCTACCAAAACCAACGCTTGGCCTTTGATACTGATAAGGTTTATCTGCAACTCAAAGAACTCAAAAGTGATGTTCGCCGCGAACTGGGTAAAGGCGATGCGCTAGGCCATATTTTACAAGCCACCATCGATCAGTACCAAGTCGTGATAGAACTGCTACGCGCTCGCGGAACTGCGCAATTCGGTCACTTCAGCCAACAACTCTATGGCTCAGCGCATGACAAAATACGCGGTGACCGCAAAACTCTGCGCGAAATGGGCGAACGACTCTGCCATGTGTTCTCACTTCCCGCCGCCGAGAACTTGAACCGCCCCTACGCCAACAATATTTCAGCAGAGCAAGCAGTATCAAGCCTGCATTGGCGAATGAATGAATACTTTGGCAATGGTGAAGTGCGTGTTGAAATTAGCGATGACATAGTCTCCGATGCCTCCGCCGGTGGTGACTGCATTAAAATTAATCGCCGCGCCATGTTCTCTGAATTAGATTTACAGGTACTCGAAGTCCATGAAGGCTGGGTACATATAGGCACTACCCTCAATGGCCGCAAGCAACCTTGGGCTACCTGGTTGAGCGTAGGCTCGCCGCGTATTACCGCTATTCAAGAAGGTATGGCTGTCTTGATGGAGACACTTACATTCAGTTCTTTCCCACAGCGAGCGCGTCGTATTAGCGATCGCGTTGTCGCAGTAGATTTGGCTGAACAAGGTGCAAATTTTTGCGAAGTTTATCGCTATTTTTTAGAACATGGTGCAAGTGAACACGATAGTTACCGCGTAACACAGCGCGTATTTCGTGGCGGCACCTTGGACGGCGGCTCGGTATTTACTAAGGATATTTCCTACGTAAAAGGTTTTGTCGAAAATGTGAATTTTATTCGCAGCGCGATACAATCAGGTGTGCCCGAAATTATTCCCATGTTATTTGTCGGAAAGGTGACTCTGGATGATTTACCGCTACTTTACGAGCGCTATTTAGAAGGAGTGATTGCGGCACCCAAATATTTACCCTCCATGTTCCGCGATTTAAATGGCCTTTATGTGTGGTTTGGATTCTCCAGCGGTATGGGATTAATGAACATTGCGCGCGTACAACAACATTTCAACAAGCTCTTTCAAAAAATGCCCGCATCCACTCCGTTATATCTCAACAAACATGATGTTGAATTAGATTAAGTAAACCTATTTATTGAATGATGATGTACTACACAGTTGTAATTTCTGGCGTCCCACGTGTTGTTAACGAAAGCTTTTTCGAAAACTATAACAACACAGACCATGTTGTTGGTTTTATTGCTTGTCGATTGATACAAGCACAAACCGAAGAACTTGCTATTGCCACCGCTAAACGCGATATTCTCGTCGATTGGAATCGCAGCTTTAACGCCGACCGCAAACTCGGCATGCCGACGTTACATATTGAGTCAATTGTGCCATTTAAGGGCTGGATAAAACCCAAAACCAAACACGACTATTATTGGTTTACTGACGATGAGCACAAGCAGTTGCAAATTGCCGCGTTAACAACTGAATCCAACTGAATCGAAAAAATGGTTTTGGCAAAAATAAAAACGTGCCGTTGCAAAAAACAGAAAAGCATGCAAGTGAATAAAAAACGCACGCTGCAATCCTTAACATTTTAAATAATATCAGGCGCAAATTTAATAAACATCAATCTCAGAAAAAACACGAGAAACCTCCTCTGCAATAATTTTTGCACCCAACTCAACGACACTTTCATCTTGGCAATAGGTAACGCGAATACACTCATGGCTATGCTGCCATTCTTCGTCTAAACCCGGGAAAAAATGGTGCCCAGAAATAACCAATACGCCGCGCAACTTTAGCCGCTGATAAAGTTCTTCGCTGCTAATGGGCAAGCCCTCAAACCACAACCACAAAAATATTGCGCCTTCAGGTTTGTGAATACGACAAGGTAAATTACCCAAGTACTGCTTAAAAATCTGCACGGCCTTGCGCATTTTTTTGTGATAAAACGGCGCAACTATTTCGCGGCTCAATGTTAAAATATTACTATCGACCAATAATTGCTTTGCCAGCGCTGGACCGAAATTTCCGCAAGCAAGATTGACAATGGTATTAGCTTTAGCGAAGGCGTTGATTACCACTGGGTTGGCAATAACTATCCCCGTACGTGCCCCCGGCAATCCCAATTTAGACAAACTGAGTACCAGAATAGTATTGTCATTCCAGTGAGGTTTTATATCAGCAAATAAAATATTGGGGAAAGGTGTGCCGTAAGCACCATCTACAATCAGTGGAACTTGGTGCGATCGAGCAAGCTGATCAAGATGCTCCAGCTCTTCATCGCTAATGACATTACCGGTGGGGTTTGTGGGGCGCGATACGCAAATAGCGCCAGTTTTTTCAGTAATGTTTAACTGCGTAAAATCAACATGGTATTTAAAAAAACCATCGTCTAATAATTCTATGCTAGGTCGGGTTGCGGTGAAAAATTTATCGCCAATACCTAAGTCGTTGTAGCCCAAATATTCTGGCGCAAGAGGGAATTGGATTTGTTTTTTTTCGCCACCGTCAAATTCACCGGCAAACATATTAAACAACACAAAGAAAGCCGACTGACTGCCATTGCTGAGCGCAATATTATTGCGCGTTAAGGGCCAGCCATATTCTTTCCTGAGCATGTCCGCCAAAGCATCCAACACCGACACATCACCTTGCGGCGGTTGATAAACGCCTAATAATTGATGGGTCTCTTGTGAATCTTGTAGCGTCTGTTTTAGAGCATGGGCAAAGGCTTCTTCCATGGCAGGAATACGCGCTGGATTACCGCCCCCCATAAAAACCATATTGGGATTGGTGCGCAAAGCATCACCCAAATCGTCCATTAATTGCACTATGCCGGCATTGCCGCTGAACTTGTTACCAAATCGGGAGAATTGCATGAAGGTGTCCGCACTAACAAAACGGACAATCTACCAGAAGCACCGCGATTATGGCGATGACGAATTATTGAAAAAGGAAAATGATAAATGACATTTGCCACGCGTTATATAAGACCAAATTTACGCAATACGTCCTGTAGTTTGTCAGGGTTTACAGGTTTTTGAATGAAGTCCATGGCACCAAGTTTGGTAACCCGCGCATGAGCATCTGGCTGTATATCACCAGAAATCACAATAATCATGGCATCCAAGCCTTCATTTTTAACGGCCTCAAGCACCTGATAGCCATCCATTTCTGGCATGGTTAAATCGAGGAAGACCATTTCACCCTTGCCTTCACGAATAGCCTGAATACCTTCAAGACCATTGGTCGCAAACGTAATTTCTACATCCCAACCCGCTGGAAGCGCCTTGGCTACCTGCTTGCGCGCCATGTTGGAGTCATCACAAATGAGTAAAGGTATGGTCATAACTGAGGTTGATAACGTTTGTGTTAGTTGAATATCTTGAGTATAGACAGCCATTCCCATTTCGCCGAAATATTTTTCATTTAGGCGATAAGACCGACCAGCAATCCTACCTAAATCAACTAACGCACCGTAAAAAAAGCTTCAATGGAAAGATCTAAACGCTCAGCCTCCAAAATATCCAAGGCTCCCAAACACTCCTTAGCGCTATCAAGCCAGGGTAATTGCTGCAGGCGACTCTGATCTGACGGCAATCGCGCACCAATGCCCAGCATCTCTTTAACATCTCGAAGAGTTAAGCGCGCCAGATCACGGCTTAAGACGAACTCATTTTGCTGGGTAGAGGCGATAATGTTATTGCTCAGCAACATTTCGCGAATACGCTGCCACTGATCCGTCGACAAACCTAGATGTAAAAGTTGATGATTGGCCACACTATCCCCTTTAAAGGACGCCTGATGAAACTGCCAAAGCACCAACAGACTACCGAAAAAATCCGGGTAACCGCGATCTTTCATATCAACTTGCACAAGCCCAATGGTGCGAACCACTACAGCGCCGCCCAATATGATCATCCAACTCAGGTTAATCCATAACAAAAAGAGGGGGACTGCAGCAAAAGCACCGTATATCAAGTTGAGGCTTGAATGAGCAACCACAAGGGTAAAGCCCTTTTTGCACAGTTCAAAAGCCAGCAACGTTAAAATGCCGCCAATGGTTGCATCGATCAAGCGAACCTTACAGTTGGGCACAGCCACAAATAACAAGGTGAACGCCGATGCGGTCAACAACCACGGCAACCACTCGAAGAGTGAATCGATAAAGTCCAAACTATCGTAATGCCCCACAAAAATTCGCAAGGATATAAGGTAAGTATTCATAATCAGCGCCAACCCTAGTAATAATGGGCCAAGGCTGAGAATCGCCCAGTACAGCAAAAAATTGGCTAGACCGCGACGCTCACGCGGTACATTCCAAATTGCATTGAAGTTTTTCTCAATATTTTTGAGCATAAAATAGGCGGAGGTCATTAAAAACAAAACACCAAACGCAGTTAACTTACGCGCTTGCGTTGAAAAATCGCTCAAGTATTTGATGATTAATTGCTCATTACTGGGCAACAGCTGCGAAAAAATCAATGCCTGAAATTGACTACCCACAGTTTTAAAGGCGGGAATGATCGAAAACATAGAGTAACAAACGGTCAACATCGGCACTATGGCGAAGAGTGTCATATAGGTGAGCGCGCCGGCACTCTTCTGGCAGGCTTTCTCGTTATAGAGATTGAAAGCAATCGTAAAAAAGCGGCGACTGATCCGCACAAGATGGTGACATTTGATGAACAAAGTTTTCACGCCGATAAGATCCTCATAACGCGCCAAACCCGGATAAAGGGCTATAATGCGGCTTTTAAATAATGGGCAGATTAATCATGACCACACTTTACCACAACCCGCGCTGTTCCAAATCGCGCGAGGCGCTAGCCCTGCTTCAAGCGCACGGTTGCCAGCCGGAAATAATCCTTTATTTAGATGCGCCACCCAGTGCCAAACAATTGCAAGCGTTATTGGCCAAACTCGCGCTAAATGCGCGTCAATTATTGCGCAAAAGTGAAGATGAAAGTGAAGATGTCTATAAAGAATTAAACTTGGCCGATGAAAGCTTGAGTGAAGCTGCCTTAATTAAAGCCATGGTCAACCACCCAAAATTAATTGAACGCCCTATTTTTATTAATGGCAATAAAGCTGTAATTGGCCGCCCGCCCGAACAGATTTTAAAAATCCTTTGAGACCACGCATGACTCCTTATATTTTAATTTTGTATTACAGTCGCAGCGGTGCAACGCTAGAAATGGCCAAGCAAATTGCGCGCGGCGTTGAACAAGCTGGCAATATAGAGGCGCGCTTGCGAACAGTGCCCGGCGTATCAGCGGTGATTGAAGCCAGCGCAGCAAGTATTCCCCTTGAAGGCGCCATTTATTGTAACGAAACTGATTTAAAACAGTGTTCCGGCTTAATCTTGGGTAGCCCCACACGCTTCGGCAATATGGCAGCACCCTTAAAATATTTTTTAGATAACACCAGCAATGCTTGGGTCAATGGCGATTTAATTGATAAACCTGCAGCGGTATTTACATCAACATCAACGCTCCACGGCGGACAGGAAAGCACACTATTGTCAATGATGTTACCGCTATTACATCAAGGCATGATAATAACTGGCATTCCCTACAGTGAAGGCGAATTATCATCCACCACAACAGGCGGCACACCTTATGGAGCCTCACATTTAGCCAGAGGTAACCAGCCACAAAAATTAAGCGCAGAAGAAATTGTACTCTGCCAGTCCTTGGGCAAACGCGTCGCAAAAATTGCCTTGCAACTGGAGGCAAATCCATGAGTGAAATGCCGAGCAAGACAGCATTAAACAATGCATTAACTCAGGTGAATAAAAAACTGCGCTGGGGGTTTATAGTCACACATGCTAGCCATGCAACATTTTTGCTGCTAATCACGTGGCTGCATTTTTACAGTGGTACAGGTAACATAAAAATTTGGCTGGTGAAAGTTGCTCCCTTGCTGATTTTAATTCCCGGCTTTATCAAAGGCTATTACCGTACTTACAGTTGGTTATGCTTTGCAATACTGCCTTACTTTGTGTTTATTACGCCGTCGTTATTTGAAGCTTTTGCATGGAAAAATTGGCTGCAAATGAGTTTAACTGTTGTGATGTTTATTGCTTCAATGATGACGAGCCGCTGGATGCAACAACAATCCTATTTGGGTTGGCAAATTCAAAATACCGCCGATTAATTATTGTTCAGAGTTAACAAAGGACATTATTGTGAATTATCCACAACCGAAAAAACGCAGTCCCTTGGTCAATTTCTTTAGTGCCATTGGCTCAGTGCTGACATTCAGCCGAAATTTTGTAATGAATCTAGTGTTCATTATTATTGCACTACTGATTATTGTTGCCATAGGCTCAAACGCAACCAAACCACTACCCGCAAAATTCGCCTTGCGTGTTGCCCCCAGCGGCCTATTGGTTGATCAACGCAGCTATATAGATACAGCTAGCCTTATTTTCAAAGATGAGAAAGAAGAATCTGAAACGGTGGTGCGCGACCTAGTCGATGCCATTAACCATGCCGCAAGCGATAAACGCATCGACACCATAGTGATGGAACTAGGTGGCTTACGCGGTGGCGGCATTACCAAAATGAGTGAAATCGGCCAAGCGTTAAATAATTTTAAAACTAAAGGCAAACATATCTTGGCGGTAAGCGATAACTACAGCCAAGACCAATATTTTCTGGCCAGTTATGCCGATGAAATTTATTTACACAACATGGGTGAAGTAGAATTAACTGGCTATAGCCGTTACATTACTTACTACAAAAGTGCACTGGAAAAACTCGGAGTCAATGTTCACGTATTCCGCTCCGGAAAATACAAAGACTATGTTGAGCCCTACTTGCGCGACAGCATGTCTGACGAATCGCGCGAGCACAATTCACAATGGTTAAATGCACTCTGGTCACAATATACTGACGTGGTAGAAGCGCAACGTAAATTACCCGCTGGCACACTCAACAAATTAATCAATAACTTGGATGCTAAGTTAGCGGATGTTAAAGGTGATAGCGCACAATTTGCGCTCAATGAAAAACTGGTTGATAAATTAATCTCGCGTAACGAAGTTGATGCGCTCCTGATACAGAAATTTGGAAAAAGCGATGAAGGAAATTATTACAATGCGGTTGGTACTCACTCCTATCTTGCCGACATAAACCTGCATAAAAAAGACAAAGAAAATCAAATAGGCTTAATTGTAGCTTCAGGTACGATTCAAGATGGAAACCAACCGGAAGGTTCCATCGGCAGCGAAAACTTTGTAGACCTATTGCGCAGTGTAACAGATGACAACTCAATCAAAGCCGTCGTTATTCGTATCGATAGTGGCGGCGGTAGCGCTTTTGCGTCAGAAATTATACGTGCTGAAATTGATGCGCTCCGCAAAAAAAATATTCCTGTTTTCATTTCCATGGGTAGTGTTGCAGCATCCGGCGGTTATTGGATGGCGACAGCCGGCGATGAAATTTGGGCGATGCCAACAACGATTACCGGATCTATTGGCGTATTCGGTGCATTCCCAACATTAGAAAATAGCTTACAAAAAATTGGGCTAAATACTGATGGTGTAAGCACGACTGATTTAGGTGGTGCGCCTAGCCTTGAACGTCCACTTGCACCCAAAATGAATGGCGTCATTCAATCAGGCGTTGACCATACGTACCAACATTTTATTCAGTTAGTGGCGGAAGCGCGCAAAAAAGACACGGCAGATATTCACGAAATTGCACAAGGCCATGTATGGACTGGAGAGAAAGCCAAAGAAATTGGCTTGGTGGATAACCTAGGCACGCTCGATGATGTGATCGCCGCTACCGCTGTACGCGCTAACCTGAAAGATTACAGCGTACATCTTGTCACTCAAAAACTATCCCCCAAAGAAGAATTTATTCGTAAACTGGTCGGTGAAGATGCCAAAGCATTTATACCTAAGTTATTGGTAAAACCTTTGGTGGATTTGCAAGTGGTGCAACAAGAATTATCACCTTTGATCAAGCCATTAATAGCACTGCAAAAAATGACGGATCCACAGGGTATTTATGCTAGCTGTTTGGCATGCGTAGCGCCCTAATAGTTTTGAATACTGCTGCTGAAAAAACATCAAATCAATTTCCCCTTAGAGAAAATTACAAACTCCCCTTATAAAAAAGGGACTAAGGGGAATTTAAAAAGCCACAGAACTCAAACTTAAATTATTCATCCTTGCGCAAAGCTCTAATTATTTTTCCCAACGCTGCGCTGCTTGCACATCTTTTTCCTGTGATTCCACCCAAACACTGCCACTTTCTGTTAATTCTTTTTTCCAAAAAGGTGCGCGTGTTTTTAAATAATCCATGATAAATTCTGCAGCGCGAAACGCATCTTCACGATGAGCGCTCGCTATACCCACAAACACAATATTATCACCCAAATGTAAATCACCAATGCGGTGAATAATTTTATAACGCAAGATGTTCCAGCGAGCCTGTGCATCTTCTACGATAGCGTGTAAAGATTTTTCCGTCATGCCGGGATAGTGCTGCAAATGCAACCCCAGCACATGACGTGCTAAATTCAAATCGCGCACACGACCCACAAAGCTTACCACCGCACCAGCACGAGTATCACCAGCCACTAGCGCTTGGTATTCTGCACCCACATCAAAATCTTGTGTTTGAATTTGAATCATCTCACCCCCCCGTTACAGGTGGGAAAAGTGCCAGCTCATCACCGTTATTGACCAGCTGCGTTGTTTTTGCCATGGTTTGATTAATCGCACAGAGTAATTTTTCGTTGGTCAAAAATTCCGCCCAATGCGGATGCTGTAGAAGTAACGCATCACACACTTGATCAACAGTCATAGGGGTCGACAATGACAACGTGATTTTGTCACAGGCTAATTGCTCGCGAAGTTGCGCAAAAAATAAAATACTTAACACGGGCTAGACCTCACGCACATAGTGCCCGCGACGTCCACCGGATTTTTCCAGCAGGCAAACCTGTTCAATCACCATACCCAAATCCACGGCTTTGCACATATCGTAAATTGTTAGTGCCGCAACAGTCGCCGCCGTGAGCGCCTCCATTTCTACGCCTGTTTGGCCTGTGATTTTGCACAAAGTATAAATTTCAACGGAGTTTTCCTGCGGATTAATCTCAAAATCGACACCAATTTTGCTCAGCATTAATGGATGACACAAGGGAATTAAGTCAGCACATTTTTTTGCTGCTTGGATACCGGCAATGCGTGCCACAGCGAGCACATCACCTTTCTTTAAACTATTAGCTTGAATTTGGACAAGAGTTTCCGGTTGCATACGTACACGCGCAAAGGCGCGTGCTTCGCGCGCACTGGAGGGCTTCATAGAGACATCCACCATGCTAGCATTACCCTGCTCATCAATATGAGTAAGTGACATAAATTTTTCCAGAATATGTTTCGTCGATATTCCATTATATGTCTTTATCTGGCTATGACTGTATAAAAAAACCGGCACCTTTCGGTGCCGGTTTTATGCGATTAACATGCAATAACCATTGAAGAATAGAAAACTCACGGCAGTAAAGGTGTCAACCAACTCATTTGTGGTCTGTCGGCACCTGTAGCCGTTGGCTCAAGCGTATAAATATACTCAGCCCACCAAGGGCCAGCCGCCCACCACGTCCAACCTACCCACACATTGCTGTTAGTTTCCATATAGTTAAGCATCTGGGTAACGGCATCCTGACAAGTGCTGTTATTGCCCCCGGCAAACTCACCCAAGAAACCGCGCTTACCATTGGTATTCAACCATGCAGTGAAAGCGGTTAAACGCTCAATACCTACAGTGCCACTGACGCATGTAGCAGCGGTACCTGATGAGTCACTGTCCAAATATTGGTGTACTTCAAAGGCATAATTATTGGCGGTATCCACAATGCTAAGCATTGCCGTCGAGTTAGCAGTACCGTACCAGTTTTGGTTCCATGACCAAGCCCCCGTCCACGCATTGCCTGGCACCAAAATCAAGTTGGTTGAACCTGTAGCTCGAATGGCTGCAATGGCCGCGTTAGCAGCACTCACCCATTGCTCAGTAGGTATATCGTGCGGCTCATTCATGATGGCGAAGAACACATGACTATTCCCTTTATACAACGTCGCTAAACGACTCCACAAATCAGCAAAGGCGGAGTTAGGCACCGTGCCGCTACCGACTAAAGCACCGTTGTAACGCGCATAATTATGTGGGTCTAAGACCACATTCATACCTTTAGCAGTAGTTGCAGTCACAAAAGCATCGAAACGGGACAACTCCGTCGCATCAAGAGCGGTGTTCAATGTTGGCTGTATGCGTTCCCACAAAAATGGCATACGCAGGGTGTTCATTTTTTTGCCTTTAAAGTAATCCACCTCAGTTTGATTTGGGTAGATGTAATCTTTGGCATATACACCGGGAATATTAGCCTGACCAAACTCAGCGCCGGCTAAACTCACGCCACGATATAACATGCCTGCCGCCGCCACTGAGCTAGAACTTGCTACAGAGCTGGAGGTTGCCACAGAACTGCTTGACGCAACACTGGACTTGGATGAGCTGCTACTTGAAACCAAACTTGAGGTTGCCGCAGAGGATGACGCGCCGCCTACTACACCATAGGGTGCAGGTTGAGTCGAGCACGTAGAGCGGGCGATACAACTTTTGCCACTTTCATAACCCCAGCCGCTGCCAGTAGTTACACATAGAGGATAAAGCGTTCCGTACCAATTACATTGCTCACCTGATACGACTGAGGAAACGCTGGATGAGAGCGAAGAGCTAGACGAGCTTGGCACAGAGGATTTTGAAGAAGAGCTGGGGGCAGAAGAAGATACAGAACTGGAGCTAGTCGCAACGCTGGAGCTGGATTTTACACTGCTAGAACTCGTGGCTACAGAACTGGCCGCACCGCCGCAAGCGCTACCCGTTACCGTTGGAATTTCGGCTGTTGCGCCACCTTTATTCCCTTGAATGCCAAATTCGACGGTTTGTCCGGGTTGTATTGAACCGTTCCATGCCAAATTCGTTGCGGTATAAGGGTTGGAGCCTGTCACCGTGGCACTCCAACTGCTGGTTAGGCGGTCACCGCCAGCATACTGCCAACTTACATTCCACGCGCTGATCGCACTGGTGCCGGTATTTGAAATACGAATCGCGCCGGTAAAACCGGTATTCCACTCATTGCTAATCACATAGCTACAAGCAGCATGAGCGGTAGACGATAAAACGGATGCAGCAAGCAACAAACCAATCACACCTGATTTTTGCCATAAACCACGCGATTTTTTAACCGCAGGACTCACCAAAGAATTGTTGGATGGGGACATAACTATTTTCCTGAATTGCTCGCAGCCGCCATAGGCACGCTCCGAATGATTTATTGTTTTAACGCAGCTATCGCTGCACAGGACACCCATGATTTTCAGTCGCGCAGGTTTTCTACAGGCACAGCAATTCGCTGAACGCAAAGCCCACGAAAAGAAATCAGGAGAAAAACTATAAGCCAACCAATATGAAGTTTTCCGTGGCTTGTAAGCCTATTTATTGTTATACCGCCTTACAAAGACAGAATATTTGTGCATTTCCCAGCGCCGAAGAATTGTAATCCTGTGGCTCGCGAGAAACACTGTAACCGATAGACTTTGTGACAAAGCTCACTTTTTATCCTGCCCTCAGTAAGCTGTCAGCTTACTGAGGGTCCTCAGTAAGCTGCCAGCTTACTGAGGACAGGATAAAATAGCGAAAGCGACTTTTTGGTATTCATCACCCACAAGGTATACACTAGGCAAATCCATTCAGGGGCTTCCCCCTAACCGACAGACATCAAACACTTCAGCTCATGCCATCAAAACCAAATCAACCATCGCCCTCCATTAACCGTCGCTTTACCGCCGCCCCTATGATGGAATGGTCTGACACCCATTGCCGCCGCTTTTGGCGTCTACTGTCCAAAGAGGCCGTGCTCTACAGCGAAATGGTTACAACAGGTGCGCTGATTCATGGTGACCGCCACCGCTTTTTAGATTTTAATGCCAGTGAACACCCACTAGCCCTACAACTGGGCGGCAGCGACCCTCAGGCCTTGGCTGAGTGTTCGCGCATTGCGGAGGACTGGGGTTATGATGAGATTAACCTCAACTGTGGCTGCCCCAGTGATCGCGTGCAAAATAATATGATTGGTGCCTGCCTAATGGCCGAACCCAATTTGGTCGCGGAATGTATTGCCAGCATGCAGGCAGCAGTAAAAGTTCCCATCACTATCAAACACCGTATCGGAATTGATGATATGGAAGATTACGAGGGCATGCGCCACTTCGTGCGCACAGTGGCCGCTACCGGCTGCAAAACCTTTATTGTTCATGCACGTAAAGCCTGGTTAAAAGGCTTAAGTCCGAAAGAAAACCGCGAAATCCCGCCCTTGCAATACGATAAGGTAGCTCGACTTAAACAAGATCATCCAGAGCTGGAAATTATCATCAACGGCGGGATTACCACCCTTGAGCAATCGCTCAATTTACTCAATGACGTGGACGGCGTGATGCTTGGTCGAGAGATCTATCACAACCCCTATTTGCTCGCTGAAGTAGATCAGCGGATTTATGGCATCGATAAGCCTGTCGTTAGTCGAGAAGATGTTATAGATGCTTTTATGAATTATGTGGAAGACCAACTCGCCAAAGGGGTACGGCTCAACTACATGACTCGTCATATTTTAGGACTATACCAAGGCCTACCCGGCGCCCGCCGCTTTAGACGAGTTATTTCGGAACAGGCTCACAAACCAAATGCAGGAATTGACGTAATAAAAGCAGCGCTGAATGCTCTAAATGAGGTACCATTTACACAAGAATTGACCGAGTAAATTCGACATTCACTGCATTTAATGCCAAGTCGTTTAAGAGAGTAGCGCTTTATCTATAAAGGTTGCTTTCAGCTAAGAGTCAAAAAGACTATAATATCTCCAAGCGGCAATAAGACGATCAACCACTAACCCGTTATAGGAACACGACTGTGACTAGTAAACTTGAACAATTGAAACAATTTACCGATGTTGTTGCGGATACCGGCGATATTGAAGCCATTCGTTTATACAAGCCCTTGGATGCCACGACCAACCCTTCATTGGTTTATAAAGCGGCTCAAATGCCTCAGTACCAAGACTTGGTGGCCTCTGCTATCAGCTCTACCAAAAGCATAGTTAACAGCGCCGAACAATTAAGTGCAGCGTGCGATCATTTGGCAGTAGGCATCGGCTTGGAAATTTTGAAAATCGTTCCCGGACGTATTTCTACGGAAGTTGATGCACGCCTGTCTTTCGACACCAAAGCCAGCATTGCTAAAGCGCATCAATTGATTGATCTTTACGCCAAAGGCGGCGCTGACAAATCGCGCGTCCTAATTAAGCTGGCCTCTACATGGGAAGGTATTCGCGCCGCTGAAGTGCTGGAAAAAGAAGGCATTAATTGCAACCTAACCTTGTTGTTTGGTTTTAATCAAGCAGCTGCCTGTGCTGACGCAGGCGCATTCCTAATCTCTCCTTTCGTGGGTCGCATTCTGGACTGGTACAAAGCCAACACGGATAAGAAAGAGTACACCGCAGAAGAGGATCCGGGCGTCATTTCCGTCCGTCGTATTTACAACTACTACAAGCAAAATGGCTACAACACCGTGGTAATGGGTGCAAGCTTCCGCAACTTGGGCGAGATTGAAGCTTTGGCTGGTTGTGACCGTTTGACCATCAGCCCCAACCTGTTGCAAGAATTGGATCAAGACCAAGGCAAACTGGAACGCGTATTGTCGCCGTCAACCTCTGGCGATAAGATTGCCAAGTTGATCGATACCGAAGCCAGCTTCCGTTTTGGTATGAACCAAGATCAAATGGCAAGTGACAAATTAGGTGAAGGTATTCGTGGCTTCGTGAAAGACCAAATCAACCTTGAGAACTTGTTGAAATCACGCGCTTAATTCATCTGTGATTAGCAAACTCTCGGCGTTTATCGAGCGCTACCTGCAACCCGCAGGTAGCGATTCCGCTAACCTTTCCCATGAACAAAAACAATTAGCAACTGCTGCTTTATTAATTGAAGTGGCGATGGCCGATCAGATTTTGGATGTGCGCGAACTCGCACTGCTAAAAATACATTTACAACAAAAATTTTTTATTAGCGACTCGCATATTGATGAGCTGGTTGCACTCGCAAAAAGCGAAACTGAAGCAGCCACATCGCTCCACCAATTTACCCACTTAATTAACCAATATTGTACTGCGCAAGAAAAGTTCGCGCTGATAGTCTCAATGTGGGAGCTCGCCTATGCTGACGAAGAGCTAGATAAATATGAAGAGTATGTCATTCGTAAAGTGGCAGATTTAATTTATATTTCGCACTCAGAATTTATACGCGCGAAAACCATCGCAAGAAGCGGCTTGAACTAACAACAGGAATAGGATATCCGAGAAGTGAAGTGCGCAAAGAAAATCAGGAATTTTCCAGCATATTAACAAGGTTCTTAAAGGCTTCATGATTACCGTCATTTAAACCCATCAAAATTTTATGCGCTTCTATCACCTTTTCTTTTACTAACTGCTCATCGCACTCAATCGCAGTTAAGGTTTTTTCTGGCACCATATCCACTTCAAGTTTATCAACAATGGTGAAAATATCAGCAAATCCCATGGTTGATAAAATACGCTTAATGCTCGCATTAGTCGCGAGAATAACTGGTGTGATATTGCGTTTTTCCTGCGCTAAAAGTGATATTTTTGCCATCAAGCCCAAGGTAGTGCTATCGACAGCCTCAGCTTCAGATAAATCAAAAAGCACCGATGAAAAATCTGGTGCCGTTAACATCGCATCAATAAATTGATCAAATGAAATGCAGAGTGTAAGGCGCACATCGCCAATCATCTTGATGATGTAAACACCCGCATGGTCTGCAACCAATATCTGACCGGGACGCATTTTACTTACCTCGATTAATCGTAAGGATGGCAATATCATCAGGCGTTTCGCCATCATCCTTAACATGTAGATTATTGCAGATGGATTCTAGGCTGCCACTCGATTGAGCAACTTTTTCCAATAAATGGACTTCTTTTTCCTGAATTGTGTCAGAGGGCAAAATTTCCAATACTCCGTCAGAAAAACAGGAGAGTGTAAACTCTTCTGGCAATTGCAAACTATAGGTTGCCCAGGTCACATCTTTGAAAATACCCACCGGCTTTCCTGAGCCTTCTAGGTAATAACATGCAGTGGGAGTCTTTAAAATGGGCATCGGCAAATGACCTGCCACCGAATAGTTCATCATTTGAGTATGGGTATCAATGACACCCACAAAAAAAGTTAAATGATGATTTAGGCGTGTCTCTTTAATTTCACGGTTTACGGTTTGCAGTAAGTGGTTGGTGCCAGTCGCTATGGAGTCTTCATCACCAAACAACCCCTCTTCGCGCACCATACGACTGACAAGATGTTTTAACCAGATAGTGACGAAAGCAGAGGAGGAACCATGACCGGAAACATCAGCGAGATAAAAGGCAAGGTAGCGTTTTTTGATGTGGGCGTAATCGATAAAATCGCCACTTAGAAACAAAGATGGGGCTATATAGTGGGCAACTTCATAATGATCCTGAGTCACCAGACGGTTGGGCATTAAACGTTTTTGAACCTGTTTCCCGGCAAGCTGATCTCGCTCCAACACTCGCAAACTTTCACGTAACTCCTGGTTTGCGGCCTCCAACTGTTCTCGATATCGCTGATTCTCCATCAGCAGACCTTGCCGCTCCAACGCCTTATTAATCGCATGAACCAATACTTCAATATCTAACACAGGCTTCACAAGATAATCGCTGGCTCCCAGACGCAGAGCCTGCACCACATCAGCCACACTACCTGCGCCAGAGATAATAATCACAGGTAGGTCAGGGGCGGCCTGCTTCACTTGTTTGAGAACATACAGACCATCAGCCCCCGGCATGCGCAAGTCGGTGATCACCAAGTCTGGAGCGTACTCACTGATAGCATTGGACAATTGGCTAGCTTCACCTGCCTCGTAAACATCGAACCCACTGTCCATTAAATAGACAGCAATACTACGACGTACAAGGGCGTCGTCGTCGATGATGAGCAGCTTTTTGCGTATCTCCGTCATCTAAGCAGTTTCTCGGCAATGGTTAAGAGGGCGACCTTCAAGAGGCGCACAACACTACTCTTCTAGCTGAGATACCGCAAGTATCCTCAGCAGCTTTTAGTGTGCAATAGCCGCTAGTTTTACCCAAGCTTAACAACGACCGTACATCTGCCCGCCAGAGCTTAAAGGTAAGTCAAGAATACGTAAGATAAGCCAGCATAGAGCTGGTTTTTTGCAGGCCTGTGCTACACTCATGGGGAGTTTCGCAGTACCCTAGCCTGTACACTGCCCGATGAAGATCCCAAGATAGATAACAAGCTATAAGAGGAATAGATATGAGCTCCATTGATAAAGGCTTTAGTGAAAAACGCGACTTTATCCGCATGAAAATTAGTGCGCCCTTAAGTGCCAAACTATCACATGATGAAGGTGTTATCGAAGGATTATGCCGCGACTTGAGCGGAGGGGGTATGCAAGTAGAAACCGAAACACACATCCCTGTAGGCACTGAATTGGTAGTGGAAATTTCCTCTGATCACGGCCACAACCCTACTCTTCACGCCAAAGCCAAAGTTGCTCGTAGTGCCGCTGATAACTCAGGTTTTTTGCTAGGTCTTGAGATTTTAGAAGTTCTCAAATAAGAGCACCCTAATGGATTGGGCATACAGGGTATGTCCAATCACTCAACAAAGCAGGACTATTGAGCGCTAGAGCTATCATCACCGTCATCTGTTCCAAAACTATCTTCTACTTGGCCATTTTTGATAACAAAATTACGATGCTGCAAGTAGGCTTCACGCACAAAAATATACTTATCGCCGGTGATACTTTTTTCTAACGGGAAAAGATTGGCGCGAGTATCAAGTACAGAAACAGCCCGAACTGTGTTTTTGGTGGGCACATGATCAATGTAACTCTTGGGATCGGTATACCAATCCACAGGCACCGCAGCGGTATCACGCAAAGTACTAGGGCCAAGAATAGGTAAAACCACGTAAGGCCCGGAACCAACCCCCCAAACAGCCAAGGTTTGACCAAAATCCTCATTGTCTGTTTGTTTTAGTCCCATATATTGAGCCACATCTAAAATCCCAACCAATCCCAAGGTACTGTTAATCAATAAACGGCCAGTGTCATGCGCTGCACTACGAAAGTTACCCTGCAATAAACCATTCAAAGCACTGGGTGCTTCCATAACATTAGAAAGCACATTATCGACACCACGACGAAAAAAATCAGGGGTTATTCGTACATAACCTTTAGCAAAAGGTTTAAGAAAATATCTATCAGCATTTTCGTTAAACTGGAACATCGAGCGATTAAAGCCCTCCCAAGGATCACCCGATTGCGTCAACAACTGTTCCAGTGAAGGCTCGGTCGATACAGGCTCATCCGCCCACACCCAAGAGACAGAAAAATTTAACGATAGCAAAAAAATGCAGAATTTAAATCGCGAAGTATTCATGGTAGTCACTGGTAGGTACTGCGTATAAGAGGAGGCGCAGCCGGAGACTGCAACAAAGTGACAAAAACAATGAGAGAACCGATATAGACTCCCAAAAAGGACGCCACTTTACCCAATCGTGCTAATAACAACTTGCTCAGGCATAAAAACCTGACATGCCCAGCATTATAAAAGGCTACCAGAATACCATAAGTGACAATTGTAACGGATGTCTCGCTAAGCACTTAGAACATTTAGCTTACTAGTCTCTAATTAATCTGAAAACTCTATTTGAGCGAAGAAAAGTTAACAGTTTTGAAGCGGTATCAAAGCAAAGTAAATCCTGCGCACGACTACACCAATCATTAAACACAAAGCAGGCTTTTTTAATCTCGTAAATAAGGATTGGAAAAGCTTCTAAAACTTGCAAGAAGACTACCCACATGACCCCTTACCTTACCGCCCCAAAGAGAACCTAGTTGCAACTAATTCATTTTCCATCCACCCCCTAGACTACGAATCAAGTTAATAGTGGCATGCAATCTCTTCTCTCGAAAAGCGACTTCATCTAATTGTGATTGAAGCAAGGCATTTTCGGCAGAGACAACATCTAAATAGCTTGCGACCCCCGCATGATATCGATTTGCAAGAATGGACAATGCACTTTGATAATTTGTAGTGTATGTATTCGAGTGCAATATCTCATCATCAGCAGAGCTAATATCCGAAAGGTTGTCCTCTACTTCCTGAAACGCACTGAGTACGCTAGCGCGATATTTAGCGGCTGCTTGGTCTAGTCCCGCCTTTGCTTGAGCCACTTCAGCCTTTCTTCTCCCTGCATCAAAAATAGTTAATACTGCGCTAGGACCAATAGCCCAGAAAGTATTCGGGGCTGTTAACCATTCTTTATTTAAACTGGTGTCATAGCCACCAATGGTAGAAATTGTAAATGTTGGAAAAAAAGCGGTTTTAGCAATACCCACCTTTGCATTAGCAGCCTCCATCAAGCGCTCGGCAGAAACGATATCTGGACGACGCTCCAATAGATCAGCAGGAATTCCCAATGGAATCAATGGTAATTCCATTGGTTTATATTCCGGTGTAATTGAAAAATCTGATGCGGGCTCACCAACTAAAGTGGCGATGGCATGCTCAAACAGTGATCGTCTGGCAGAAATATCTAGCAATTTAATTTTTATTGCCTCGATCTGGGCATTGGCACGATAAAGATCAGCCATTGACCCAACGCCTCCCCTATATCGATTATTTATCAAAGCCTGTATCTTCACATAGTTAACATTCAGATTCTCCAACATTTCTTTTTGTAAATCCAAACTACGCAACGCTATATAATCATTCACCAATCGTGCACGTAGACTCAAATGCACAGATTCATACTCCGCTTTTGATGCCGCCACATATGCCCTGCTAGCAGAAACTTTATCGTGAACCCTCCCCCACAAATCCACCTCATACTGCAATGAAAGCGAGGCCGAGTGATCCTCATAAAAATTCGGCTGCGTAGATGACCGAAGAGGCCTATTATCAGATTGCTTATCATGATTGGAAGCAGCACTTGCATTAATTACAGGGAAAAATCCTGAGCGAGCCTGTACATCCAAAGCATTCGCCTGTTCATATTGAGCGAATGCAGCAGCCAAATCATTATTCGACGCGTCCAGCTTTACAATTAAGTTATCCAAAATAATATCATTGAGTCCCTTCCACCAATCCCCGCGCGCCACATCTTCTGACGGATGTACAACACGCCAAGAATCTATATTTTTATAATTTTCAGGAATCTTAATACTTAAAGGTTTTAATGACTGGTTAGCGCAACTCGTCAGCATAAAAAGAACAAGACAAAAAAGATATCTCATTAATTGCCTCCATTTTCTTTTGGGTTTATAACACGTACGAGATCACCTGACTCCACTGAATCTGAAGGACTATCAATAATCCTATCATTAACATCAACCCCACTAGAGATCTCAACAGAGCCACCCAAATCCTCAGAAATAATGATTGGTTTTAAAGTAATATGATTTTGAGCGTCTAGAACGGCAACCTCCATTCCATCTTTACGAAACAACAAAGAACTTGTTGGTAAACTCAATGTTTTCTTTTCATTTTCCAACTCAAGTCGAACTTCGGCGTAAGTCCCAGGAATCAATTCATAGGAAGCGTTTTCAATTAGAAATTCTACTGTCAATGTTCTAGTTTTTTCATTCACGCCACCAGAAGTTCCCACTAAGGCAGCAGAAAACGCCTTCCCCGGTTTCTCAGGAAAACTCACTGTTGCAGTTAATCCAGGTTTAATTAAGCCTGTCAGGTTTTGTGGGACATCTACGTAACAACGCAATTTATGGTAATCAGCTATTTTAAATAAAGATTGACCATTATTACCGCCCGCACTAACCAACATACCAATATCTACTTTTCTTTCAGTTACTTGCCCATCAAATGGCGCAACAATTTTATTAAATGCCTGCTGTGTACGTAGACCCTTTAAATTTGCCTGCGCAGAAATAAAAATACTTTTCTTTGCTTTCGAGTCCCCCATTTTTTCATCGGCTTCTTGTCGAGTTACCGAATCCGTATTTAAAAGATCTTGCCAACGGTTATTGGTAACCTCAGAAAGCTCATAATTTGCCTGTGCAGTGGCAACTTCTGCTTCTGCACGTAAAATTTGTTGATCCAATTCAGGGGTTTCTATTTGCGCAAGTAACTGACCCGCTTTGACTTTAGTGCCAATATCAACAAACCAATTTTGCAAATAACCATTTACTCGAGCATAAATCAGCGCTTCGTTAAAAGGCTTGATATTCCCAGGTAAGACAACTGACTTTACTGCTGAGCCTTGCTTTGGAGTAATGGTTTGTACCTTAGGAATGTTATCACTGTTAGTTTTACTTCTAAGCAAGTTCTCATTCACAAGACGCATTGCAATACCAATAAGTGCAACACCAAATACAATGACAAAAAAAATCAAACCAATAAAATATTGACGTTTAGATAAAGAAACGTGAGGAATACTGTGTGACATGCCTTACTCCAAAACTTATTCGTGTGTAATTTTTTTACGTGAATGCACCCAGTTAAACAATACAGGTACAAAAAACAAGGTAGCACAAGTAGCAAAGGCTAAACCGCCAATCACAGCCCGACCTAATGGGGCATTTTGTTCCCCCCCTTCACCCAGCCCAAGAGCCATTGGTGCCATACCAATTATCATTGCCAACGCCGTCATTAATACTGGCCTAAATCGCATAAAACCTGCCACAACTGCTGCATTAAATGCATCGTCACCCTCTGAACGTCTTTCTCGCGCAAAACTCACAACCAACACGCTATTAGCAGTAGCTACTCCCATACACATAATCGCACCAATTAATGCGGGGACAGAAAGACTTGTATGAGTAATAAATAGCATCCACACAATGCCAGCCAAAGCGGTAGGTAACGCCATTATGATAACGAAGGGGTCAAGCCACGACTGAAAGTTCACAACCAATATTAAATAAATCAGCGCAATCGCCGCCAATAGCCCAAAGAACAATCCACTATATGCGCCATGCATCGATTGAACTTGCCCTCTCAGCTCAACGGTTGAACCTTTCGGTAATTTACCTTCAGTCTCTTTCAACACTGCTTCAATATCATGCGCAATAGAACCAAGATCGCGATCTTGTACCGCACCAAAAATATCAATAGCTGGCTGCACATCGTAATGAGACACCACTGCTGCACCTTGTCCTCTCGTTATATTTGATAAACCACCGAGTATTTGAGACTGCGCACCATAACTTGAGTTAATTGGGATATTTTCTAAGTCACCCTTAGACTCCGTACGATATTGCGGAGTTTGAACGACTAATGGGTAAGACACATGGTTTACGGGGTTAACCCAAAAATTGGGGGCAGTTTGAAAGCTGCCAGACAAGGACACCAAAAGATTATTTGCAATATCTCTTTGGCTAAAACCCAAATCCTGCGCTCTCGCTCTATCGACGGAAACTCGCAATTCGGGCTGATCAAATGCCTGCTGAATACGCAAATCAGCCATGCCAGGAATTTTTCTAATGCGTTTTAATAGTTCTGCAGCATAGATTCTATTTTCATCACGATTAAAGCCTACAATTTGTATATCTATAGGAGCCGGTAATCCAAAATTTAAAATCTGGCTAACAATATCAGCAGGTAAAAAAGCGAAGCTAATTTTTGGAAAATAATTACTTAATTGCTCCCTCAGCTGGCTAACATACTCCTCTGTTGGTTTATGATTTTCATTTAAAGTAATCAAAATATCAGCATCACCCGAGCCTATTGGTGATGAATTACTGTAGCTTAAGTTAATACCACTGACTGGTAGACCAATGTTATCAACAATGTTTTTAATTTCAGATGCTGGCACTACAGTACGAATATATTTTTCTACCTCATCACACACCCTTGCAGTTTCCTCTAAGCGGGTCCCGGTTTTTGCTCGAACGTGTAACTTTATTTGCCCAGCATCAACGGATGGGAAGAAATTCTCTCCCAACCACGGCAACAAAATGAACGAACTTAAAGTAAATACCACAAATCCAATTATGAATTTTTTTCGATTTGACAATGCAATAAGCAATAACCCACGGTAATTATCGCGAATCACCTCGAATGCTTTCTCAAATGATCGCTGAAAAACAACAAAAATATTCCTATTTACAACCTTATCTGAACTGGGAACAGCATCTACACAATCAATATGTTTTTCTCCATGCTCAAGACTCGCTCGCAATAAATATTTTGCCATTGTTGGCACTAGCGTACGAGATAAAATAAATGATGCAATCATCGAAAATATCACAGCTTCGGCCAACGGTACGAACAAATATTTAGAAACTCCATTAAGAAAAAACATCGGTACAAATACAATACAAATGCAAATTAATGATACAAAAGCAGGGGTCACAATTTGATGAGCACCATCTAAAATAGATCTTTCAACATGCTTACCCTGTTCAATATGCCAATTGATATTTTCAATAGTAACTGTTGCATCATCAACCAAAATTCCTACAGCCAAAGCTAATCCACCTAGCGTCATAATATTAATTGTCTGACCAAAAGCAGATAATGCAATGATTGATGACAAGATTGCCAAGGGAATAGATACAGTGATAATCAAGGTAGATCGCCAACTACCTAAAAATAACAAAATCATAATTGCAGTAAGCGCGGCAGCAATTACCCCCTCTCGAATAACACCAGCCACTGACGCCTTTACAAAAAAGGATTGATCACCAATCAATCCAATATTCAAACCAGCAGGAGCACCTGCCTGAATAAGCGGCAATAATTTTTTAACATGTTCAATTATATCAAGGGTGGATGCATCGCCATTTTTTTGCACAGTTGTAAGCACAGAATGGGCTCCATTTACCCTTACAAGATTTTGCTGAGGCGCATAACCATCGCGCACATGAGCAACATCGCGTAGATAAACCAATACACCATCTACCATTTTGATAGGGATATCATTCAATTCATCTATGACCTTTGGACTTCCATTTAGCAAAATGTTGTACTCAAACTCCCCAATTTTTTCTGTGCCAGCTGGCAATGTCAGGTTTTGTAAGGCAAGAGCATTCGCAACTTCAATCGGAGATATACCTTTTGCTCGCAACAATTGCGGATCAAGATCTACCTGTACTTGTCTATTCTTACCACCGTAGGGTGATGGAATAGCGGCGCCCTCTACCTGTGCAAGTTGAGGTCTAATCATATTGTTTGATATATCAAACAATTGATTGTCCAATAAAGTTTTACTAGAAAGAGCTAGCTGTAAGATAGGAACACTTGAAGCGTTATAAGTAAGGATTAACGGCGGCGTAATACCTGGAGGCATTCGCTTAAGTACTGTTTGCGATATTGCGGTTACTTGTGCAACCGCACCATTGATATTGACATTAGGCTGGAAAAAGACCTTTACAATTCCGACACCAGGCAATGATTGTGACTCTATATGTTCAATATCATTAACTGTAGTTGTCATCTGACGCTCATAATAAGTAATGATTCGATCAGATATCTCACTAGCAGGCAGACCATTGTACGTCCATACCACACTGACAACTGGCATTTTAATACTAGGGAAAATATCAGTCCTCATGTTTAAGTAAACAATTGGGCCAATTATTAAGATCAACAATGCCATTACCACAAAGGTATATGGCCTACTCAAAGCAACTCGAACAATCCACAGCATGGCTTTATTGATTCCATCTCAAAAATACTAGTCATATAATGGTCAAAATTACACATTACAGCCCATTTTAACAGAGCAGCACTATATCGTTTTTACAGCGCGCTTCCGAAACTTAAACTAAATTTAATGTACTAAATCTACATTGTTTGCCTAATATAACCACGAGTTACTTAGGCCTAAATAACAGTAATTTTAGTGAGGGGAATATGCAAAAACCTTTCGAAACTGGCTCACTCAACAAGGCGGCCGAGAATACAATTTGTGTACTCCTTATTGAAGATGATGAGTCAACCGCACAAGAGATACAAATAGAGCTAAATTTGCATGGGTTTGTCGTAACATGGATTAATAATGGCCGCGATGGCCTTTCATCAATACTGACATCACCTTATGACATTATTTTACTCGATAGAATGCTTCCTTTCGTGGACGGTTTAACAATACTGACAACCATTCGCAAAGAGGGAATTGATACTCCTGTATTAATGCTAAGTGCACTTAGTGAGGTGGATGAGAGGATACACTGCCTTCGTTCAGGAGGAGATGACTACTTGGTGAAACCATTCGCTTCAGAGGAAATGGCAGCAAGAACAGAAGTTCTACTTCGAAGAAGAAACAAACAACTGCATGGCACCATACTCTCAGTGTTAGATCTACATTTAGATGTTGTCAGCCGCACTGTCACCAGACAAAAAAAAACCTTAGATTTATTACCCATGGAGTTTAGATTACTCGAATATCTGGCAAAAAATTATGGTCAAATAGTTACGCGCACTATGTTGTTTGAGGCAGTTTGGGGTTATCGCTTTGACCCAGGCACCAACATTATTGATGTTCACATTGGTAGATTAAGAAAAAAAATTGATTCGGATGGATTAACTCCTCTAATCCATACCGTTCGAGGATTAGGGTACATACTCAGTGAAAATTTCTAATCTCTCCAAAACCATAACCTTTAGATTAGCATTAATGTATAGTGTGTTTTTTGCTCTATGTATTATATTGCTTTTGATCTCAGTGTACTGGCAAACCACAAGAGAAATGACAAAACGCGTTGATTTGACCATCAATTTAGAAAAAGATAATTTTTTAAACATCCCTTCTAGCCACCTCCCAAGCAGAGTTGAATCTAATATTAGAAATGATCTTCGTCATATTTACATATTCTCTTTTTTTAACAAAGATGGCTCTTGGCTAGCTGGAAATTTAAAGCATATCCCTTCTTCATTATCCATAGATGGCAATATACATCAATTGATTTTTTCTCCGTATGAAAACACCACCACACCCATTGTTATAAGAATAATGGCTGTACGCATCAAATCTGGAGAGACATTTATAATAGGTAGAGACGTTAGCGAACTCATTGAATTCCACCAAATGATTAAGAATACCTTTCTGTTGTGGGGAGCATTTATAATAATTTCTGGATTTGGAATTGGCCTAAGCTTGAGTGTGAGGCCATTTAATCGCATAAGAGAAATTCAACGAGTTTGTAAATTAATTATGCAAGGAGATTTTAAGCAGCGACTGCCAATAACAAGCTCACGCGATGAAATTGAAATGTTAACATCAATCATAAATACGATGCTTGATTCTGTTGAACGATTGATGTCAGAAGTTAAAAGTGTATCGGATAATATTGCTCATGACTTACGGACTCCATTAACTAGATTACGCGCATTTATCTATCGAAGCCAACAAGAACAGAGTAAAGACAATAAAAATTTAATGCTCGAAAAAGCCTTATTTGAAATTGACTCTATGTTATCTAGATTCAGAGCTTTACTCCGCATTTCAGAGATTGAAAATGGTAAGCGTCGAGCGTGCTTCAAAACGTTTAACCTATCGTCATTATTAAAACAAGCTACTACATTCTTCGAACCTGTAGCGGATGAAAAATCTATAACTCTAACACTTGAATTATGCGATTCACAAAAATATCTTGTAGGTGACGAGGAACTCTTATTTGAAGCGATTGCCAATCTCTTGGATAACGCCATAAAATTTACTCCTGCTGGTGGTTTTATTAAGGTAACTTTGAAGAGCACTGCGCATGGCCCAACAATTCATATTAGTGATACAGGCATTGGCATTGAGGAAGAAGAGCGTAATGCTGTCTGCAGCAGATTTTATCGAAGTCAAAATAACGATGCCTCTGGACACGGACTAGGATTGTCCATAGTAACAGCTGTAATGCAATTACATGACTTTGAATTTAAATTAGAAGATGATAATGGAGGAACTTGCGCAATAATATGTTGCTGGTCTGCAACACTAGATAGATTTATCGAATGTGATTAATTGGTATTTAAAAGCTCTCGCCACTGGCGAGAGCTTTTAAACGAACTAATTAAAACGATAACGGAAACCAGTCATAATAGTTTTGCCATTGGTATTTGGATTACCGAGACCATCGGATGAACCCAATCCACCATTAATAGGCTTAGATGCCACCGCTCCAGAAGGAGTAATTCCAACCAAGGAACCATCAAAATTTGTACTAGCCCCCATGAGATAAACATCAGCATTTTTGGACATAAAGTAATCAACAGCAACCAATAGACCCTTACGAGTACCTGAGTCATTTACAGCTTGCACATTAGATGCTTTGTTGCTGTAAAGCGCGCCAATTAAGTTCACATTCTCCAATGCATAATAGTTTGATGACAAAGATACAGTGGTATCTTTTCTGCCAAAGGCACCTGGAGCACCAAATTCACTATTAGTACCATTAATACGTACAAAACTTGGATCGAATTTAGAATTAAACGCGAGGAAATAGACACCATTTTTCTCAGTGTACATATATTGAGTCCCCACACCTGCTTCAGTATGATAATTCCCATTGAGGTCTTTCTCAGATTGGTAACTACCACTAATTTTGAAACCAGCCGCATTGTAACTCAACGCTACCGCACTCATTGTATTGTTTTGCGACTTTCCTGGGGTAACCGTTGATGCATCAGCAACATTAAAACTATGCATTAAAGAAAAACTCACTTGATCGATAGTTTTCTTATATATCAAAGAATTATCCCAACGATAACCCATCTCTTGGTACATAAAACCATTTTCAGAAATAGTGCTACCGTAGTTAGATTGACCACCGCCAGCTGGGACAGAAGTGCCAGTACCATTAATACCAACGTTACCGGCAGGTATCATATTGCCATGTCTCTCACCAAACACGTCGCCAGTACCTACGGCATCAGAGAAAACTCCATATTGCCTACCGAAAGTTAAGGTACCCAATGTAGTATTTTGTACACCCAACCAAGCCTGACGACCAAACAGCTGACCCTGTTGATCATTCTGCCCAGTTCCCATAATGAACCCTGCCTCCAATGCGTAAATAACTTTGCTATCGCTATCTATATCATTGGCACCCTTAAAACCCAAACGAGAACCATTAAACAAGCCTTGTGAAGCACCAAATGAGTGATCCTGAGCCTTATCAACATTTGTTGTATAGCGCAAAGCCTCGTCGAAAACACCATATAGCGTATATGGCGAACTGCTATCGGCATGAGCAACAGCAGCAGTCATTACAGAAAAAATCACGGAAGATAATAGAGCTTTTTTCATGAGGTAGTCCCCTAGGTTTTAATAGATATGGTCTAAAGCTAAACTCTTGAAGCAACTTATGACACTTTTGTTGCGTTCTGGCGCGCATTATGTGGCGCATATGTTGCAGTTGTATGACAATGATAGCAAGTTAATGGTGATAGGTTGTCTTTATAGTATTTTTGGCGACAATATTTTGCAATAAAAATGTCATGTGCATACTAAGGAATGCATATTGACTGTAATTATCACCTTAGCGTTATACAATTTTTTTATATTTATTTTTATTTTTTGTAACAAAAGCTCAACTACTGTATCTAACCTGTGTAACTGAGATTTAGCCCTACAAATTGCCAATCTCGTTAGCTTACACTTAAACGATTGACAACATATTATTCTTGGAGATTTCACAAATGAACAAAACAACTCAAGCATTAGTACTGGCCACTGCATCATTATTTGCAACTGGCTTTGCAATGGCTGACGACAAACCGGCTCAAGCCGAAGGCTTAGTGAAGTGTGCGGGCGTCAATGCCTGCAAAGGTCATTCAGCCTGCAAAACAGCGACCAATGCTTGTAAAGGCCAAAACAGCTGCAAAGGTAAAGGTTTTTCTGAAACGAGCGCTAAAGAATGTAGCGCTAAAGGCGGAAAAGAAATGAAAGCCGAATAATAATTTTATTACGGTGAAAGGCTGTGCAAGTGAAAACTTCACAGCCTTTTTATTTACTATATAGCGGACATGCCATGACAGAACAGAATATTCTACAACGCCATTTAGGCTTTGGGTTGGGTTTGCGCAGCGAACATTACACAGAGTTACTGGAGCAAGAACACGCTATTGATTGGCTGGAAATTCTGAGTGAAAACTATATGATAGATGGCGGAAAGCCACTTTATTATCTAGACAAAATTTGCGAACGTTATCCAGTTGTTATGCATGGAGTATCACTGTCCATTGGCAGCGTAGATCCGCTCAACAAAAACTATTTACACGATTTAAAAAAACTCGCCCAGCGAGCAAAACCTAAATGGATATCCGATCATCTATGCTGGACTGGTACTCAAGGGGTTAATTTACATGATCTTATGCCCTTACCCTATACCGAAGAAGCGTTAAATCATTTAACTACACGCATTAGTCAAGTACAGGATTTTCTAGGGCAACGCATTTTACTGGAAAATGTTTCAAGCTATTTAAGCTACCAACATTCCACTCTGTCGGAATGGGAGTTTTTGCGTGAACTAGCACAGCGCGCCGATTGTTTAATTTTACTCGACATTAATAATATTCATGTCAGTGCGCACAATCACGGTTTCGACCCACTTACCTATATAGAGGCAATGCCGGCTGATCGGATTCAGCAAATTCATTTAGCTGGCCACCTAAATAAAGGAGATTACAGTATTGATACGCACGATCATGAAATAATTGACTCCGTATGGAAACTCTACGCGGAAAGCGTCAAGCGATTTGGCATTATCAGCACCATGATTGAGCGTGACGATGATATTCCACCCTTAGCATTATTGTTAACTGAACTTCAAAAAGCACGCGATATCTCGCAAGCAACCATTGCAGAAAACAATGAATTCAACACAGTCATTAACGAGGATTAATCATGAATAGTCTGACTAAAAAATTTATTGCTGTTACCTTGCGCTGGCCCGAAAAAATTGCATTTTATTTACAATGGTTAGGACCATTAATTCCACGCTTAGTTGTGGGTGAGATCTTTATAACCAGTGGTTGGGGGAAACTCCAAAATCTCGATCAGATTACCGAAAACTTTATTAGCTGGGGAATTCCATTTCCACATATTCTTACTCCATTTACCTCAGGCGCAGAATTTATTTGCGGCATTTTTATTGCGCTGGGACTATTTACCCGCATTTCCGGAGGAGTACTTGGTGTGATAATGATAGTGGCTATTAAAAGCGCATTATGGGATCAGGTAGACTCACTAGATACCCTGCTGGGCTTCTCTGAGACAGCTTACCTTGCCATTTTCTTCTGGCTTGCAGTGGCGGGTCCAGGCAAATTATCCGTCGATCATTGGCTAACTCGATAATATTACTATGAGCAACTTAACTCTGGCAGAACTACAAGCAGCAGTACAAAATTTTTTGTTGGATAAATCCAATAATGCAGAAAATTTAACACTTGAAACGCCTGCATTTCCACGTAGTGAGCGCCTAAACATTTACTACCAAGCTTATAGATTGCGTTTAATTGATGCCATGCGCAACGACTTCCCTGCACTAGAAAAATATCTAGGTGAAGAAAAATTCATTGAACTTGCTAATGATTATATTACTCAGCATCCTTCACATAACCCGTCACTGCGGTGGTTAAGCGAACATGTGGTAGAGTTTTTACGCACGCACCACAACTGGAATAAAAAACTTGAATGGCAAGAATTGGCCGCTTTTGAGTGGGCGCAAGTCATGGTATTTGATGCGCCCGAAGAAGCCACAGTTACAATCGATAATATTCGTGAGCTACCGCCAGATCGTTGGATGAATTTGCGTTTGGTATGTCACCCTGCAATGCAAATATTACAGTGTAAAACTAACGCGCCAGAGTGTTGGAGTTCACTAATAAAAGATGATAAAAAAATAGAATTCATCCGCCATAAAGAAATACAGAATTGGTTAATTTGGCGCGATGATTTACAAGTAGTGTATCGCCCCTTAAACAAACCAGAAACTTGGGCACTAGAAACATTTTCCAATCAACAAACGTTTGCCGATGTATGCAATGGTCTGTGCGAATGGTTTGAAGAAGAACAGGTACCTATGCAAGCTGCACAATATTTACAACAGTGGATTCGTAGTGGATTAATCAGCGAGTTACAATAATAGTGTAATGCATCAATAAAACTTCAGAATCGAAAATATACAGTCTTAACACAACAGCGAGATTTTGTGTTGGGTCACCTCTCTTGAAAAAAAGTAATTTACTGAAAAACCAACACCTAAAATTAAATCATAGATTCAATTAAAAACCCTACTTATTGGGCCAACACCAGCTCCCACTGTTTATCCAATCGTTTCGGGGAAATCGGCACCACGGTTTTTACCGTTTGCGCAAACAAAGAAACGCGTAACTCTTCAATCCACCAACGATAATCTTGCAAAGCAATGTTTTGATGAATTACAAAATCGCCCTCTTTTTCTAAATATTCAGTCAATTGCTGCCAATAGGGTTGAACCTCAGCAATCGTAAGCTTGTCTTTCTGCGGATTTAAATTTGCTTTCTCCAAGCGCAATTGAATTGCTTTTAAATAACGCGGGTATTGGCGCAGCCATTGCGCTGGCGTTTGATAAGCGACGCCGACAAAAAATAAATTTTTCAATTGAGACTGAATATCGCTAATCGTAAACGTTATCGCAAGCGCATTTTTCTGCTGCTTCATTTGCTTTTTAACATCTACCAATATTTTTAAACTGGATAACAAATGCATTGTCAACTCTTGTGTCGTCGCCACCAATTTATCGCTAATAGCTGCCATTAATGCTTCAAAAGTTTGTTGATTACGCGGCAATTGTGTTTGATCATACAAGGCCAAATTGCGAATGCTGGCCATGATCAAATCATCGGCGACTTGATCGCGCGTCCCCACTCCCGCAAGTGTTAGCGCAATTTCTTGACCTTTCAATAATTCTTTTTGCAAATATTTAACTGGAATAGGTAATTGTAAAAAAAGTAACCGCGCCAATCCCTGCTGAGTCGCAAATTGTGCAAAATGCGGATTATCGAGCATTTGTAAGGCAACAGACGTTTTCTTATCCACAAGCGCAGGATAAGCACGAATACTAATGCCGCCACGAGGCAATTGGATATGCACAGGCAAATCACCAAAATCCCAAGTACTAATATTATCGCGCTCTAAATTGCTTGCTGCTGATTGAATATTTTGTTGCACTTTTTCACGATATTTTTCACGCAATGGCGACAATTCACGACCACTCGCAATAACCGTTCCTTTATCATCAACCACCTTAATATTAAAACGATAGAAATTATCAAGCACAATATCGCCCCAAGCATTCTTGGGTAACTCAATACTACTTTGGCGTTTTAATTGAATAGCTAACATTTCTGTGAGCGACTTGTTATCTGGTACTAGTGCAGATAGGGCTTTATCAACTACATCAGGTACAGGAACAAAGTGTTTACGCAATTGCTTTGGCAAGGCCTTTATCAAATTGATGCATTTATCGCGCAACATGCCTGGCACCAACCACTCCAAACGCAGTTCCGGAACTTGATGCAATAAGCTCATGGGAACATGAATACTCACACCATCATCAGGATGACTTGGTTCAAAATGATAGCTCAAGGGAAACACCATACCGCGCCACACTAACTCATTAGGAAATTGCGCTTGGGTAATATCACTCGCGCCATGACGCATAAGCGTTTCACGACTAATAAATAATAACTGTGGATTATCCTGCTCCACTTTTTTGCGCCAACTTTCAAAACCTGCCAAATTCACTACATGCTTGGGTATTCTTTCATTATAAAAATCAAAAATAACTTGCTCGTCCGCCAAAATATCACGTCGACGCGCTTTTGCTTCAAGTTCATCTAATTCTTTTAAAAGGGTTTCCTGATGGGTAAAAAAATCATCAATGGAGTTTTTTTGTTGCGCTTGCTTGCGCCTTGGATGTTGAGAATATTGTCCTTCAACAAATGCAGAGCGAATAAAAATTTCTCGACACATCACCGGATCAATTTGATTATAGCTAACGGTCTTTTTCTCAATTAATACCAAGCCATATAACGTGATTTTTTCATACACCATGACCTGACCACTATGACTGTTGTAATGAGGCTCAAAGTGCTGACGTTTAACCAAATGTTCGGCTGCCGCTAACGCCCATTCAGGTTCTATTTTGGCAACGGTATGCGCAAAGACTTTTGATGTTTCCAACAACTCTGCCGCCATAATCCATTTAGGTGTTTTTTTACTGAGTGACGAACCAGGAAAAATGGTGAATTTGCGGTTACGCGAACCCAAGTACTCTCGCTCTTCGTGATTAAAGCCTAAATTCCCCAACAACCCGCATAAAAGTGCTCTATGAAGAGAGTCAAAATTAGCAGGTTCACTGTTAGTTTTAAATCCCAACTCTTTGACCGCAATCACCAATTGGTGATGTACATCGCGCCATTCACGCATACGTAAGTAGGAAATAAACTCTTTTTTACACAGTTTACGCAATTGATTTTGAGAGAGTTCTTGGCGCTGGGATTCAAAATAATCCCACAGATTTACGAAACTCATAAAATCTGAATGCTCGACCCAAAACCGACGATGCATTTGGTCAGCGTGCTGTTGCTTTTCAATGGGGCGCTCACGTGGATCTTGTACAGACAAAGCACTCACGATAATTAATAATTCGCGCACACAAGACTGCTCCTGCGCAGCCAGCAACATACGTGCAAGACGCGGATCTAGTGGTAATTTACTTAATTGTGCTCCTATAGGCGTTAATTGATTCTTAGCATTAACAGCCTGTAATTCTTCGAGTAACTTATAACCATCACTAATCAAGCGATGATCCGGCGCATCAATAAAAGGGAATTTATGAATATCACCCATTCGCAGTTGTAGCATTTGCAAAATAACCGCAGCTAAATTGGTACGCAATATTTCCGCATCGGTAAATGCAGGACGATTATTAAAATCTTCTTCACTGTAAAGACGAATACAAATGCCCTCTGCAACGCGACCGCAGCGCCCTTTGCGCTGATTAGCGCTCGCTTGAGAAACAGGCTCAATTGGTAACCGTTGAATTTTAGTGCGGTAGGAATAGCGGCTAATGCGCGCAAAACCAGGGTCTATTACATAACGAATTCCGGGTACGGTAATAGATGTCTCTGCAACGTTTGTTGCAAGTACAACGCGGCGCCCTGTATGAGGTTGAAATACTTTTTGTTGCTCAGATAAACTTAACCGAGCATAAAAAGGCAATACCGTCAAATGTGAAAACTGCGCCTTACGTAAACTATCGGCAGCCTCACGAATTTCGCGCTCGCCACTTAAAAATATTAATATATCGCCGCCACGTGTACCTTTTCCAGTTTTTTCAAACTGTTCAATTTCGTGAATCGCATCCACAATGGCAACGTATTGATCTGGTTCAGACTCATCATCACCCATTTCACGCTCAGACAATGGTCGATACCAAACATCGACCGGATAAGTGCGTCCAGAAACTTCAATAATAGGAGCGTTATTAAAATGCTGGGAGAAACGTTCAAGATCAATAGTAGCCGACGTGATAATTAATTTTAAATCGGGGCGACGCGGCAAGAGCTGTTTTAGATAACCGAGTAAAAAATCAATATTTAAACTGCGCTCATGAGCTTCATCAATAATCAGTGTATCGTATTTATTCAAATAGGGATCATTTTGAATTTCGGCCAACAATATCCCGTCAGTCATTACTTTAATCAACGTGTTTTCAGTCGACTGATCTGTAAACCGAACCTGATAACCGACCTTATCCCCCAAGGTGGTTTTTAACTCTTCAGCAATACGATTAGCAACGGTATTCGCTGCAATACGACGAGGTTGTGTATGGCCTATTAAACCGCGCACACCGCGACCAATGGTTAAACATATTTTAGGAATTTGCGTGGTTTTACCGGAACCCGTTTCACCTGCCAATACAACGACCTGATGATCAGCAATAATACCTGCAATCTCTTCACGTTTTTCACAAACGGGCAAATTTGGAAATTCAATCTGTACAGGAATTAACGATTGACGTTGCGCAACCTTTGTTTGCGATGCCATTAATTGCTGCTGCCATTTTTCCAACGCGGGTGCGAACGGCTGCTGTGTTCGAGCAAGCTTTTCAATGTCTTGTAAACGACGCTGCAACTTATGATAGTCGTGCGCCATTACATCAACAATAGATTGTTTGTATTTTAACCACTCGCCAGTCATAACGCTTACCATTAAAAATCAGAGGCGCATAATAACATGTGAAAGAAATGCAGGTGAAATAGCTCAATACATTAGTTTTTGCGCATTTTTAATTTAAGTACCGCGGCATCTTGATCGATCACAAATTCAAAGCGCCCTAAAATATCAACACCGAGAAGACCATCAAAATAGCTGGAATTAGCTAAAGAAAGCTGCACTAACATATGCTGATTAAAAACCAAATCGCCAATATTGATATTATTCACCGCAAACAAAAAGGTATTGTAAGAACCACCAGCTGTATTGATGCGAATAGGCTTCTGACCTTTAAGCAACTCAGGATATTTTGCCGTGAATCCAGCACTAAGCCCACTGATAGCCGCGCCAGTATCCAACAATAACCGCACGGGATAACCGTCTACCGTTGCATCAACTACAAATTGCTTACCAACACGCGTCAAGGGAATACTGACTTGTCCAATTAAATTCGGGGCATCTAACTTCGTTAGAATAGTTTCGGCGCGCATTTGTAGCGAGGGCTCACTCATGGCTAAGAGTGCGTGATACTGCGCTTGATAATGATCATTTAATTTAAGTGCAATCTCGGCGATAGCAAGATGCAACTCAGCATCACTTGCTCGATACTTTGACAGCTCATCTAACTCTGCCAAAAGCCAAGGATAATCTAACCCAAAAACGGCAAAATTTTCTTTTATTTGGAGTAAATAATTTTTTATAGTGACCTGCGTTGCCTCAAGTTTTTGCCCATCTCCCTCGATACGCAATACACGAAACCATGCATCCAAGGCTGCAGCAGGTTGCTTCTGCAATTTATATATTTGCCCCAACGTAACCCATATTTGTGCTTGATTAACTGTTCCACCTAACTGCTGCTGCAATACAGTTATTGCGCGATCATAATCGGCAAGAGCCATTAACCGATTTACTTCCGCCCATGAAAAAGCCGATGATGGCACTGAAATTTTTATGCCACCGGCCTGATTGACGAGCGGCAATACGGAGGATGTTAAATGTTTATTATTGGTGCTGCTGTTAATCAGGTGATTAGTATGATCGGGTTCAATTGATATGCAATTTTTAGATGAGTCTCCGGTCAACTCTGCAATGCGTAAATCACGTTGCTGCAGAAGTATTAAATTGCGATATTCACTCGTTATAAAACCTAAAAATACACCCAACGCTATAAAAAATAATGTTTTTGCATTCACCATAATTGATAAATCTCAACGCTATTAAATAGACAGGAACACAATAACATTTTATCCGTTTTTTCATTACTCAATAACCAGTGGTTAGCCTAACGAGCAGTCTATTAGTAACGACTGATAATTGATGCCATCTAACTTCATCAGATCAGCAACTTCTCAACGCAACCACTTTCATACTCGGCACCAGCTCGAATGACGACAAAAATCACATTAGTTACACTTTTTCATCTAAAGTTGAATTTAACCTAACGGCTACATGTAATACAATGAGCGCTTAGTAGACCAGAGCCACACTCAGGTGGACTCAATAGCTACCCAATACCAGCACCTTAAGTACAAGATACCTATTACCTTATGAATCGAGTTATTGCCGCCATTATCCTTTACAACATCACCTTTTGCGCCCATGCAGATATTTTTGCCATTTACCGCAATCCGAATGGCAGTACGAAATGGCAATATGTAGCCAATACTACACTCAGCATTCTTATTTTAAGTCTTTCAATAGTGGCAATTTTCTTATTGATTGCTAATCGCCGTGCCGGCCGCGCCAATCGCGAACTCACCGATATTAAAATCACTCTTGAAGAGCGCGTAGCGCAGCGCACCGCTTCTTTAATAGAAACTACGGCACATTTAAAAAACCGCGAGGAATACATCACCAGCATTCTTGAATCAATGCCAATTATGCTGATTGGATTGAATCATAAAATGGAAATTATTCAGTGGAATCATGTTGCTGAAACCTCAACAGGTCGTCCTATTGCCAGCGTGTTAGGAAAAAATCTGTGGGATGCCTATGCTGCGATTACAGTAACACCTGAACAAGTAACACAGGTGTTAAATAGCAAACAAACGTTGACCATAAAGCATAGCCAACGTGACCAATATTATTTTGATATTACACTTTATGCAGTAAACGACAAAGGCGAAACAGGCATTGTGATTTTGGTAGATGACATCACAAAACAGATGAAAGCCGAAAATAAAGTGGCTGAGCGCGATAAAATGTCGGCTATGGGAGAACTCGCTTCAGCTATGGCTTACGATATGAACTTGCCACTACAATCCATTTTAACTAGCCTAGCCGATGCACAAACAAAGCTAGCACCCATAGATACACATAATGAAATTCTACCTGCGCTAAAGAACGCTTGCTTAAGTAGCCAACAAGCATCGCAAATTATTCAAAACCTGTTAGATTTAGCCAGCAGTAGCCACAACGAAAAAGATGCTGCAGATGTTCCTAAGATAATGGAACAGAGCATCGCTGTTGCAAGTACATTATTTACTGATTTATCTGGCTTGCATTTCAACCAAATCAATATCACACGACATTATCATAAAAATTTACCGCCCATTCCCTGTTATCAATCAGAGTTGCAGCAAGTTTTTGTGCGCATTTTACGCAATGCATTTCACTCATTGAATCGCGCCACACAAGAAAACCCAACAATTGAAATAGAGATTAGCGAATTTTACGATTCGTTGTGGATTAAAATTCAGCACAATGGCAGGGTATTAAGTGCGGCCGAACAGGAAGATATTTTTCAACCATTTTTTTCCATTTCTGACCGGCCACCCGCGTGCCGTGTTGAGCACAGATTATCGTATTCGTATTTTATTATTACCGATCATCATGATGGTCAAATGGCGGTAACCTCTAACGAAGATAATGGCACCAACTTTCACATTCAACTACCTATCAAATAATCATTGCCATTCAAAAATGGCTCCCATCTTGTTTCCTTTACCATAAAAAAAGACCAACGCTGAAACGTTGGTCTTTTTTTATGTAGTAAAGTTATTTAATTTTTAACATGAGAAATTATGAACATAGGCAATTGAAATGCGCTTACGACTCATTAATTACTTAGATTACAAAACACTACTCTAACAAACTGCGTAACATCCATGCTGTTTTTTCATGCAATTGAATTCGCTGGGTTAATAAATCTGCCGTTGCTTCGTCATTGGCTTTTTCTACTACCGCATAAAGCGAACGCGCTGTGCGCACAACAGCCTCCTGCCCTTCAACCAATAACCGAATCATATCTTGCGCCTTCGGAAT